>Ga0209542_10009108_pt1 | contig 18305 bp, 15 predicted proteins | sample RifCSPhighO2_01_FD_184028 | JGI IMG/M metagenome (GOLD analysis project Ga0209542, IMG submission 184028) | Soil microbial communities from Rifle, Colorado - Rifle CSP2_plank highO2_0.1 (SPAdes) (version 2) | ecosystem: Environmental > Terrestrial > Deep subsurface > Rock core/Sediment ...
CGCTGCCCGACTACGGGTTGCCCGATCTCAACGATATGCGCCTGTCGCTGCACGATTCACTGCAGCAGGCGCGTATCGCCATCGAACGCTTTATCGAAGCGTACGAACCGCGTTTAAGCGACGTGCGGGTGATTTCCCTGCCCCGCGACAACAACCCGCTGAGCCTGGCCTTTGCCATCGAAGGCCTGCTGGAAGTGGACGGCTTAAAGCGCCAAGTCAGTTTCTCCGCGCGCCTGGACGGCAGCGGACAGGTCAAGGTCAATTAAGGAGAGCCCATGTCCGGTAAACCCGCAGCCCGCGTCAGCGACCCAACCGCCTGCCCGATTCCCGGCCATGGCACCAATCCGATTGTCGCCGGCTCCCCCGACGTGCTGTTCGACAGCCTGCCCGCTGCGCGCATGGGCGACCCCACTGGCTGCGGCAGCGCCCTGACCAGCGCGGTAATCCCCACCGTGCTGATCAACGGCAAACCGGCCACTGTGCTCGGCACCGTGGGTAGCCATGGCAATCCGGTGATCGCCGGCTCCGGCACCGTGCTGATTGGCGGTTGACCTGATACAGCCACAAGGATGAACCGCTGAGATGTCTTTTAACCACTACTACCAGAGCGAACTCACCGCCCTGCGCCAACTTGGCAAGCGGTTTGCCGAGCGCAGCCCGGCGTTGGCGCCGTTTCTTGGGCAGAGCGGGCGCGACCCGGATGTCGAGCGCTTGCTGGAGGGTTTCGCCTTTCTGACCGGGCGGCTGCGGCAGAAGCTCGATGACGAATTGCCGGAGCTGACTCACTCGCTGATGCACCTGCTGTGGCCGAACTATATGCGTCCGCTGCCGGCGTTCAGCATGTTGCAGTTCGACCCGCTCAAGCGTCCGGGCGGCGCCTTGCTGGTGCCACGGCATACGCCGGTGGAATCCAAACCGATTCAGGGCGTGACCTGCCGTTTCCGCACCGCCTTCGCCACCGAAGTGCTGCCGCTGGCGTTGAATAGCCTGGATTACTCGGTCAAGGGTGACGGTGCGCTGCTTAGCCTGCGTCTGGCGATGAGTGCCGATGGGCATCTGGGTGATCTCAACCTCAAGCAGTTGCGCCTGCACCTGTCCGGCGAGCGTTATATCAGCCAGCTGCTGTACCTGAGCCTGTTGCGCCATCTCGGCGGTGTGCAGCTGGTGCTGCTGAATGCGGCCGGCAAGCCGTTGCAGGGGGCCGATGAGCGCCCATTGCTGCCGTTGCAACTGCCGGCCAGCAGTGTGCAGCCGGTGGGTTTTGCCGAAGATCAGGCACTGATCCCCTACCCGCTGAACACCTTCCGCGGTTACCGCTATTTGCAGGAATACTTCGCCTTCCAGGACAAGTTCCTGTTCGTCGATCTGCTCGGCCTGGATGTGCTCAAGCGCGTGCCGGAAGACGTGCTCAAGCAGACGCGCGGTATCGAACTGCGTTTCGATATCCACAAGGCTGGCGTGCAACGTATCCGCCCGACCCTGGATAACGTGCGCCTGTATTGCACGCCGGTGGTCAACCTGTTTGCCCACGACGCCATCCCAATTCGCCTCGACGGCAAGCAGGACCAGTACCTGCTGCTGCCCTCGGAGCTCGACTCCGAGCATTGCGGGGTGTTCTCGGTGGATCGCGTCACCGGTTGGAAGCCCGGCGGCAAGGGTTATGAAGAGTACGTGCCGTTCGAATCCTTCGAGCATGACGCCAGCTTCGACGTGCCCCTGGCGCGCCCTCACTACAGCGTGCGTCAGCAACCTTCGCTGCTTGGCGACGGCCTGGAAACCTACCTGAGTTTCGGCCTGCGCAACCTCGATCAGCACGAAACGCTGTCCATTGAACTGACCTGCACCAACCAGAACCTGCCACGTCAGCTAGGCCTCGGTGATATCTGCATGCCCTGCGAGGACACCCCGGAGTTCCTCACCTTCCGCAATATCAGCGCGGTCACGCCGAGCTACGCGCCACCGCTGCACCGCGACTTTCTCTGGAAGCTGATCAGCAATATGTCGCTGAACTACCTGTCGCTGGCCAACGTCGACGCGCTCAAGGTGATCCTCGAAACCTATGACCTGCCGCGCTACTACGACCAACACGCGGAGAAGGTCAGCAAGCGCCTGCTCGACGGCCTGAAAAGCATCAGCCATCAGCACGTCGACCGTCTGCATCGCGGCCTGCCGGTGCGCGGTGTACGCACGCAATTGACGATCAACCCCGAGGGCTATGTCGGCGAGGGTGACCTGTTCCTCTTCGCCACCGTACTCAATGAATTTTTCGCCCTGTATGCCAGCTTGAACTCGTACCACGAGCTGCGCGTACAGAGCACACAGGGAGAGGTGTACCAATGGACGCCGCGCATGGGGCTACAGCCCCTGCTCTAAACCGGCTTAGCCGGGGCATCCGCGAGTACAGCCTGTTTCAGGGTGTGCAGCTGGTGCTGGAACGCTTGCACGCCGCCCATCCTGAACTGGATGAGGAGGCGCTGTATCAGCGACTGGAACTGCAGGCCAACCCGAGCATGGGGTTCCCCGGTAGCGATATCGATCGCGTGCAATTCTTCGAAGAGCACGGCGAGCTGCGCGCACGGCTGCGCATCAACCTGGTCAGCCTGTTCGGCGCCGGCTCGCCGCTGCCGGCGTTCTACGGTGAACAGGCGCTGGGTGACAGTGAAGACGGCAATCCGACCCGGGACTTCCTCGACCTGTTCAACAACCGTCTGCAGCGTTTGTTGCTGCCGACCTGGCAGAAATACCGCTACCACACACGCTTCCAGAGCGGTGCGGTCGACCCGTTCTCCGCGCACCTGTTTGCCCTAATCGGCCTGGGCGGTGAAACCATTCGCCAGGCGCAAGAATTGAACTGGAAACGCCTGCTGCCCTACCTAGGCCTGCTCAGCCTGCGCGCCCACTCGGCGGCGCTGATCGAGTCGGTGCTGCGCTACTACTTCAAGCACGCCGACCTGCATATCGAGCAGTGCCTGGAGCGCCAGGTGGAAATCCTCGGTGAGCAGCGCAACCGCCTCGGTTTGGCCAACAGCCAGCTGGGTGAAAGCCTGGTGCTCGGCGAGTTTGTGCGTGACCGCGGCGGCAAGTTCCGCATCCATGTACGCCAGCTGAACTGGGATCGCTTCCACGAATTTCTGCCCATCGGCAGCGGCTACCAACCGCTCTGCGCCCTGGTGCGTTTCACCCTGCGCGACCCGCTGGATTACGACATCCGCCTGGAACTGCGCCAAGACGAAATACGCGAATTGCGCCTCGGCGCGGACAACCCCTGCCTGCTGGGCTGGACCACTTGGCTGGGGCGTGACAACGCAGACGGCGTGGTCACCCTCGGCAGCAAAGCTCATTAAGGATTGATGAAATGATCAACGTCGATTTACAGCAACTGGTGCAAGCCCTCGACGCTGCCAGCAAACAGGACCTGGAAACCGCTGCCGAGCGCTGCGTAGTCCGCGGCGGCAGCAAGATTCTGGTGGAAGACCTGCTGCTCGGCTTGCTTGAGCGCCCAGAGGGCTTGCTGCCCCGCGCCCTGCAGGATGCCGACGTAGACGCCGGTGAACTGGCCCGCGCGCTGCAACCGCGCGGCGAACACAGCGAATCACGCAACCCGGTATTTGCCACCGAACTGGTGCAATGGCTGCAGGACGCTCTGCTGGTCGCCAGCCTGGAACTCGGCCAGAGCCAGGTCGATGAAGCCGCGCTGATCCTCGCCCTGCTGCGCAATCCAATGCGCTACGCCGGCAGCCACTATCAGCCACTGCTGGCCAAGCTGAATGCCGAGCGTCTGCGCGAATTCGCCATGGCCCAGCAGCCGCAAACCGCCGCCGGCAAACCCGCAGCAGGCGGTGAATCGAACCTCTCACGCTTCACTCACAACTTCACCCAGCAGGCGCGTGACGGCAAGCTCGACCCCGTGCTGTGTCGCGATGGCGCAATCCGCCAGATGATCGACATCCTCGCCCGCCGCCGTAAAAGCAACCCGATCGTGGTCGGCGAAGCCGGGGTCGGCAAGACGGCCATCGTCGAAGGCCTGGCCCTGCGTATAGCCGCCGGTGAAGTGCCGGCCGCGCTCAAGGGTGTCGAACTGCTGTGCCTGGACCTCGGCCTGCTGCAAGCCGGCGCCAGCGTCAAAGGCGAATTCGAACGCCGCCTGCAAGGCGTGATTGATGAAGTCAAAGGCTCGCCCAAGCCGATCATCCTGTTTATCGATGAAGCCCACACCCTGATTGGCGCCGGTGGCCAGGCCGGCAGCGGCGATGCCGCCAACCTGCTCAAGCCCGCCCTGGCGCGTGGCGAGCTGCGCACCATCGCCGCCACCACCTGGAGCGAATACAAGAAGTACTTCGAGAAAGACCCGGCCCTGGCCCGGCGCTTCCAGCTGGTGCAACTGCATGAGCCGACCGTCGATGAAGCCGTGACCATCCTCCGTGGCCTGGCGCCTGTTTACGAGAAAAGCCACGGTATCTACCTGCGTGATGACGCCGTGGTTGCTGCTGCTGAGCTGTCCGCGCGCTACCTGGCTGGCCGCCAACTGCCGGACAAAGCCGTCGATGTACTCGACACTGCTTGCGCCCGCGTGCGCATCAGCCTGGCCGCCGCCCCGGAAGCACTGGAGCGCCTGCGCGGCGAAATCGCCGAAGGTGAGCGGCAGAGCGAGGCCATGGGCCGCGATATGGAAGCCGGCCTGAAAATCGACAGCGAAATCCTCGAACAGCTCGAAGCTCGCCTGAGCCAGGCCCGCGCCGAGCTGGAGCAGATCGAAACCCGCTGGGCGGTGCAGCGCGAGCTGGCCGAACGTCTGCTGGAGTTGCGCAAGCAATGTGCCAGCCTGCGCCAGAACCCGACCGAAGCCGAGAACAGCGACGGCCAGGCCGTGCAGCTGGAGCAACTGGAAAGCGAACTGCGCGCCGTGCAAGCCGAGCTGGCCAGCGCCCAGGTGAATGAGCGCCTGGTTAGTTTTGAAGTCTGTCCGCGCCTGGTCGCCGAAGTGATCAGCCACTGGACCGGTGTACCGCTGAGCCAGCTGGCCCGCGAGCACAACAGCAAGGTGCTGACCTTTGCCAGCGACCTGCGCCAGCGCGTACGCGGTCAGGAGCAAGCCATTGCGGCGCTGGACCGTTCGATGCGCGCCACCGCCGCCGGCCTCAATCGCGCCGATGCGCCGATCGGCGTATTTCTGCTGGTCGGCCCCAGCGGCGTCGGTAAAACCGAAACCGCACTGGCCCTGGCCGATCTGCTGTACGGCGGCGAGCGCTTCCTCACCACCATCAACATGTCCGAGTTCCAGGAGAAGCACACCGTTTCCCGCCTGATCGGCGCACCACCTGGCTACGTCGGCTATGGCGAAGGCGGCATGCTCACCGAAGCCGTGCGGCAGAAGCCCTACTCGGTGGTGCTGCTCGATGAAGTGGAAAAAGCCGATCCTGACGTGATGAACGTCTTCTATCAGATCTTCGACAAGGGCGTGGCCAACGACGGCGAAGGCCGCGAGATCAACTTCCGCAACTGCCTGATCCTGATGACCAGCAACCTCGCCAGCGAGCGTATCGCCAGCCTCTGCCAGGGCGGTCAGCGTCCGGATGCGGAAGCCCTGGAACACGCGATTCGCCCGACTCTGACTCAGCATTTCAAGCCGGCGCTGATCGGCCGCATGCGCGTGGTGCCGTACTACCCGATCAATGGCGAGGTACTTAACGAACTGGTCGGCCTCAAACTCGCGCGTTTCGGCGAGCGCCTGCAGCGCCGTCAGCTGCAGTTCAGCCATTGCCCGGCGCTGCTGGAAAACCTCGCCGAACGTTGCAGCCACAGCGACAGCGGCGCGCGCCTGATCGATCACCTGATCGACCAGCACCTGCAACCGCTGGTGGTCGACCGCCTGCTCGACGCCATGGCCAGTGGCGAAAGCCTGCAACGCGTACACGCCACACTCGATGGTGAAGGGACGGTGGTCTGTGAGTTCGCTTAACGTGTCGCTGATGTTCAGCCAGGTGCCGCAGCCACTGCGCTATGCCGAAGCGCTGTTGCAACGCTTCGCCACGCTGGCGCGCGCGGCCAATAGCGACGCCCTGCTCGGCGGCCTGGTGGAAAGCGCCGCGCAGCTGTCCGGCAGCGAACTGAGCCAGCTGTACCTGCTCGACGACACCCACACGCGCCTGACCCTGTCCGCCGAATGGCAGGACGGCCTGATGCAGCCGCGCGCGGACGCCAGCCTGCCCAGCGACTACGACGGCGAACAACTGCTGCAGTACTGCTTGTGCCAGAACCAGACGCTTAGCCTCAATGAACTGGACGGCAGCCTGCACCAGACTGGCTTCCTCCCCGAGGCACAAAAACCCTGGCGCAGCCTGCTGTGTCAGCCGCTGCTGGATGAACAGAAAGGCGTCACCGGCCTGCTGCTGATTGCCAGCCAGCGCTCGCGTGAACTGCAGGGTTTTGCCGACTCGCTCGGTCAGCTGGGCAGCTTTGTTGTCGCCCAACTGCATCTGCTGCAGCGCCTGCGTTCGCCGCGCAGCGAACAGCCGGTTGCCGTGGTCAGCACGCCCTGCGCCAGCGGCTATGGCTTGATTGGCGACAGCCCGGCGATGCGCAGCGTTTACCAGCTGATCAGCAAAGTGCTGCACAACCCGGTCAGCGTTTTGCTGGCGGGAGAAACCGGCACCGGCAAGGAACTGGTGGCCCGCGCCATCCACGATTGTGGTTTCCGCCGCAGCAAAGCCTTTGTCGTGCAGAACTGCGCCTCGCTGCCGGAAAACCTGCTGGAAAGCGAGCTGTTCGGCTACCGCAAAGGCGCCTTCAGCGGCGCTGACCGCGACCATCAGGGCCTGTTCGATGCGGCCAATGGCGGCACCCTGTTTCTCGATGAAATCGGCGATATGCCGCTTAGCCTGCAAGCCAAACTGCTGCGCGTATTGCAGGAAGGCGAAGTGCGCCCGCTGGGCTCCACTGCCACACACAAGGTCGATGTACGCATCGTCGCCGCCACCCACCACAACCTGCGCAACCTGGTGGAAGAAGGCCGTTTCCGCGAGGACCTGTTCTATCGCCTGGCGCAGTTCCCCATCGAACTGCCGGCCCTGCGTGAACGCGATCAGGACATCCTCACCCTCGCGCGCTACTTCGCCGACAAGGCCAGCAGCTTTCTGCAGCGCAACCAGTGCCGCTGGGCCGACAGCACCCTTGATCACCTGGCCCGCTACCCCTTCCCCGGCAATGTGCGCGAGCTGAAAGGCCTGGTCGAGCGCGCCGTGCTGCTGTGCGAAGGCGGCGAGCTGCTGCCGGAACATTTCGACCTGCGCCAGGCCGGCAGCAACGATGACCCCGGCATGAACCTGCGCGAGCGCATGGAGCGCGTCGAACGCAGCCTGCTGCTCGATTGCCTGCGCAAGAACCGTGGCAACCAGACCAGCGCCGCCTGCGAGCTGGGTCTGCCGCGCCGCACCCTGCTGTACCGCATGCAGCGGCTGAATATCAGCCCGGCTGACGTGTAAGGCTTAAGGAGAAGAGCATGTTCAACGCCGCCAATCAGACCCATTTCAGCCTGAGCATCGAAGGTGCCAGCCACGATCTGCAGGTGCTCGAGTTCACCGGCCGAGAAGCCATCAGCCAGCCGTTCGTGTTCGAGCTGGAGCTGATCAGCGAGCGCCCCGATCTCGATCTGGAAAGCCTGCTGCACCAGCCGGCCTTCCTCGCCCTCAGCCCCAGCGGCACTGGTATTCACGGCCTGATCTACCGCATCGCCCAGGGCGACTCCGGGCAGCGTCTGACCCGCTACCACGTCACCCTGCGCCCGCAGCTGGCCTATCTGGCGCACCGTATCAATCAGCGGATCTTCCAGCACCTGAGCGTGGAAAAGATCATCAGCCAGGTGCTCGAAGAGCACGGCATCCAGAGCAATGCCTACAAATTCCAGTTCGGCCCCAGCGTCTACCCGGAGCGCGAATACTGCGTGCAGTACGACGAAAGCGACCTGCACTTTATTCAGCGCCTGTGCGAGGAAGAAGGCATTCACTACCACTTCCAGCACAGCGAACAAGGCCATGTGCTGGTCTTCGGTGACGACCAGACGGTGTTCCCAAAACTGGCGCCGACTGCGTACCAGCAGGATTCCGGCCTGGTCGCCGACGACCCAGTGATCAAACGCTTCGCCCTGCGCCTGGAAACCCGCAGCAACCGCGTAACCCGCCGCGACTACAACTTCGAAAAACCCAAACTGCTGATGGAGGCGGCCTTCAACAGCGAGTTCCAGCCCGACCTCGAGGACTACGACTACCCCGGTCGTTTTGTCGAGCGCGAGCGCGGTAAACACCTGGCCAAACGCAACCTGGAGCGCCACCGCAGCGACTACGAACTGGCCAGCGGTGAAAGCGACCAGCCGCTGCTGGTCAGCGGCCACTTCCTCAACCTCAGCGAGCATCCGCGCAGCGACTGGAACCAGCTCTGGCTGCTGACTGAAATCAGCCATGAAGGCAAACAGCCGCAAGTGCTGGAAGAATCCGTCACCAGCCACACCCAGATCAGCGACGGTTTCCAGCAGGGTTACCGCAACCGCTTCAGCGCCACGCCCTGGGATGTGCTGCATCGTCCAGCGCTGAAGCACCCGAAACCCAAAGTGCTGGGCAGCCAGACCGCGGTGGTCACCGGGCCAGCGGGTGAAGAGATCCACTGCGACCAGTACGGCCGCGTCAAAGTGCAATTTCACTGGGACCGCGAAGGTCAGGCGGATGACATCACCAGCTGCTGGCTGCGCGTGTCCTCCAGCTGGGCCGGCGATGGCTACGGCGCTATCGCCATCCCACGCATCGGCATGGAAGTGCTGGTGACCTTCCTCGAAGGCGATCCCGATCAGCCGCTGGTCACCGGTTGCCTGTACCACGCCGCTCACATCGTGCCCTACGCGCTGCCAGCGAACAAAACCCGCAGCCTGTTCAAAACCCTGAGCAGCCCAAGCGGTGGCGGCTACAACGAGCTGCGCATCGAAGACAAAAAAGGCGCCGAACAGATCTACCTGCACGCCCAGCGCGACTGGGACGAAAACATCGAGCACGACCAGAAAATCCGCATCGGCCACGAACGCCACGACACGGTCGAAGCCAACAGCTACAGCCAGTTTCTCGCCGAAGAACACCGCACCACCCGCGCCGACCGCAAAGTGGAAGCGCGCAGCAACGACCACCTCACAGTCGGGCAGAAACAACATGTGAAAGTCGGCGTCGGCCAGTTCGTCGAAGCCGGCAACGAAATCCACTACTACGCCGGCAACAAAGTAGTGATCGACGCCGGCATGGAACTCACTGCCAGCGGCGGCGGCAGCTTCCTCAAGCTTGATCCAGGCGGCGTCACGCTCAGCGGAGCGACGATCAAGATCAATTCGGGGGGGGCGCCGGGTAAGGGTTCGGGCATCGCGATTCTGCCGCCCACTATTCCGGGCGCGGCGGATCAGGATAAAGCCGGAGAAAAACCTCAGCTCGCCTTGGCCAACGTCCAACTGCAGATGGCCCGCAAAGCACGTCAGATTGGTGCAAGTCGCTGCCCGATTTGCGAAGCGTGCAGAGAAGGCTTCTGTGAAACGGGAATTCGCGCATGATCGAAGTAGCTCAAAGCTGGATCGCCGAACAGCTTGCCCAGCAACGCGAACTGCTGTTGATCGTCGACCGCCTCGCCGAACCGGACCCAATCAAGGCACTGTTCAGCGCGGACCTGATGCACGACTACGTCAACCTCTACCAAGGCACCGAGTTCGCCGATATGGCGGATGTCAGCCCTTGGCTAGTTCGGTTACACAACCCAGATGCCGAATTTGTACAAACGCTGCTAGCTACACCTGAGAGTGACTGGGGCTGGCTAGCCAGCGCAGAACACATTGATCTAGCCGCCCTCAGCCAGCACTGGCGCGAACGCATATTGATTGATGAGCAAGAGCAACGTGCGCTTTACCGCTTTCAGGACAACCGCGTAATCGCCCGCCATCTTGCCGAACTCAGTGAGACGCAACGGCCCTTACTGCTAGGGCCGTTAAACAGCGCGCTATGCTGGGACGGCCAAGCCTGGCAAGGCATCCACAACCCGCGCCCTGATTTATACCCAGCCCCCTTTGAAAAGCCCTGGCAGGAACTTACCGAGCCAGAGGCCGTCACCCAGGCAATCCTGCGTCATAACCTGGAGCAGTGGCTCTGGCAGAACCACAGCACTGCAACCGCCCAGCTAGCCGAGACACAGTCCCTGAGTAGCTGGTTGGACGCGCAACTTGACCAAGCCAAAAGCTGGCGATGGCAGTCATTGGAACGCATTCAGTTTCTGCTGCGCTATCAACTCGACCCTGCGCTCGCTGAACACCCTGCGTGGGCTCCCGTCGAGAATGAAACAGCGGATGCCCACTTCGCGCGCAGTAGCGAAGAGCTATTTACAGCGAGTGCTCAAGCATGACCTTTGCGCTCAACAATCTTCAGGTTCATCGCCTGTTCTGGATCAGCATGCTTGGCCTCTCGCTAAGTGCGTGCAGCTCACTCAGCCCGCTGGGCGGTGAGCGTTTTACCTTGGAAGGTGAGCTGCCGGCCGACTTCTCACTCAAGGCCCAGGCCCACTATGGCGTGGCCAATGGCTGTGACGGGCGTAGCCAGGCCAAGTCGTTCGAAACGGACTTCCAGAGTGATCCGCAGCATTACCGTTTCAACATCCCGGTTAGCTATCGCGATGGACTGTGTGAAATGCATTTGGCCAGGGTCGGGTTGTTTATCCATGGTCGCTATGGCGACAAAGACTGGCAGCAGACCTACGACAATGGCGGCTTGGTGATCGTCGACAAACTCCCAGAGGGTGCGCCAGCTTTTCAGTCCGACGGCACGCTCACCAAGCAGGCTGAATGCTCATGGTTATTCAAGATGAGTACAGCTATGTCACGCATGGGGCAGATCAGCAAACTTCTGAGTTGCAAGGGAGCAGGGGCACATTTAGTACGAGATCAGTTACCAGGTAAAACTGTACACCTGGACTTTAAGGCGAACATAAATGAACGCCCCTATATGAATGACTATTGGCTAAAAACCCGCCTTGGGTGGAAACCTTGCACAGGTCGCTGGGGCACAGAACTCGAGGAGCTTTGCACAGAACCACCAGAGTTCAGAACCTTCAAGATGAACGGCCGCGAATGCACCGTTTACCCAAACTGCACGGAGTGATCAGGCATGAAGTACCCCATTAAGGCACAGCATCTACGCGCACTTTTATGGTCTGGTTTTCTTGGTCTCTCACTAAGCGCATGCAGCTCATTCGGCTCACTGGTTAGCGAGAGCTTTATTCTGGAAGGCGAGTTGCCAGCCAACTTCTCACTCAAGGCCCAGGCTCACTATGGCGTGGCCAATGGCTGTGACGGTCGCAGCCAAGCCAAGTCGTTCGAAAGTGGCTTCCAGAGTGATCCGCAGCAATACCGTTTCACCATACCGGTCAGCTATCGCGAAGGGCTGTGTGAAATGCGCTTGGCCAGAGTCGGGCTGTTTATCCATGGCCGTTACGGCGACAAGGACTGGCAGAAAACCTACGACAACGGCAGCTTGGTGATCGTCGACAAACTCCCAGAGGGTGCGCCAGCTTTTCAGGCCAACGGCACGCTCACCAAGCAGGCGGAATGTAATTGGTGGTTCCAACAAAGTACTGCCAAGTCACGCCTAGGAGAGATCAGCAAACTACTGAACTGCAAAGGCGCGGGTGCTCATTTAGCAGGTAATGAACTACCGGGTAAGACCGTCAGGTTGGAGTTCCGGGTAAATCCTGAAGAAGAGCCATCTCGAGATAACACTTGGATTAAGTTCCCGGAGGGCTGGAAACCTTGCCTGCCGAAGGAGGGGTGGCAACGCTGCCAAGAACCTCCACTTTTTAAAACCTTCAAGATGAACGGCCGCGAATGCACGGTCTACCCCAACTGCACGGAGTGATCAGGGATGAGTGACTCAGCCAAAACTAACAAGGTTGAAACACTGGACTGCCCGTTGCGCGGGCATTGGGTCAGCTTCCGTTTGGTTGATGAGCACGGCAATGGGCAGCCCTATGCAGGGTTGCCTTATGTGTTGCACGACAGCCAAGGACAAAAGTTTGAGGGAAGCTTGGACAGCGATGGTTTTGCGCGAGTAGATCGCTTCCATTGCGGCCCGGTGGTTCTCGACCTCTCAAAACTAGATACAGGTAGTCTGGACTGGTGGTACGAAGAACTAACGATCAGAAAGGCTTTCAAGTTACCGCTCACCACCCTTCAAGTAGCCGCCGAACAATCCCCCACGGGACCTCGCCATTCTGATGGCAGAACTTATCTGGCAGAAGAGCGGGCAATACGAGAAAAGGCACGCTTTCTTCGTGTTGAAGTCAGTAACTTTGCCGAAGCTGTTAAGCACCTGCCTGATCCTGATAGCGGCTGGTCGCCACGCCCGTCAGCCGTACTGAAACAGAGTGCGGGACTAGCGAAAGAGCAGCCAGGGGCTGCCCTGACGCCAAATCTGCACCATGTGCTGGAAGTGAAAGCGCTACGGGCGTATAGCCCGTTGCTCTCGCGTAGCAAAGACTTCTGCGCATTAAATGCCTACCACTTGGCGGTGATGAGCGCGTTTGTCTATGCCCCATTTGGTAAGCGCATGGTGCCCGATGAACCCTATGCCTCATCAGCACCGCCCTATGAGCTGGGCGGCACCATTGGTCATGTGTTGCGCGAGCAATTGGCGCGCATGGTCAAGCCAAGTCGTTTTAATGATGCCAAGTACCACTTACTCTGCGAAGAAGTGCCTTACTCCAAGCGCTTGGAGGTAATGCCGCACGACCCAGAGCGTTATGCCGCTGAGGCAACGGAAGGCTGGAACAACCCCGAAGACGTGCACTTTCTGTATCACGAAGACTCGGAAACCCAGGCTTTTATCACCCATAGCGACAAACTGGTTTTGATTACCCTACGCGGCACCCAAGAAACGCCCGATATTCTTCGTGACCTAGATGCACGCCAAGTACCTTATGCAGAAGGCGACGGCCAGGCGCATCGAGGCTTTTATGAAGCCTTTCTGGCTGCTAAAGATTTCACACAACGCTATCTAGATGCCTTCCATCGAACAGAACATAACATTGTGGTTTGCGGTCATAGTCTGGGCGGTGCAATTGCTCTGCTATTGGCAGAATGGCTGCGACGCGACTGGTCAGACAATATACAACTCTACACTTTCGGCTCTCCCCGCGCAGGCGACCGTGCCTTTGTTCAAAGCGCTGCAGCCCTGACTCACCACCGCCTGGTCAACCATAACGATCCAGTACCTGGTGTGCCGTTTACATGGATGGATGCGGAGTGGAAGCTCGCCTTACCCGGCACGGTGGCGCTGTTCAGCTCGCCACTTGTGGGCATCGCATTGTTGCTGGGCGGGCTGCTGAACCTGCGTGGCGATCCTTACGAGCATCACGGCGAACAACGCCACTTTATGCCGCGCAAACCGAATGCCGGCAGTGAAGTGGCGATCCTCTGGCAGCCAGGCTGCGCACTGATCGACGAGCAGGCCTGTGCAAGCTATGCCGGCGCAGTGGACCTTGAAAACGATATGCCCAAGCGCAAATCGCTGATTGGTCAGGCGCTCTCTGCGGCTGAACACTCCAGCGATGGCGGTTATAGCCGCTCAATGCTGACCACCCTGCTGCGCTGGAATGCCAGTGTTGAACAGCGTAATGGCGCGCTATTCACCTCAGAAGAGATGCAAGACATCCAGACCCAGGTGCAGCAGGCCGAACAACAACTGGCCAATTGGCAGCCACGCAGCTTTGTCGAATTCCGCCGTGAAACACGTCTTCGCCATGACACGCGCTTCTACAACAAGTCGGATCTGGAGTTACGCCAGCTCTATCACGAAGGCATCACTTTGGCGCGCCAGCTCAGCAACGAGCAACGCGAGGCACTGATACGTGCACGCAATCGTTTGCTCAATCAGGCGCATCGACCACTGACTCGTGAAGACGTTTTCGGCGATCTATCCCAACGCACCGATCTTGCAGAGCTGGTCAGCGAATGGCGCGCGATAGGCGCAAATACGCAGGCTGAAAAACTGGCCAAGATTCCAGTAACCGATGGGCGGGCGTATGCGTAACAGCGTCGATGGCATCAACGACAGTCTGCCCGGAAACCTCGAAAATCGTCCCGTTTCAACTAGATAAGGACCGTCTTATGCACCGCTACACAGCTACTGCCGCCCTGCTCGCCCTGGCCCTATGCCTCACCGCCTGCAGCGGCAATTACAAGTTCAACGATGACGAATATCGCCCCCTGGGCGAACCGCAAGCAGTGAAACGCGGCAACTGACCGCAAGGAGTGAACAACCATGGAACTGGTCTTCGATGTGGTCAGTGCACAGCAGTTCGTGCCAGGTCTATTGACCACCAAAACCTTCAAGCAGGCCGGCGGCATTATTGGCCGGGCGGAGGAATGCGACTGGGTGATTCCGGATCGCAAACGTGTGCTGTCCAGCCGGCATGCCGAGGTGAGCTATCGCAATGGCGCCTTCTACCTGACCGACACCAGCAGCAATGGCATCCAGCTCAAAGACAGCGGCGCCAGTCTGCGCAAGGGCGAGGCCCAGCGTATCGAGCATGGCAGCGTGTATTGCTTTGGCGATTTCGAGTTGCGTGCGCGGCTGATTCAGGACCCGGCAATGTTTGCCGGCGATATCGGCCGTGCCCAGCCCGCCGGCAGCATCATCCCGGACGATGCCTTTCTCGACCTCGATCCGCTGACCGCCATCGACCAGCAGGAGCGTGTATACGCCGAGGTCGATGACCTGACGGCGATTCTGCGTCCGCATAACGTGCAGGCGCAGCAGCGCGATTACGCGCAGATCGATGAAGAAAACCTGCTGGTGCCTGCGCTGGTGATGCCAACGCCTGAGCCGCAGCCCAAGCGTGCGCCAGAACCGGTGCGTCTGCCGCCTACCTTCTGGGAAAAATTCGGCGAAGCCCTCGGGGTCAAGCTGGATGATCTCGATGACGATGCCCGCGAAGCCCTGGCCATTCACAGCGCCAAGCTGCTCAAGCAGAGCATCGGCAGCCTGCAGCAAAGCCTGCGTACCCGCAGCGAGCTGAAGAATGAACTGCGCCTGGCCCTGACCACCGTACAGAGCGCCGGTAACAACCCGCTCAAGCACACCGCCGACAGCAGTGAAGCGCTGAGCGCACTGCTGCGTGGCGGCAAGACCGGGCAACTGAGCGCTGAGCAGACCATCAGCCGCAGCTTCCGCGATCTGCAAGCGCACCAGGTGGCATTGCTCGCCGCCAGTCGCGCGGCCGTCAAAGGCATGTTCGAGCAACTGTCGCCGGAGCAGCTGAGCCTGCGTTTCGAGCGTGAAGGCCGCAAGCCGCTGATCGCCACCGCTGGCAGCCGCTGGCGCGCTTACCGTCGCCTGCACAGTGCATTGGAGCAGAACGACGACTGGAGCGACCGCCTGTTCGCCCGTGACTTCGCCCACACCTACGAAGAACAGGTTCGCCTGATCGCCACCCTCAACACCGATGTTCAAGGATGATCACCATGCACCGTTTCACCTGCCTGGCCCTGTTGGCCGCCCTGCTCAGCCTGACCGGTTGCGCCGCACTCTCGCCCTATTCGGACATGACCAAGCTCGACCTGACCCTCAACGGCAGCGATGAGCTCAACCCGGATCTCAATGGCCGCCCCTCGCCGATCGTCCTGCGCCTGATCGAACTCAAGCACCCGGTGGCCTTTGAGACCGCCGATTTCTTCTCGCTTTATCAGCGCCCGAAAGAAGCCCTGTCGCCGGACATGGTGGTGCTCGAAGAGCTGGAACTGCGTCCGGGCGAGCAGCGCGAAATGAAGCTCTCGGTACAGCCGGGCAGCCGCTATGTCGGCGTGCTGGCGGCTTATCGCGACCTGCCGGAAAGCAACTGGCGCGTGGTGATTCCGCTGCAGGAAAAAGAGCGCAACAGCAGCGTGCTAACCCTCAATGCCCAGGGCATCAAAACCCAGGACGACGCCAACAAGGAAGAGGAATAAGCCATGGCCATGCATAAAGTGGTCTGGCAAGAAGGCATGTTGCTGCGCCCGCAGCACTTCCAGCAGAACGACCGTTACTACGACTACCAGCTGAAAACCCGCACGCAGAAGCTCGACAGCTATGCCTGGGGTTTTTTCGAGCTGGAGATCGACCGTCAGTTCCTCAATATGGGCAAGCTGGTGGTGAGCAAGGCCAGCGGCATCCTGCCCGATGGCACCCTGTTCGACATTGGTGCCGAGCGCGAGCCGCTGGCCCTCGACGTGCCGCCGAACACCGGCAACACCCCGGTCTACCTGGCCCTGCCGCTGGTGACCGGCAACCATATCGAGAGCCGACGCCCTGAACAGCAGGATGTGCTCGCGCGCTTCACCGCCTTCGATGAAGAAGTCACCGACTCCAACGCCGGCGACAGCGCATCGAGTCAGGTCAGCTGCGGCCGCCCGGATTTCCGTCTGCTGCTCGGCGAGCAACAGAGCGACCAGGCCTACGTCAAACTGCAGCTGTGCGACGTGCTCGACACCACCCCGGACGGGGTGATCAGCATCGACCCGGAATTTATTCCGACCTACGTCAACTTCCAGGCGTCCGGCTATCTGCTGAGCTGCCTCAAGGAAGTGATCAGCATGCTCGCCCACCGTGGCGACATTCTTGCCGAACGTATTCGCGCCACCGGCAAGGTCGGCGGTGCGGAAGTCGGCGACTTTATGATGCTGCAGCTGATCAACCGCTTCGAGCCGGTGCTGCGCCATTACCTGGGCATCGAACAGGTACACCCGGAGCAGATCTACCGCGAACTACTGGGCCTGCTCGGCGAGCTGGCGACCTTCTCCAGCGAGATCAAACGCCCGCGCCTGGAAGGCCGTTATCTGCACAGCGATCAGGGCGTGAGCTTCCGCAAACTGATGGATGCGATCCGCCAGGTGCTGTCGATGGTGCTGGAACAGCACGCCATCGAAATGCTTCTGCAACAGCGTCAGTACGGCATTCAGGTGTCGCCGCTGCACGACCACAAGCTGCTCGCCACCTCTACCTTCGTCCTCGCTGCCAGCGCCCAGTGCGACTCGGAAGAGCTGCGCCAGCGCCTGCCGGCACACCTCAAGGTCGGTCCGGTGGAGCAGATTCGCCAACTGGTCAACCTGCACCTGCCGGGCATCAAGGTCAAACCGATGCCCGTGGCACCACGGCAGATCCCCTTCCACTCGGGGAAAACCTACTTCGCCCTGGAACTGGGCTCCGAGGAACTGGCGCAGCTGGAACGCTCCGGCGGCTTCGCTTTCCACGTGTCCGGCGAGTTCTCCGGGCTTGAGATGAAATTCTGGGCGATCAGGAACTGATGATGACGACCAAGGAAATGGAATACGGCCAGGACGACAAAACCGTCATCCTCAACCGCAAAGGTGATGCCCCCGCGCACAGCACGCTGACTGACTTCGCCGCGCCGCCGAAATTCGAGCAGCTGGAAGAGCGCATGATCTACGCCGCGCGCCTGCGCCCGGCCGAGAGCTTCAATATCAGCCTCAACCCGTTGGTCGCTGCCGCCGCCACCCTGCTCTCGGAAGTGGTGCGTCTCAAGCACAGCTTCGACAGCGAAGACATGCATGCGCTGAACCAGCGCCTGGCCAGCGCCATCAAGTTGTTCGAACACCGCGCCCTGCATGAAGGCGCAGAAAGCAGCCAGGTGATGGCCGCCCGTTACGTGCTTTGTACCGTGGTCGACGAGGCCGTGGTGACCACGCCCTGGGGCAACGAGAGCGAGTGGTCGCAGATGAGCCTGCTGTCCTCGTTCCACAACGAAACCTTCGGCGGCGAGAAGTTCTTCCAGCTGCTCGAGCGCCTGTCGCGCAACCCGGTCAAGCACCTGCCGATGCTCGAGCTGATGTACCTATGCCTGTCCCTCGGTTTCGAGGGCAAGTACCGCGTGCTGCCGCGCGGCATGCTTGAGCTGGAAGCGGTACGCGACAGCCTGTATCGGCAGATCCGCCAGATGCGCGGTGACGTGCCGCGCGAGGTTTCGCCGCACTGGCAGGGCCTGAAAGACACCCGCCGGCGCCTGGTGCGCATCGTGCCGTGGTGGCTGGTGGCGCTGTTTACAGTGGTTTGCCTGGTGGTGATGTACAGCGGTTTTGCCTGGGTCTTGGGCGAGCAGCGCGAAACGATTCTGCAGCCGTACGAGCAACTCGACCCGTCTGCGGGTGTAAGCATGGATGATCTGAAATGAAGAGTTTTTTCGGCAAGTTAGCCGCATTTTTCCGCAAGACCTGGGTATGGAGCCTGTGTCTGGTATTGGTCCTGGCG
>Ga0209542_10009109_pt1 | contig 18303 bp, 19 predicted proteins | sample RifCSPhighO2_01_FD_184028 | JGI IMG/M metagenome (GOLD analysis project Ga0209542, IMG submission 184028) | Soil microbial communities from Rifle, Colorado - Rifle CSP2_plank highO2_0.1 (SPAdes) (version 2) | ecosystem: Environmental > Terrestrial > Deep subsurface > Rock core/Sediment ...
CCTTTGCCGTAACTGGTTTTTGATTATACAATCCCGCAGATTTAGTATTAAATTTATTGCTAAACAAGTGTTCTGCAGTCTTACTGCGGTTCTTATTTTGATTACAGATAAAAAGCAATTTCATGTAATTAGAATATTAAAGAAGAATAAAAATGTTACTCTTAATTAATCGTTATCCACTCGCGGAGCCAGAATAAAGCTTAACGACAATCTGTCTTTCACCTTATATTCTAACTTCATAGGATAGTCATTATTGAAATGCAAGGATACCTGTTCTGCTAACTTTCCGCCGGCAATCATCTTCTTCAAATACTCTAAAGAATATTTTGCCTTAAACTTCTCAGCAGAAGTTGTTTTGATAGAAGTAACATCATCTTGCTTGATCTCGATGAAAGCTTTGGACAAATCTCCTTCTGCTTTCACGCACAAGAGATCTTTCTCACCCAGAAAAGTAACTGATTCCGCTACCACGCTGACGTCCTCAATTGCTTCAGATAAAACATCAGAAGTTGATTCCACGGTGATAGGAAAATTTAACTCAGGAACACGCTGCTCCCGATCTTCCAGTTCCAAAGTAGGAATAGAGAATGATCGTACCGTATTACTTTTCATGACTATCTTCAGCTTACTGTCTTCCGTAGTTTCGAGAGTAAGAATATCATCAGGTTTTGCCCGTCGCAAAATCTGCTTTAAATTATTCAGGTTGATAGATACTTCTTCAGTAGCTTTTACTTGATATTCGGTAAAGCAACTGCTCAGCAGCTCAAAGACCACCATCGCCACGTTGGCTGGATCCATGGCCACTAATTTCAAGCCATTGGTAGAAGCAGTAAATTTCGCTTCTGAGACTAAATCTGAGATAATAGAAATGCTATCCTTAAAGTATTTTGGTTCAGCTAAGACTAATTTCATATAAAATCCACCCTAAGAGAGGCGAGCCAGAAACCCTTTATAAAATTTGTTGTTGTGAAGTAGTATTTAGTTTAATATTTTTGATAATCTTCTATTTTGATAAGTTTTGCCGGAAGAGAAGTCTCATGCAAATATCTTACAGCTTCATCCCTATCTTGGAATGAAAGATAGCTAGAACCTAATTTTAGACCAGTAAGTTTGTCCTTAAATAATAATGCATAAGTTCCTTCTTCTAATTCTGCTAAAACATTCATTCTCATTAACTTGCAGATAACTGCTCTGTAAGGAAGATTTTCAAACCCTGCATCGTGCGCCAAACCTTCAAGAGAGATTTTCATCCAATCAGGTTTAGGCTTATCATCAACGATTGGGACTAATCCTTCAAAAAATATTTTATATTCTTTATCTGCTTTCTCAGCAAAATCCTTACGCTCTTGAGCTATTCTTTCTTCAAAATTTGGCATAAAAATTTCAACAATCTTCTTCTATAAAAAACTTATGAATCACTTCAAACTCAACCGTTTCCCGTCTTCCATTACATGCGTATTTTTCATTCCTAACTGCAAAGCCAATTCCGCAATCATTTTCGCCTTAGCTGGTTCAGCATGAATAGGAATGATATGTTCCGGTCGGATCATTTCCAGCAGCTCGCGATGATCTTCCCGCGCGCCATGTCCAGAAACGTGTACATCCCGAAAGATTCGCACTCCTGTTGCTCGTAATAATTTCTCCATCTTCTGGCGATTTTCAATATTTACTGGAACAGGAATGACTTGACAGCTAAAAATAACTACATCGCCTTGTTCAAAAGTAAATTCGACATCACCTTTGATCATCCGAGATAATATCGAGCGCGGCTCGCCCTGATGACCTGTGCAGACGATCAAGTATTTTCCTTTACCTTCTTTTTGTATTTTCTTAAACACTTTATCTAATTGATCGCGATGCCGCAATATTTCTACTTGGTCAGTAAATTTGACAATTCCAATTTTCTCACCGGCACGAGATTATTTATCTAAAGATCTTCCCAAAAATACAATTTTCCTGTTCAATTTTTTTCCCAGCTCAATAATACTTTTCAATCTGGCTAAATGTGACGAGAACGTCGTCACAATCATGGCCTTTCCTTCGCCGGAAACGCTCAGCATAGTATCTTTCAACATTTCTCGCGCTACAGATTCAGAAGGGCACTTCTTATGCTCATGCGCATACAAACAATTCATAATCAATAATTTGACTCCTTCTTTTCCCAGCTCTTCCAATCGTGCATAATCGGGTTTCTTTCCCAGTACCGGAGTATTATCTAATTTGAAATCATTGGCATACATTACTTTACCATACGGCGTATGAATCACTACTACTGCTGTCTGAGGAATGGAATGAGTCATATGCACTAATTCGATGGTAATGGTTTTAGAAACTTTATATGAAGAACCGGCATTGACGGGGATAAATTTGTGTGGAATTTCCAGATGCTCATCCCAGAGAATACTTTTCAACACTTCAATAGTATATGGAGTTCCTAACACTACTGCAGACGGCGGAAATAATGGTGCGGCAAAAGGAATTGCTCCAACATGATCAAGATGTCCGTGGCTGGGCACAATAGCCACAACTTTTTTCTTCCAGTCATCAATATGCCCATAATCTGGCACGGCATTGGCTCTCAATAAAGTATCATACGTCTTAGTGCTGGTATCTTCCATGTCCTCAGTAAACTTGACATAATCAAACATACTCAAGCCCATGTCCAGAAGAACTACTTCATCGTCAACTTTGACTGCTACGCTGTTACCTTCAGTTTTGGTAAACCCGCCAATGGCGCAAATTTCTATACTCATGTACTACAGAAAGTTTTGTGCTTTAAAAAGATATACTAAAAATACTAAAAAAATAAAAAAGTGCGGGCGGCAGGATTCGAACCTGCGTAGGCACTAAGCCAATAGATGACTTACATAGAGTTTAGTCATTGAACTCAGATGAGCACTCATCACTCTTATGCCTTGAGTCTATCCCGTCTGGTCTTGCTGTTGAAGCAAATTGACCGCTCCAGCACGCCCGCATAAACTAGAATAAAAAATCAATGTATATTATATAAAATTAACTAAAAAAACTAATGTAACTACATATTCTTTAATCGGCTTTCAATTTCCCGTAACTGCGATTCCAGCTCATCTAAATCGCCATCTTCTTCCTGCGCAACAGGTTTGGAAGCCATCTTTGGCTGCGGCTTAGGAACAGGCATAGATTCAGTTTCTTCTTTCTGCACTACTTCCACTTTAGGCATTCTTTTGACCATGCCCGCTAATTTTCCTTTAGGCAGCATTCTTCTCAATTTAGAATCAACTAAGCCATTCAAGACTTTTACATCATCTTTAAGTTCTTCAAACACAGCGATCTTTTCTTCCTGGATCTTGCGGAAAGCTTCATAGCCTTGCATGAAAATAATTATTTCTCTCAATGCTTCCAATAAATCTTTACGAACATTCTTAGGATCATTGATCTGCACCATCAAATTAAGTCCTTTATCTTTTGCTGGATGAGCTTGAGGTCGAGCCTGCATCGTACTTGCTCGCTTCACCATCTTAGGGCTCTTGCTTTTTTTCTTCATAACTTAGAATTCCTCTGGTTCATTTAATGATTGGTCGATGAAATCGATTTTCTTTTCTACTTCCGCTAAAGCATTATGCCACATCTCTAACTGATGATCTTCTTCGTTTTTCAAGTCGTTAATTTTCATCACGGTAGCTTTGGCATCTTCCAATTTCTTCCGGATCATCTTTACTAACTCTAACACTTGTTCATACTCATCTATTTTAATAAAAACAGGCATTTTATCTGTCATGTTCAATCACCTTGCGATTTAAAGAGTATTTTATCAGCTTGAAGCAGGTTGTCGTGTAAGGTTTTCATTCCCCGCCGTAACTTATTGAAATTAGTCTCTTCATTATATTCTGATTCGCCCATGCTTTTGTTGATCTGCTGTAAATCTACAAATCCTCGCCGCAATTCGTCTAGCTCCGAGAGCATGCGTTGATAGACTTCAACCTTAACATACAATTCATGCTTAGGCATCAGTTCCTGTGCTGCTGCGGTCCGATTATATTTTGGCATAGGAGCAAAAGGAAACCGAGGAGTTTCAGGAGCTTCTTCTTCAGGCATGGGCATACTTTCTTCCTCTTCAGGAAAAGCCATCGGTTTGGAAAATCCTACTGCTTCTTTTACCTTATCTGGCTCAATGACTCTATCAGAAGAATCCATGCTGGGAAATTCTAAAGCTTTCTCGTCTAAAGCCCTTCCTTGCGGAAAAGGTACCCTAGGTACTACTTTCTTACGACCGAATAACCATCCCATAAACCAGCTTAAGTAGAAGTACGTTTAAAAAGTTTATTTAGTATTGTCCAATAGTAACTGCATTATATCTTTTTAACTTCAAGAATCATTATAAGAGGGAGGGGGTCGACTTTTTTGATGAAATTCTTCCTATTTACGATAATTTTGCTTTTTCTGGCTTCCCTTACCACCGTTTCCGCCTTAAATGAAAATAAAACCATCTCTTTAACTCCCATCATCGACCCCGCAGTGTATCTCAACCACCAATACACTTCTCTTTTCAAGCTCGAGATTAAGAATAAAAGCCCTTGCTCTCCCAAAGATACCGTAACTGTAGCCTATAATATTTCCAGAGAAAATTCTCTGCTCGTAGAAGATTCTTTTACTAAAGAAATTGGATGCACTTCTTCCGCCGCTACTGGCAGTTTTACCATCATAGAAGCCGGCAATTATACTCTTTGCGGAACTATCATTAATTCCAGCGTCCCGGGAAATTTTCCTTCTCCGCTTTCATGCCAGGAATTTACTACTATCAACACGGCTGAGCTTTCCTGCGATATAAACTTGCAGCTCAAAACGAATGAAACTATTTTTTATGAAAACAGCCAATCTATCGAATTTAAGCCTGAATTGAACAATAAAACCTTTCCTTTTGTGATTGAATATTGGATTGAAGATTTGTTCGGCCAGGTAGTTAAGCCAAAGATAAATACCACTAATACTAATGAAAAATCGTGGAAGACCAATATCGAAGAGCAAGATCGCGTTTTATTTCTCAAAGCAATCGTCTATCCTAGTTGTAATGATCAGGATCTTTCCAACAATGCGGTGAAAGAAATGTTTATCGTCATCAAAAATGAATCTGAAACCAAGAGCTCTTCAACAGAAAAAACGCTAGAAGAAGATTCAACTTCCACCGCTAACGCAACTATAAACATAATAAAAATATCTCCGGAGACTATCTCTTTTGGTAAAGTAATAGATGCAGAAATTGAAATTTACAAAGATGCCACCGACAAATATTCTGTTTCCGCGTGGGTGGAAAAAAGCGGAAAAATCATCAGCGAAAAGACCAAAGTCCATCTGAAAAATAAAAATACGCTCTATAAATTTATGTTGCCGGTCCAGATCGATCCAAATTGTAAAGAAAAAATTAAAGACGGCGATGCTACTTTGATTGTAGAAGGTTTAGGATTACATGAGGAAGAAGAATTTACTCTTGAAGGCCTAAACAAAGAACTCTGTCCTAAAGAATCTAAAACTGAATCCACAGAATCTGCGGAAAAGTCAACTAAGAAGAAATCAACTACAAAAACAGAAACAAAAGAAAAAGTAAAAGCTACCAACCAAAGCCTTCCTTTGTTATCGCAAGCAGACGTTACTACCTCTTTATTTTCCAGCGAAAAAACGCAGAAAAAAGAAGTTCCTGATTATGATGGCTTGGTAGTTTATGAATCAACCTCTGAACGTTCAAAAAAAATAGCTTCCTGGACCTTGATCCTGGCTTTTGGATTGCTCAGTTTGATCCTAGCTAGAAGAAAATAGTTACCAGAATGCGACTAGGTCGCTTCTTTTGATCAACCCCCACAACAAAGAAACTACTTTGCATGAAATCAAGAAAAGACTTGATTTCTGCACTGAAATAAAGTCGGTGCTTTATTTCATGTGTTGGGGTACAAAAGTGATATCCTTCACTTTTTGTGTTTTTGTAAAAGGTTGTGGGAAAGGATGTATAATGGTTCGCAGAAGCGTCACTTTTGATGAACCTTTTTGTAAAAGGTTCGGAAACACTTAAAAATCCCCTTATTTTCTAGCACTTATGAGTAAAAAAGTTTTATTTAGAGCGGTAGTAGAAGTGCTGGGAAAGCCCAAAGAACATGTAGATTCTACTTTAAACGGCTACCTTAAAAAACTGAAAGAAAACAGTCGGTATCAAGTGGTTAAAGAAGATCTGGCTGAACTCAAACAGCATGAAGACAGCGAGTTATGGATGGCCTTTGCCGAACTGGAAATAAGGACTGCCGGCGTAGGAGAAATTATTGACTTTTGTTTTGATTACATGCCTTCCTTAATAGAAATAATAGAACCGGAAGAACTACAATTAGACAGCTTGGTAGTCTCTTCCTTCTTGAACGATCTGCAGGCTAAATTGCATGGCGTGGATATGTTGGCCAAACAGATGAAGATGGAAAATCAGCTTACCAACAATAGTTTAGCCCGGCTTCTGAATAACTATATCAAGGTTTTACTACAGGATCACAATTTGAGCTCAGAGCAATTAAGTAAATTAACTGGGATGAATCTGGAAGTATTGGAAGATTACCTGGATAAAATGATTGACGAAGGAAAGATTGATATGAAGGAAGGCATTTACTTCCTTAAAGAGGCAAAGATAGAAAATGGAAGAAATTCTTAAGAGAATTGAAGCAGTATTGTTTGCAGTCGGAAAAGAGATTACCTCAGAACGCATTGCCAGTCTTTGCTCTTTAGAAGTAAAGCAAGTTGAAGAAACAATACAAACTCTTACTACTCATTATGCAGAAATGAATAATTCTTTGCATATTGTCAAAAAAGAAAACGGCTGGAAGTTAACTGTCCGCGACCAATTTGTGCCTCTTGTTAGCAGCCTGGTTTCTAATACTGAATTAGAACGTCCTTTAATGGAAACTTTAGCCGTAATTGCCTGGCGTTATCCTGTTGTTCAATCAGAAGTAGTAAAGCTGCGCAATGCTAAAGCCTACGATCACATGAAACAACTCGAAGAGATGGGCTTCGTGGCCAAGGAAAAACATGGCCGTACCTTCAAGGTAAAACTAACCAAGAAATTCTTTGAATATTTTGACTTACCCAGTGACGATGCCAAGCAAGCTTTCCTGAAGCATGTCTCTGCTGAAGTTCTGAAAGAAGCAGAAGATGTGGATAAAGAAGCTGACGAAGTAGAACGGCTGAATGAATTACAAGGGAAAGAATTAGAAGGCCAGGACGAGATTTCTAAAGCTATGACTGAAGCAAAGAAAGAATAATTTTTTCTTCTTTATATCTTCTTATATTTTACTCTAAATTTAAGCACTTTTTCACCACAATCTTTATAAAGGCACAATCTCTCAAATTTCTTGTATTTTGTCGACGATAAAGCGCAAAATCAACTTTACTAAAAATGAGCCCTACTGAAGCAGAAAATCCCGCAGAAAACACCTCTAAAATCGTTCCTCGCGTGATCGAAGAAGAGATGAAAGAAGCGTATGTAAATTACGCCATGTCGGTTATTGTAGGCAGAGCTCTTCCTGATGTCCGGGACGGGCTAAAACCAGTTCACCGCCGCATTCTCTTTGCCATGTACGACATGGGCATGTTTCATAATAAGCCTTTCAAGAAGTGTGCTAGAATAGTGGGGGAAGTCTTAGGTAAGTACCATCCTCACGGTGACACTGCCGTCTACGACTCCTTAGTTCGTATGGCTCAGGATTTCTCTTTACGCTATCCTTTAATTAAAGGGCAAGGAAACTTTGGGAGTATTGATGGTGATAACGCCGCAGCCATGAGGTATACTGAAGCCAAACTTAACAAGCTGGCGGAAGAAATGCTCAAGGACATCGAAAAAAACACTGTCGATTTTAAAGAAAACTTTGATGGCTCATTGAAAGAGCCGCAAGTGCTTCCCAGCAGGATTCCTAATCTGTTAGTAAATGGTTCTTCTGGTATTGCCGTGGGTATGGCTACCAATGTACCTCCTCATAATCTTAAAGAAGTTTGCACTGCACTTATCTCTATCATTGAAAATCCTCTTCTCAATATTCAACAATTGATGACAATAATTCCTGCCCCGGACTTCCCAACTGGCGGCGAGCTTCTCTGCGGCGGCGAATTATTGCATGCCTATGAACGAGGCCGGGGAAAGGTTGTTATCAAAGCCATAACCGAAATAGAAGACGACAAAATTATTGTTAAAGAAATTCCTTACCAAGTCAACAAGTCCGAGCTTATCGAGCAAATCGCCGAATTAGTCAAGGATAAAAAAATTCCCGGCATTCGCGATATTAATGATGAGTCTGACCGCGAGGGTATACGAATAGTTATCAGCCTGAAAAAAGATGCCGATGCTAATGTAATTTTAAATCAACTACACCAATTCAGCAGATTGACTACTTCCTTCGGAATTAATCTTCTGGCGCTGGTTAATGGAGAACCAAAAACGTTAGGTCTTAGAGAGTTACTGCAGCATCATCTCACCCATCGTAAGGATGTCATCATCAAACGCACGCAATATGATCTGGAACAAGCCCAGCAGCGTGTGCATATCTTAGAAGGATTGCTCGTCGCTTTAGATAATGTTGATGAAGTTGTAGCAGGAATTAAGAAAAGTCGTACTGTTGAAGATGCGCGAAATTTCTTAACTGCGACTTATTCCTTAACGGTAGAACAAGCCAATGCTATTCTTGAATTACGCTTGCAGAAATTAGCTTCTTTAGAACAGGAAAAAATCCGCACTGAGCATGCTGAACTGTTAGTGAAGATTGCCTTTTACCAAGAAGTTCTAGGATCAGAACAAAAAGTATTCGGATTGATCAAAGAAGAATTGGAAGAAATAAAATCTACCTATGGTGATGAGCGCCGCTCCCGCATCATTCAAGGTGAATACGCTGACGTGGACATGGAAGAATTGATCAAAGAAGAAACCGTCGTTGTAACCATGACTAATTCTGGGTATGTGAAACGTCTTCCCATCGATACTTACAAAACCCAGAAGCGCGGCGGAAAAGGAGTCATCGCGGCCGGCATGAAGGAAGAAGATTTCGTGGAAAGATTATATGTGACTTCTACTCATGCTTATATGTTATTCTTTACTGATAAAGGTCAGGTCTACTGGCTGAAAGTGTATAATGTTCCCGAAGCCAGCCGCCAAGCCAAAGGACAGCATATTGCTAACCTCATTGAAAAAAATAAGGATGAAAGAGTAACTGCTATTATCCCTGTCCGCGACTTTAAAGAAGGATACTTATTCATGTCTACCAAGGATGGAACAGTCAAGAAAACAGAATTACAAGAATTCTCCCGCCCTAGAAAAGGCGGCATACGGGCTATCGATATTGAGGAAGGAGATATGCTCGTAGGCGTAAAGTACACCACTGGTGATCAAGAGATCATTTTAGCTACTAAAGAAGGTTCAGCTAACCGCTTCAATGAACAGGATGTCAGGTCTATGGGCCGAGCTGCGGCCGGAGTGAGGGGTATTCGTCTGGATGAAAATGATGAAGTCATTGGCATGCTAGCCGCAGAAGAAAGTATGGATATTTTGACAGTTACAGAAAAAGGATATGGGAAACGCACTCCCGTATCAGAATACCGCCTCTGTAATCGCGGCGGAAAAGGAGTAACCAACATTAAAATTACTGATAAAAATGGACCGGTCAAAATAGTGATGCTGGTTGATGGGAAAGAAGAGATCATGTTAATTTCCAAACAAGGAAACGGTATTAGGGTAAAATGTTCTGATATTTCGGTTATAGGCAGAGCGACGCAAGGTGTCAGAGTAATGCGTCTGGAAGAAGGCGATTCATTAGCCGCTGCCGCCAAGATCATGGTTGAGGATGAGGAAGAAAGCAAGGGCGATGTACAGTCGCAACCACCGCAACCCCCACTATGACCATGAAATTAATTGCTCTTGTCAATCCGGGAATGGAAGAACTTTGTCGGCAGGAAATACCAGAAATAATTAATGCTGCTGGAAAAGATTTTGGAAAAAAATATCCTCACTTAATTGAATTTGAGTCATCCGGCGAACAGGCCCTGCAACTTCTACATCATGGTCAATCTCTACGCCGGCTTTTGGTATCGTTGACCAAATGCAAAAATATCGATGATCTTGATTTTAACTCCGTAGCCTGGAAGGAATATCTACCTACTACACCGGCTCTCTCATTTAAAGTAGAAGTAGAAAATGTCAAGGGGATGGACAATCGTCTGGACATCGCCAGAAAAGTTGCCGGCAAAGTCTTTGCGGCCGTGGAGAAGCAGAAATTACCTTTAACTATTGATTTAAAGAAACCTGATTTTTTGTTAATGGTCTATTTTAATGGAAAAGAATATTTTCTCGGTATAGATTTAGCAGGAGAAGAATTACACTCTCGCGCCTACCGCGTCTTTACCCACTCTGCCTCTTCTAAAGGTGATTTAGGATATTACTTTGTTCGCAAAACCGGATATAAACGAGGAAATAGTTTTCTGATAGAATTCGCCAAAGATGGAGTTATTGCGATCGAAGCAGCTTTGTATGCCAGCCGGATGCCGGTACATTCAGCTGCGAGCAAATTTTCGTATAAGAAATTGCCCCTTTTTCAAAGTCTTCAATATCTGCCTCTGATTTCTCAGAGTTCAACTTCTATCGCTGCAGTAGATGAAGGCTCGCAGAATGTTACTGCGGCCCGTAAAAATGCCCAGATTGCCGGAGTGCGTAACTTCATCAATCTGCAAAAAATTCCTTTGGATGAATTAAGCGGCGCTTTTCATGAACAGGAATTCGATCAGATCTTATTTCAAGTTACTACCAAAGATGAAGAGAAGCTTAATGAAATTTATCATCAAACTAAATATCTGCTTAAACCTAAAGGCACCTTGCTTTTGATTGGCCGAGAAAGCTGGGAAATTTCTACTCCCAGCTATTGCAAACTTGTTTCTGAAGAAGTGCTGGAACGCGGCGAAAATAAATATAAGCTCTGGCTGATGCAGAGAAAGTGAATATTTTAAATAATTATTAAATAAGTATCTGTCTAAGCGCAGATTTTATATACCTCTTTTATTTAATCTCCCTTATGGCAAAAGGTGAAGAGTTACGCGCTCGAATGAAGGATTACTTCTCTTTTGAGAAGCAGGAATTGGCTGTTTTGATCCCCGCTATCTTTATCACTGGATTTATGTTTTCTATTCGCGACTGGGGAGAAACTAGTTTTCAGTTTTGGACCGGTTTTGGAAACCTGATTGTGGCCAGCATCATTGCTGGCATTTCTTTCTTTGCTCGATTCTCCTGGCAGAAAATTTATGCTTTAAGAGATGGCTACTTAGCAGAATTTAAAGGCTGGTGGAGTGGCATCCTGGTTGCTTTCGTCATCGCTTTGATAACAAATGGTCGTGTTCCTATGGTTCTGGTCGGTGGTGTGGTTACGTCGTTGATGATCCGTCATCGCTTGGGAGAATTCAGATACGGACACTCGTATGTCGACGGTGCTAAAATTGCTTTTCATGGAATTGTGGCTAATATTCATCTGGCCTTACTGTTCGCAATAGGATTATATTTTTCTCCCAACAGTTATGTTTTTAGCACAGGATTGATGTTAAATTGGGTTATGGCTTTATGCGCTGCCTTCCCTTTACCGCAAACAGATGGACTAAACATTTACTTTGGATCACGCGGCCTTTATTATCTCACTGTCATCATGGTTGCTGTTTTTGGAATCCTACTCCTGACGCAAACTAAGATCGGTTTAATCCTAGCTGTCTTTATTGTGGCTGTAGCTGATATCATATCTATGCTTATGGGTGCATAAAAATGGGTGGCACTAACTTAAATTTAAAACAAAATTGGCCGGAATTGTTATCCTTATGTTTTGCCTTGCTAGGCTTTTTGATTTCTGTTATTATAACCAAGCCCTGGTTAAGTTATTTTGCTGTTTTTGCCTCCGGTCTGCTTGCTGCTAGATTATATTACATCCAGCGTTACAAGCAACCCATACTTCCTTCTGTTTTGATCATCATCGGCTTTTTAGTAGGCTATGTTGCCGGCAGTTTTTGGGTAAGTCGCTTTTGGACTATTGCTTTCTTCTTGTGTGGTTTTGCTCTCTCCTACTATATGCATGTAAAAGGAATTATAGTAAGCTTTAAAAGTAAGGGCTTTATCAAATAATTGATGAAAGGTAAGATTAAGAAATATAAAGTAAAAAGTGTCGTGGTAAGCAGAAAGCCCTCTCATAAAAATGAAGAGGTCTGGCATGCTTTCATCGGTTTCTTTGACGAGAATAATCCTCACCTTAAGGGCAAGATTCCTTTTGAAGTAGTAGAGATTCAGAATGTACAAAAAGTAAGAATCAACGAACTCAAAAACATTTCTTACTACTTGATGGGCAACGATATTGTCATCAACAACTTGGAAGAATTAACCATTCAACAAGATAATGATGGTGTGGTTACTTTGACTGGCAAGCAGAATTTGCCTAAGTAGTCGAGCTTCTTATTATCATTTCTCACACTCTTTAATCAGGTATATTCATCTATAGAGCAACCCATATATACTCAGCTATCCTTTAATACCTGTAGAGGTGGGCACTAGGATAAAGCACGACATCTATTTACATGACTTGTGTGAAAAGGTAAAGTATGATTACGATTCTCTCTCTACCAATGTTCGTTTATATTCTAAAAAGGGACGCGTTTTAGCGGAAATTGACCTTCTGGCGGTGCGTGAAAACAGCTGTGATGTCTATGAAGTGAAATGCAGCTACAGAATAACTAAGGCCAAGAAACAATTATTAAGGATCAAGCGTCTCATGCCTCAAGTTACCAACTTATACTTTTTCTGCGGTGAATCAGGGTTATTAAAAGAAGTAAATGTAGATGCAATAAATCAGACAGATTACTAGAATTGATTTATATAGAACTAACTCTATAACCTTCTATGCGAAAAATAAAGAAAATAATCACGCCGAAAATAGTGATGGAAGGAGCAGGCGTAAAGCTGCGCCGCATTTTCGGGCCAGAACAATCTTCGCAATTTGATCCTTTCCTCTTGTTTGACCATTTTGGTTCTCCTAATCCTGAGGATTATGTAAAAGGCTTTCCCTGGCATCCGCATCGCGGCATTGAGACAGTAACATACTTGCTGCAAGGCGAAATTGCCCACGCCGATAGCATCGGCAACAAAGGTGTGATTAAAGCTGGTGAAATTCAATGGATGACTGCTGGTAGCGGGATTATTCATCAAGAAATGCCTCAGGTATCTAAGGAAGGAACGCAAGGATTTCAATTATGGGTAAATTTACCGAAAGAAAAGAAAATGACTGACCCGCAATACCGCGGCATAGGTAAAGATGAATTAGTACAAGTACAAGAAAATCATACTCTCATAAAAATAGTTTCCGGCACTATCAGAAACAAAAAAGGTCCAGTAGAGAACCTCAGCACCGAGATAGAATATTTTGAAGTAGAACTTGCCGGAACTTTTAATCATGACAGTAAAAAGAAAACTATCATAATCTATGTTATTGAAGGATCGGTAGAAATAGGTAATACTACTATTTCCCGCCATCACGCTGCTTTACTGGAAGAGAAAGGTGAAATCATTATTACTGCTAAGAAAGCTCGTTTTTTATTCATTGCCGGAAATCCTTTGCATCAACCCATTGCCTGGGCTGGACCAATTGTCATGAACAGCCAAAAAGAATTAGATCTGGCCTTCGAAGAACTTGATCAAGGAAAATTCATAAAACATTATAAGATGGGTTAGAAATAGTTACTGTTGTGAATGACTAGAAGAAAAACGAAGCTTTTCCATAAATTACATCAATTTTATAATTAATCTCTTCTTTCAAGACTTATGACCTCATTTTCCGACTTAGGCTTAAAGAAAGAAATCGTACAAGTTTTATCTATTGTAAATTTCAAAGAAGCCACCGAAGTCCAAGAAAAAATCATTCCTATAGCTCTGAAAGGCAAGAGTGTTGTCTTCACTTCTAGAACTGGCAGCGGGAAAACATTAGCCTATCTGCTCGGCTATATCAGCAAGATCAATAAAAAATTAGGTATCCAGATGGTGGTTTTAGTTCCTACCCGAGAATTGTGCATCCAGGTGGGAAAAGAAATGACTAAAGTCTGCCAGCCACTGGGAATTAAGGTAGGCATGCTCTACGGCGGTCGGGAAATAGAAGGGGATTCTATCACTATCAACAAAAGAAATCATATTATGGTCGGAACTCCCGGAAGGCTGATTCAGCATATCAATGCTAAACGAATCAAAGTCGGAGATGTTAAGTACCTAGTATATGACGAAAGTGATCAAATGTTTGATCACGGCTTCTTTGATGAGTGCGTCTATGTCAAGCAACGCGTAAGCAGGGATGCTCAGATCATCTTTTCTTCTGCTACCATCAATGAAAAAGTCAAGCAATTTATTGAAACTGAATTAGGTGATTATGAACTGCTAAAAATAGGCGAATTAATTCCTAAAAATATTGTGCAGGAGACTATTTTATGTCCTATTCCGGAAAAGAAAGAAGTACTGCTTAAGTTTCTGCAACAGCATAAATTCAAACGCATCATGATCTTTTGCAATCGCAAGGATAAGACTGCAGAAATCACTCGCTTTTTATCAGAGCATAAGTATCGCGCCCGTGAATTGAATAGTGACCTTACTCAGGATGAGCGTTTTAACACCTTAAATCTCTTTAAAGAAGGAAAAATCCATATTTTAGTGAGCAGCGATGTCGCAGCTCGGGGTATCCATATTGAAAAAGTCGATGCCGTGGTGAATTATGATGTTCCTACTAAACCAGAATTTTACATCCACCGCATTGGGCGTACCGGCCGGCGTGATAAAGACGGATACTGTTTGACCTTGATCTGCCCTGAAGACGAAGATCGCTTCCGCAACATCGAATATAACTATGAATTAGAAGTCAAGCAAACAGAGTAAAATAAGAAGGAATCTCTAACTATTCACTTCTCTTCTCTAAAACAACTATTCTAGTGGTGTATTTTATAAAGAACACCGTCTTTTAGATCATTAAGTAAAAGATTATTTGAAGCAACTAATCTTCTTCGACTTAATTAAATAAAAAAATGGCTGACCACATGGATTATAAACTCGTAAAACATTGTCCTTTCTGTAAAAAAAGATTCTTAGTAGACCGTAAAAAAACACGGACTACCTACTGTGAGCAATGCCAAAAGAAGTTCTTGAATAAGCCGATAGAACCTTAATTGTTGTTTTAGAAAAATTATCTCCTCTTAGCATAAAAAATTTCTTCTATCTGTCCTTGTGCGACAGTTTTGTAATAAACGCGATATACAAAGTTTTTACCTTTAAAATGTTTTATCTTATCATAAGGTAGATGTCCATATTTTTTTGAGAAATATCCGTAATATCCATCGGATTTATTTATAATCCATTTTGGAGGATTATTTATCTTTGTCCAACCAAGATAAGTTATCAATCGAACAAAGAAATTTTTTAAGGAATTCATATTTATAGTAGTAGTAGGGACTTTATATTTTTTGCTAACTCTACATTTTTCGGCTCATAAATTCAAATTCTGAACTGCCGATGCTGTAGTAAAAATCAAACCACTCCCCGCACCACTGGACAAACATCAAATTCTTCTTATTCTCTAAAATTTTTAAGTTTAAAGCCTTATCAATCTATTTTTATCCAGCCACTCCCGCACTGGACAAGTCCACGTAGAAAATATAAGCAAGTATTAAACAGAGAAGAATAAGCCCACGTCGCATAATCAGGAATTGCGGAGGTCTTAAAATCCCTTGACTCCTACTCAAGGGAAGGTAAGACAACCTTTAGTCTTCCAGGACTTACGGGTTCGAATCCCGTCGTGGGCGATTTAACCATATAGAACTTAATAAAACTTTCGCGAAAAGTCTACAATAGACTCTATATTTATTTAAAGTAAAGATTAAGGAAACTACTCATGCTCCGTAATTTCACTCCCCGCCTTTATCAGCAAACAATTCTGGGAACAGCCGCCAGACATAATACGCTAGTAGTTCTTCCCACTGGTCTAGGAAAAACAGCTGTAGCCTTCCTCCTCACTGCCCAGCGCTTACAGAATTATCCCAATTCTAAAATTTTGATGCTTGCCCCTACTAAGCCCTTGTGTGAGCAGCACGTAGAAAGTTTCCGCAGATATCTCGAAATTGCACCAGAAAAAGTAGTTCTCTTCACTGGCAGTGTCAGTCCGGAGAAACGTGCACTGTTATGGAAAGAGGCGCAAATCATCATCTCCACTCCACAAGGCCTAGAAAACGATATCATCAACAGCCGCATCAATCTCAAAGAAGTATCTCTGTTGATTTTTGATGAAGCGCATCACGCTACGGGAGAATATGCTTACGTCTGGATCGCTAATCAATATGACAAGACTTCCCCAACTGCCAGAATTCTCGCGCTGACTGCTTCTCCGGGAAGTGACATAGAAACGGTCAAGGAAGTTACCACCAACCTGAAAATAGAAAAGGTTGAAGTCAGGACTGAAAAAGATGCTGATGTTAAACCGTATGTGCAAACAACGCACAAGAACTGGGTGGAAGTAGAATTTCCAGAAGAATTGAGAAAAATTCAACGCTTGCTTAAAGACTGTCGCAAATCTAAACTAATTGAAGCTCAAAACTTAGGCTATTGCAGTGATCTGGAAATGTCCAAAGGTGCTTTGTTAGGATTGCAATTAGAGTTACAGAAAAAAGTCTCTTCCGGATTCCGCGACTTTGAAGTGCTGCGATCTATTTCCGTTATCGCTGAAGCTATGAAAGTAGATCATGCTGTGGAATTATTAGAAACCCAGGGCATTAAACCCTTACAATCGTACTTTAAAAAAATGCAACAAGATGCTCTAACTTCTAAAGTGAAAGCAGTACAAAACCTGATGCAGGATGAATTATTCAAATCCTCCCTGCATTTTACAGAGGAATTAGCGAAACAAAATGTCACCCATCCTAAAATGCTGAAAATGAAAGAAATCTTGCAGGAAACTATTGGGAAAGAAAGTACGGCCAAGGTCATCGTCTTCACTCAATTCCGCGATTCTGCAGAAGAAATCGTCAAAAATGTCAATGAACTAAACATAAAAAATCATATTTTTGTCGGACAAGCTAAAAAGAACGGCTTGGGCTTCTCGCAAAAACAGCAGAAAGAGATTCTGGAAAAATTTAGCGCTGGAGAATTTAATGTCCTAGTCGCAACTTCCGTGGCCGAAGAAGGTTTGGATATTCCTAAAGTGGACAAAGTCATTTTCTATGAACCAATTCCCAGTGCGATTAGATCCATCCAACGCCGAGGAAGAACCGGAAGATTAGAAGAAGGTGAAGTGACAATCTTGCTTACCAAAGGAACCAGAGATGAAATTTACCGCTGGAGCGCTCATCATAAAGAAAAACGCATGTATCGAAATTTAGATCTATTAAAGAAAGAATTTTCCCTGCATAAGAATGATTCAACTCCTATTCAGAGCAACATTCAAAACAATAATTCTAACAGCTCCCTTACTAAATTCATTTCTTCAGAACAAGTGGTGGCCATCCTGGCAGATCACCGGGAAAAAAATAACCGAGTAGTAAAAGAGCTGATTGATGTCGGTGTTTCCGTCAAAACTGCCCAGCTCACTACTGCTGATTATGTTGTATCTGGCAAGGTAGGAGTGGAACTGAAAAAAGTTCCTGATTTTGTCGCTTCTATTATCGACGGTAGAATTCTTGATCAAGTTCGCGATCTAAAGAATTCCTTCCAGAAAGCAGTACTAGTTATCGAAGGAGAAGAAGACATATATTCCGTCAGAAATGTCCATGCCAACGCTATCCGCGGGATGTTGGCTTCTATTGTTCTAGATTTTCAGGTTCCAGTTCTCTACACCAAAAACCCACAGGATACTGCCGCGCTGCTAGCAGTAATGGCCAAACGTGAACAAGGTAAGGAAATAGATTTTGCTCTGCATTCTTTAAAGCCCAAATCCGTACGAGAACAACAGGAATTTATTGTCGCTGCCTTTCCCAATATCGGCGTACAGACGGCAAAGATGTTATTAGAACATTTTGGAAGTATCAAGAACTTAGTAAATGCTACAGAAGAACAATTGACTGTCTTGAAAGGTGTGGGTGATAAGACTGCGCAGCAGTTAGTGAAAATGTTTGAAGAAGAATATAGGAAGTAATCATTCACTTCTTACAAGGTCCCCATTGATGCAGATTATGCTCTCCGGAGCAATGCTCATGACTTTTCCAGAACTGCGGACAGCCGGCATCAGTTTTGGTCGTTCCTAAAAAATCTTCTTCACATGGCAAGCGAAAATC
>Ga0209542_10009111_pt1 | contig 18299 bp, 17 predicted proteins | sample RifCSPhighO2_01_FD_184028 | JGI IMG/M metagenome (GOLD analysis project Ga0209542, IMG submission 184028) | Soil microbial communities from Rifle, Colorado - Rifle CSP2_plank highO2_0.1 (SPAdes) (version 2) | ecosystem: Environmental > Terrestrial > Deep subsurface > Rock core/Sediment ...
CGCCGCCCCCTCCTCCGCCACCGCCTCCACCGCCGTCTCCTACTGCAGACATCACCGCTCCTGCTGCGGGATCGTGGCAAAACGCGAACTTTACCGTTCAATACAGCACCGACAACGCAGCAACCTGCCGTCTTGCAACGCGCGACGGAGCAAGCGGATCGTGGCAAAATCGCGGTACTGTTTCCTGCGGATCGAGCCGTTCAACAACAATCCAGGTACCTACATGGTGCGGCGTGGAGGCATCGAATGCATGCGGGGTAAGGATAGTGGCCGACACTGCGCAAGCGGAACGAAATTTCTCTATTGACCGCACAAACCCTTCTGTATCAATCACAAATCCTCCCGCAGGCTCCGCGCAAATCGGAGACTTTGACATAACCTATACCGCGACAGATACGAATATAGATACCTGCCGATTATTTACAAAAGACGGCTCTGCCGCATGGGTTGATCGAGGGAGCGTTGATTGCGGATCCAGCAAAACAAAGACTATTTTGGGAAGCAGCTGGTGCACATCGAGCGGAGCAAATTCATGCGGAGTGCGCATTCGGGCACAGGACCTTGTCGGCAACACAAACCAAGCAGAAGAATTTTTCAGCTCAAACAGCGCGCCTATAGTGGATGCGGGGGCAGATCAATCTATAAATTTTGGCTTGCCTTCGGTAAACGCCACTCTTACGGGCACCGTAACCGACGATGGAGTTCCCGCCGCATATAGCGTAGAATGGAGACTTATTGAAGGAGACGCAAGCAAAGTAACTATAGACCCCGACGACTCTGAAACCACAACTGCAACCTTTACCGGAAGCGGAAGTTACCGCTTTGAGCTGGCAGCAGACGACGGTTCAACCATTGGTTCAGATACCATCGATGTAATAGTGAGCAACAATCCGCCCGACGTGAGCATTGCCGGGCCTGCCGTGCGCGAGGTTGATTTTGGATTTCTTCCCATTGTTCTTGAAGGAAGCGCGGCAGACGACGGACTTCCCAGCTCGGGGCTGGATATCCAGTGGTCCGGAACCGGCCCCGGAATGATAACCTTTAGCAACCCCACAGGAGAAAACACTAAAATTCTCCTTTCCCAAGCTGGCGTGTACAATCTTACTTTCCGAGCAACAGACGGAGAATTTACCAGGGAAGCCGCAGTTGAAATGCGCTACGGCGCGCCTGCGCGCTACGGCCTGCTTCCGTGCGGGGTAATCATTGACGACCCTACCACCCCATGGGACGAAACCGAACCATGCGAATTTCGCCACTTGTTCCTGCTGCTCCAAAACGTGCTCAACTTCGCGCTCTGGAAGCTGGTGCCGCTCATTATTGCCGTGCTCGTGGTGGCTACCGGAGCGATATTCTTCTTTCAGCTCGGAGGACCCGAAGTTATGGCAAAAGCGCGAACGATCTGGTCTGCGGTGGGCAAAGGAGTGCTCATTTTGCTGTTCTCCTGGCTGTTTCTCAACTTTCTCCTCGGTATCCTCGGCTTTGATATTAGTATTTTTGGCCGCTGGTACGAATTTTAAGGGTAACGCCTTGCTTGTCCCCTCAAACACAAACTTTCGTTTTCAAACCAAAGACGAGATTTTGCTTTCCTATTTGTAAATATCGTGTGTATCGATATCATAGTATATAACTTTGTTGTCTTTGAGAAAACGAAATAGTACGCGATAATTCTTCGTAACATAAAAAGACCAAAAATGGGCGAGATCTCCTTTCAACTTATGCGTGTTAAGACCTGGGTGCGAGGGATTGTCTTCGAAAAGAAGAATTTTCCGGGCCGCAATTTTCTGAATATCCTTTGGGAGAATTCGAAATTTCTCTTCGAAGCCAGCGTGAGTATGCGATTTAGAAATTCTTGGCATATCGCGGGAACTCGGAAGTTAGAAACTCTCGAAAAGTCCGCGTCTGCTTTTTGCGTAACGCCATTTCTCCCGCTATAACTGTCTGAAGCGCAGAATAAAGCTCCATATGCTCTTTCTCTATTTCCTTCCAACGCTTGAGTGGAAGAATAACAATACCCTCTTTTTCTCGAATTGAAGATTTTGGCAACGTGAGCGTTGAGTTTCGGTCAACCATATACTTCTACTGTACGCTCTCCACCCTTTTACGTCAACCGACACGCTTGCGGTTTCATATCTCTTGAAATGGCGATCGCCTTCACAAGAAACATACCACTGCTCCTGCCGGCTTCACTTTCGTTTTCAAACCAAAGACGAGATTTCTCTTTGAAAAATATGGTCAAGGTATTGACAAATTGCAAAAAACAGTGGTAGGATTAAAATAGCTCTAGCGCGCCCAGGCTTGGACGCTCGCACCTACAAAAAGTTCGCACACGCGGACAAAAGGAGATCAAAATGACACAGAGGACGATTCCCCTGCCCCGCCGCGGCGGGTTCCCACGGACAGTCGCTCTCATCGTTGCCCTGGGTGCTATCGCGCTCATGGCAATCGGCATTGCCGCAGGCGCTCTTCTGGCTTCAAGACCGTCATCGACGCCGCCTTCTGCGAGCGTTGCGCCGCAGAATCAGGCTGTAGACGCAGTCGCGCCAATGCAAGTGGTGATCGTAACGCCCGCACCCCCTGCGCAAACCGGCGCGCAAACTACCGATCAGGGTGCTGGCGGATCAACCGCCAAACAATGGTTCTCCCTCGAGTTCAGGCCTGTTACCTTTACCACCGCCCCTGCAAACCCCAAGACAGTAGAGGAAAGAATCGCTGCATTTTATCTCCTCGCTGCGGAAGGGAAAATTGAAGAGGCGCTCGGTATCACACGAACGGGGAATCTTGCTGAATGGCGCGAGCAACTAAATACAATAGCAAAGCCCTCTCCTTTCTGGGCTCGCCAAGGGGTGATTCTCGCCCCTGGCAGTACGGTCAGCATTGATGAGCTGTGGCAAAAAGCTGACGGGACGCATCTCTACATCATAACTGTCTTCGCGCCGAATGGTCGAGGTCTAGGCATCGGACAAGTATGCGCAACGCCCCGCACCGCCGCACTCACTCCCTGCTCATTCCCATAGATACACATACTCCTCGAGGAGTTGCGCTACGCGCAACTCCTTTCTTTTTGAGAAAATTACTACTGCTAGAGCGTTACCTGAAAAGCTGGACTCCCTCCTACACTACATATCGTTTCAATCTCTGGATCGCCCTCCTGCAGAATTCTAAGGCTGTTGGTTTGGTTCCCCCACCCATCATAATCATCGAGGCGATTAATCAATAGCCCCGGCGGAGAAGGATAAAGAGCTTGGTCGCGCGCGTCAAAACAAATTCTCTCCCCACTATAACCTGCGTGCTCATATAAAACCGCAACAAAGGGCCCGTGAATCCAAAGAGACCCAATCTGCGTACCCCCTCCAATCCCACCGCTGCAAATATCCTCGTTCTCAGGAGAAGAATCAGCAACATCACTACCACACACATTGGGAGTGTCGGAGAAAAACCATCTCCATGCCTTCACGCATCCATCATCATCGCAACCATACACTCCGAACCGTGTTCTCATAATAGACTGCATTAGGGGTGTTCGCACAGGAGTCACGGGAAACTCAACAACCTCTCTGTTTGAGGGCGGGCCCGCCTCGCAGGACCTTCCTGCTATAGTAACATTGCAACAATACCAATTGTCGTTGCCGTTAAACTCCGCAAGTTCACCTCCTGCGTCTTTACATACTGAACCACCACATCCGCCTATAACTAAGTCTCCCGTATCGTTTAGGCGAGTAACGCTTACACATGATTCGGGCTTAGGGGTCTCGGGAGGATTCCCTTCACAAGCATACCGCATATCTCCCCCAACACCAAAGCTACCTGACAGAAAGGGGCCGCAACGATAGTCTGCGCTACCGCTCGCTCCACCAAAAAGCCATCTGCCGAGGTCGCTGCGGTCGCCAAGGCTCAAGAAATCCACATTTATAATGGTGAGTGCCGGATTAATCGCCTGCGCAATCAAGAAAGAAGCCAACACCAAGAGCAAACCAATGATCGCGTTGCGCACCTTGTCTCGCGCTTCGCTTGCCTGGCTTGGTATAGCTCCTGAAACCAGCCACTGCACGCCTCCCCATATCAGCATCACAAAGGCGGCAAGTCCCGCGATGCCCACTATTAAGTAATACACATAGCCGATGATTGCGCCGAGGCTTTGGTTGGTTGCAGGGTTAAACGGGCCAAAGTTGGGATAGCTAAGATTTAGTGTTACTTGCGCGAACGCGACAACCGGAACAACGACTGCGACAAGGAATAGGGCAAGAAAAAGTTTCTTGAGCATTGTTTTATTATATCCTTGTGGAAAAATTTGTACAACCTAAAGGCATTATACTATAATATCATAATGCAATCTGGTTGTTTTTCAAAAACGCATGTACGCCACACGAGTGAAAGCGGGATTATCCCCTTGCTTCTCCTTACTGCACTGGGAATAGGCAGTGCGTTGGTGTTACTCGGCGGCGTTACCGATTGCTCTGCGATTGATTTTGGGTGCTACGGATTAGCTCTTGCCGCGGGAATCGTGAAGGTCGTCGCTACTGTTCTCGCCGAAGCAGCAGAATTTATTTATGGGGGCGTTGCTTCTGTTCTCCAGTGGGTGGTGCGCAATATGCTCTCTATACCTGTTGCGCCGGGCGCGCCCGGCATTACGCCAGTGGTTACAGAGGGGTGGAAATTATCTCTTTCTTTTGTTAACGCGCTGCTCCTTCTCATTCTCGTATTCATCGGCCTTGCCACGATTCTACGTTTCAGGGAATACGAGATTCAGCGCACCCTTCCCCGGCTTATTATCGTAGCCCTTTTGGTAAACTTTAGCGGCATTTTGGTTGGTCTTGTTGTTGATATATCAAACATTCTCGCGAATTTTTTCTTTAGCGCCGTACGCGATGTCTCGTGGGCAGTGCCGTGGCCGGGCGCTTCCGGCATAACTGGCTCTGGTCTCGCGCAAATTGTCGCGAGTTCCCTTGGAATTTTTCTCTACTATATCATTGCCATATTCATATACCTCGCGTTCATTGCCCTTATGTTTACGCGCACATTTGTTTTGTGGACACTCGCGATACTTGCCCCGCTCGCGTTCGCCGCATCCATCCTACCGGCCACAAAGGGATATTGGAATCGTTGGCTTAGCACCCTTCTACACTGGGCTTTTATGCCGGTGCCTATCGGATTTTTCCTCTATCTTGCAGGGTATGCGCTTGTAAACAGCGCAGCTAGCGCATTTACCAGCACAGCAGAACCAGGTAGTACTATTGTTGCGTTTATAAGCCCATTCTTGGCGCTTTTCCTTTTGTTTGCGGGGCTCACCCTCACCGCGTTCGGCGGCCCCATGCGATCGATTGGCCGATTCGCGAAAAAGGCCGCGACTATCGGCGCCGGCTTCCTTGCCGCGCAGGCAATTATGCGCGCCGCTGAAAGCAAAAAACTCCGCGATCGAGCAGATAAGTGGAGTTCTTCTGCAAATCCGAGGTGGGGCTATGATAGGACAACCGGAGAGAAAAAGACGGGCGCGGGCGCCGCCACGGCGCGGGCACTTGGCGGGGTTGTCGGATTTGGCAAAAGAGCGAGCGGAAAGCCGCTTGAAGGCGTTCTTGCCAAGGGAGAACAAACCGCGGAGGAAAAGGCGCACAAAAAAGCTATGACCGCAAACGACTTTCAACTCCGCGCGCTCTTGGAAGACGCCCGAACTGGTGCGGAGAAAAAAGGGATAACACGGGCAATGCTCCAAAGGCGCCGAACAAAACAGGTGTTAGACGCCGACAGTATGACTGGCACTCCTGAGGAACGAAAATTCCAGCAAGCACGCCTGGAAGACTCTATGTTCGGCGCGTACGAAAACTCGCTTGCCGAAGGAGACGATGATACCGCAGAAGGACTTCAACGAGGTCTTTGGCATAGAGACGATATGGTACGCAGAATGGCGGCGCTTGAAGATCGACGCACCACAAACAACACAGACAAATACAACGACGTAACCGGTGCTATAGACCCGACGACAGGAGAGACGATCGAGGGTATCACCCAAGCAGACTACGATCGAGGGGTTAGGAACTTCAAAGAAAAGATATTCCGCGGAGCGCGCACGCAAGACGATTTCAAGCAATTCCAGCGAAGTGCCATACGATCAGACGAATTCGGTAAATTGCTGCATAGCGAACATGGCAGCGCGCAACAGGCGGCGGCATTTGTGAGCGCCCACCAACAAGAAGGCGTGCGCATACTTGAAAGCCATAAACAACCGGGGACGCATTACGGAGAAATGGTTCAAAAAGGAGTTAAGCTTGACCAAAATAATCAGCCAATCCTCATAAACGGTGAAAAACAGCCGATAATGGAGGCTCGCAATTTGGGCGTTGCACGATACGAAGCTGCAACCGGGGGCCAGAATGCGGGAATGTCTCCGAAAGAAGGGCTGGAAAGGGTGGAGGACGTACAGCGGCTCACCAAAATAGCTAAAAATTTTGCGAAGGGCCTGGAAGGAATCCAAGACAAGGCGACGCGCGACGCGGTTCAAACAGAGTTTGAAACGATTCTCGAAGAGATGGAAGATCTGCAGGGGAAGGAAGATGTGATGAAGGTACTCGCGCAAGATCGGCAGTTAAGCAGCGTGTTCAAAGCAATTCCAAAGGAAAACGAACAAGCCCGCAGGGATGTTGCCCAAGCCCTCAACAAAATTAAAGACACCAGCCAGTGGCGGGATATCGGAGATATTCTCCAAAACAACCCCGAACTCCACCACGTCGCCCCGCAACTCGCTGATATGCCCGCCGACCAGCGCGAGCATGCCGCCGAGGTCTTGGGAGAAATTTCTTCTCCTCAAGTCCGCGCGAATATCGCCGGTCGGCTCGTTGGAAACGAAAATCTCCAACGCGGTCCCTTAGAAAATCTCATTAATATCCGACGCTTTGAACAAGAGGAGAAAGAACACGCAACAGAACTTCAAAAACTCCGAGACACAGGGGGTTCGGAAGAAAAAATTAAAGAACAAGAAAAAAGTGTTAAAGAGATAAGGGACGCAATTGGAAGAGAGAAAAAAGCAATAGAAAATGGTGTTCAAGCCGCCACCGCTGATGCTATGCAGCGCGCGACTGAAGCAGGGGAAGACGCGACCGAGGCACGGCTTCGGATGCGGGAGGATTGGCGCCAAATTGAAGGAGCGTTAACGGAAGGATCTGTGGCAAGGGGCCAGCGCGGAGGTCGTACTAGGGGTGACCCGGTAGGAGGAGGTGGGGGGGGTCGTAGAGGAGGTGGAGGGGGAACAAGACCTGATCGTGGTGGTCCAGGGAATCGCCCAGTTCCTCCACCATGGGGCCAACCCATAGGTGGAGGCGCACCAACTCCCGAGGAAGAAGCTCAACAAATGGCTGAAGAAGGAAGAATAAGAGAACGGGGAGCAGAGCGGCTTGCAGAAAGACAATCCTTGGCAGAAGCACCATCTCCACAAAGAGGGATAGGCGAAAGAGCAGTGCGCGGATTAAGACAGCGAGCAAACAGACGCACAGATGAAAGAAGGCGGCGCGAGGAAGCCACGCAGAGGGCGGCAGAAGAGGTGCCTAAGGTTCAGGAATCGGGACGGCTGTCAGAAATACAGGCCTCAACAGACGCACCGCCCTCAGGTCTTCCATCCCGCTACTATGAACTGCAAATAGAAGTTACGGAGCAACAAGAGCGACTTGAGGCATTAGAAGCGAATCCTACAAAATCGGCCGAGGATCTTGTAAGCATACGCGGCTTGCGCCGACAAATACAGGAAAGACAAGAGGAAATGCAAAGAATGGAAGAGGAAAATCAAGGGTAGTTTTACAGATGAAGAAGGGTGAAGACGTAAAGTTTTGCAGAAATAAATCCCGAACCTTTCTACGCATACAATGCGGAAAGGTACGGGACAAGAAAACACCCTAAAAATTGAAACGAGGGAGAAGCTACTAGGCACCGAAGTGCTTTTCGCTTCTCCCTCTTGTCGGGCTACCGAAGGCTAGGCCTTCGGCTTCCCTCCCTTGTCGTTCGCGGCGGGCGGCGCGCCCGTCTTGCTGGAGGCGCCGCCGTTCTCGGGTTGCTTGGCTTCCGCTTCTTCCCTCGCTTCGGGAGGAAGAGGGATGATGACGTCGATAGCGGACTGGATACCCTCCTCCTTCTGAAGACGTGCGAACGCCTCTGGGAAGTAGGGGAGCACCTCCACGATCTTCTTCACCAGCTCGTCGTTGTTCCCAGGCAGGCGTGCCTGGAGCAACAACATCCTTGCCAGCCCTTCGAGAACCTTGTTCCGATCCTCGAGGTAACTCTTCCGCCTCTGCAGATCATCCACTTGAGCCTTGAGGCCGAGGATGCGCGTATCGCGCTCCGCGACCGCCTTCTGCCATTCCTGGAGGGCATCCCTCCATTCCTTGTCTGTGGGCATTTCTGCCTCCTTCTCTTATCCGAAGTGAGTTACGGGGTGGGGGTGGGTCTCGGGCCCGTTCCGCCGCCAGCACCAGCGGCTTGGCCGCCTTGCGGTTGGGCAGCCGGTTGCGCTGCAGGGGCTGTGATGGTCACAACCACCTGCCGGTCACGGTCCATCGTGACCACCCATATCTGCCCACGCCGGGCAGCACCTTGGACGACTACCGTGGCCCCAGCAACGTTCGGGTTGACCGTAAGGGACACTTGTGTCCCCTCGTCGTACCCTTGAGTCCCAGGCGCAGGATTGATGGTCACGAATCCGCCGCCCTGAATGTCAAGGCGGATTTGGCCCTGCCTGATGCCGACTCCATTGATGGCCAGGACATGCCTGACCACCACGGGCTGCTGACCCGTGGGTGCGACTGGCGCGGGCTGCGGGGTGGGCGGCGGAACGGCCACCACCTCTACCCGCAAAACCTGCGGCTGGGGCTGCCCAGTGGGTGCGGCGGTCGTCGCAACAGCGGTTTGCTGCTGCACTACGCCGACCCCTTGGTTGTAGGTCGCGCGGAGGCCTTGGGCCTCGCCCTCTCGGCGCTGCGCGTCGATCTCGTCTCTTGCGATGTAAACCTCGTTGGAGGCCATCGTGAGACGCAGTGCCGCCTGCCGCGCCCTCTCGGACTGATTGCGGAGTCGGATCCTCGTCGGATCCTCCTCCTCGCGACGGCGCCCTTGGTCTTCGCGCTCACGCTGTTGGCGCTCGGCCTCTTCGCGCGCGCGCTGGTTCGTAGCCTCCAGCGCGGCAATGCGCTGCTCCTGGCTTTGCGCAACAATCGCGGCGGGCATACCAGCCGCTCCCGCTGCTTCAACCCTCGCAGCGGGAGTCGCCATCCGCGCGAGCGCCCCTTCCTCCGCTACCGTCTGGCGCTCCTCGAGCCCTTCAATCTTTGTGATATGCGCCATCCCCAAGATGGCGAAACCCACCAGGATTGCCACCGCCACCGCGATGAAACCAAGTACGTACACCCAGGGTTCCATGACAACCTCCTCTTTTTGAACAGTGGGCCCCAGTTATACTGGAAGTAAGCCCACTTTGCTGGCAATATTATATACCACAAGATTAAATTTGTCAAGCGGCGGCGGTAATGTGCATGCACATATGGCGGTTTTTGTCCCAACCCTTAGGGTAGGGACATATGGTTCAAATTATGCCCAAAACCATCAAAAATAAGGAGGGGGCAGATTGGCATGGAGAAACCGCTTTAATAACGCCGCAAAATAAAAGTAGGCATGCATTCTTAGACCGCATACCCACTTATCTGTTGTAGGGCATTGTACCCTTGAGTCGCACGGACCCGCTTATCCTCCTATTTTAGGGCTTGGGGCTAAAAATCGAGTACTCCTTAGTCGACCCTTCTCGACTTTGAAGCTGATCGTGGCGTTGAAGCAAAACTATCACTAATCTCACGACCATATCTACGACTCCCTCTCTTATCTCTAGAGATTCTTGAAGTTCGGCAATACAAGTGTTGGCTGCAGTGAGGTCCGTCTTTAGCTGGCGGATTCGCGTGTCGCGATCCGCAACCGCCCTCTGCCACTCTTGAAGATTATCTTTCCGTCTCTGGATCTCATCGGCGAGCTCGTTATTGCGAGCAACTGCCCGGTCGAGGTTCGTCTTTAGGCTGAGGATGCGTTCATCGCGTTCCGCAAGCGCCTGTTGCCACTCTTGGAGGGCATCGGCCAGCTCATTATTCCGAGCAACCACCCGGTCCAGATCGGCCTTCACCTCGGTAGCGTAATCCTTCCACGTCCGCTGTCCATCCCCGGTAGTCACAAACTCCCTACTTAACGCAGTATGTTAAATTCCGAGCTGGCAGATGGAGATTTGCTTATTTGCTATTCACAAGAAAGGAATTATACTAATGATATATGGCAAGAACAGCTACTGAAAACAAAGAACTCAACAAACAGATCTGAAGCTAAATAATTAACATTATGCGCAAAGTGCTAAGCGATCCCGACGCCGGACTGGAACTTACCCCTGCATTCCCTCGCAATTATAACAAAAAGCTCAACGAGATTATAAATATAAACGCATACTCTGAAAGCTTCTCGTTTCTCAAAAAAGAACCCGATACTTATTTGGTAGAAGACCTTAACCGAACTCCATCTTTAACTGCTAATAAGTAAATAAACCCAACTCCTATGCCCACGCCCCAATACAACCAAGACGAAATGTGGAAGATATACGAAAAGCTGCCCGAAGAGTTAAAGCAGGCGGTATTTTCCGCTGAAAACGCCGACCATACCTTTTCCATCTGTGAAAGGTATGGAATCAACGAATGCCCCAAAGTCGCCTCTCTTATTGGGCTGGTATTGATGGGCGTAATGCTCCCGCGCAATTTTGAGGGCGCGCTTGCAAAAGAAATGGGGCTGGACAACGATACTGCCCAGCGCGTCTCCCAGGAAGTAAACCGGTTTATCTTTTATCCGGTAAAGCAGCAGCTTGAGCAACTTCACGCGAAGCCCGGAGAAGTTGGAACTCCACAGGAAGTTGGGATAGCCACACCAAGACATTCAGACGAGCGCAGAGCAAGTGATTACATCGTTGAAACCGAAGAAAAACCCGAGCCCCAAGAAGCGTTCCGCGAAGAGAAGAAAGGGTCCGATACGTATAGGGAACCGACTGAATAATGGCGCAATTTCAAACTCCACAATTTATCGAGCGAGAGGCGAAGATTATCGGGCCGCTTTCATTCAAACAGGCAGCGTATATTGGCCTCCCTCTCGCGGTCAATTTTGTGCTTTGGTTCCTCATCGCGGCCGACTACTTTATTTTCTTTGTTCTCATCGCTTTTCTCTTGGAGGGGGCGGGCATCGCGCTCGCTTTTGGCAAGGTAGAAGGAAGAACATTTCCCCAACTTCTTATGAATGTTTTGTTTTTCCTGTCGAAACCAAAAACGTACGTATGGGAACGAGGGAACACCAAGTTGCACTTTAAAAAAGAGGAGTATGTAAGCCCGCACGCCAATGGAGAAGGCCCGCAAAAAGCAGAACTGGTTCGGAAAAGCCGCGTAGCCGATTTGGCAGTAAAGGTTCAAACAAAGAAATAAATCTGCTACAATGTTGGTATGGCAAGCTCAACGCAAGATTTTTTGGAGTTTGAAGAAATTAGAGAAGGAACTATTCTATTGCAAAACCGTGCTATACGAGGCGTGCTTTTGGTTTCTTCCGCCAACTTTGCTTTAAAATCGCAAGAGGAACAAGATGCTATCATCTATCAATTTCAAAGTTTCTTGAATTCGCTCGACTTTTCTTTGCAGATAGTCATACAATCGCGGAAATTGAATATCACCGGCTATCTCGATCGGCTCAAAGAACTGGAGCAGGCACAGACCAACGAACTTCTCAAGATGCAGACGGCGGAATACCGCAAATTTGTAGAAAGTTTAATTGAAGGAGGTTCAATTTTGGCGAAAAACTTTTTTGTAGTGGTGCCGTTCACGCTCTCGGAAACACTTTCAGGATCAGGGACAAATCAAAATATTTTCAAAACAAAACCAAAAGTAATGGGCAAGCTCGCCGATGAAGAATTCGATCGCATGAAAACCCAGCTTTGGCAGAGAATGGAATTTGTTGCTCTGGGATTACGGAGAATGGGACTTCACGTGGCCCCCCTAAGTTCAGAAGAGTTAGTGGAATTGTTATGGACTTGGTACCACCCCGAAGAAGCAGAAGTAGGGTACTATCCTGAAGTACCCCCGGAACTTTTGAACCAAACGAAAAAAATATGAAACTCCCTTTTTCAAAACCCAAAGGAGTAGAAGGAATTCCCACGAAGGAGCAGATTTTTAAAACCAGGCCTATCACGGAAAAAGATATTATCGCGCCTTCTTCTATTAGTGTGAAGCAAGACAATATCCAGCTTGGAAACAGACTGGCAAAATCATTTTTTATTTTCTCTTACCCCAGATACCTAAACACCGCTTGGCTTTCTACTACTATTAATCTCGACATTGCAATGGATATTTCTTTGTTTATACATCCTATTGATACCGGATACATCTTGAAAAAACTTCGAAGAAGAGTAACTGAAGTGCAGTCTGAAATTATAGAAGAAGAATCAAAGGGGCTTGTGCGTAACCCCGAGCTGGAAACCGCATTCCAAGACATGGAGACGCTCCGCGATCGGCTCCAAACCGCCCAAGAGCGTATGTTTCGCTTTGCTCTGTATATTACGGTGTATGCTCAAACAATTGATGAGTTGCGCGACATCCAAACTACACTGCGCTCTATATTTGAATCGCGGTTAATGTACGTAAAGCCAGCCCTGTACCAACAAAAAGAGGGATTCCATTCATGTCTTCCTTATGGGCTTGATCTTCTCCAGGTGCATAACTCCATGAACACCGAACCCTTATCTTCGGTATTTCCGTTTGTATCGTTTGACTTGAGTTCAAGCGAAGGAATTATGTACGGCGTAAACCGCCACAATAATTCTTTGATCTTATTCGATCGATTTTCTTTAGAGAATGCGAACTCCACGATTTTTGCAACCTCGGGATCCGGAAAATCCTACGCAGTCAAATTAGAGATTCTGCGGTACTTAATGTGGGGGATTGATGTGATTGTCCTTGACCCGGAAAACGAATACAAGACGCTGGCTGAAGCCGCTGGAGGAAGTTTTTTTGATATTTCTTTGGGCTCGCGCAATCACATTAATCCGTTCGACCTTCCGCAACCCCGTGAAGATGAACGCCCCGAAGATGTATTGCGCTCCAACGTAATCAACCTCGTGGGGCTCATGCGCATCGCGTTGGGCGGCCTAACCCCAGAGGAAGACGCCATTATGGACCGGGCCATTACAGAAACGTACGCAGCCAAAGACATTACGCCCACAAGTCATCCTTCCACCTGGAAGGACAAAATCCCCTTGATGGAGGATTTAGAGTCGGTATTGCGGACTATGGAAGGCGCCGATTCTCTGGTCCGGCGCCTGCAAAAATTTACAACCGGCACCTACGCTAACTTCTTCAACCAGCCGAGCAACATCTCGTTGAACCAAAACATTGTTTCTTTCGGCATCCGCGAAATGGAAGATAGCTTACGCCCCATGGCGATTTACATTATCATGCGCCATATTTGGAATACGGTGCGTTCTGAACTCAAAAAACGTATCTTTGTTCTGGATGAAGCGTGGTGGATTATGCAAACCGAGGACGGAGCATCATTCTTATTCGGCATTGTGAAGCGCGCGCGTAAATACTGGCTGGGCGTAACCACCATTACGCAAGATGTGGATGATTTTATGCGCTCTGAATACGGCAAACCCATTATCACCAATTCTTCGCTTCAGCTTTTACTGAAGCAGTCGCCGGCATCCATTGAAACGGTGCAAAAAGCGTTTGCTCTGACCTCCGAAGAAAAAAACCTTTTGCTCGAAACCGACGTGGGAGAAGGCATCTTTTTCGCGGGGCAAAAACACGTGGCAATCAAAGTGGTAGCTTCTCCCGCGGAGCACGAGATGATCACCACGGCTCCAGAAGAAATCGCGCGGCGCAAAGCGCGGCAAACCATAGAAGGCGAACCGCAATTCGGAGTGCGGAAAACCGACGAATCCGCGCAAACCCCCAATAATCAAGCCGATAATCTTTAATTATGGCGGATGAAGCCGTCGCGGAGTTTGATCAGGAAGAAGAAGAGGACGTTGAGACCCCACCAGAATCGGACGCGGGCGTTTCTCCGTTTGACCCTGACTTTCTCATATTTGCTCTTCCACTCGCTTTCATCTTAGACATATTGAGCTACCTCTTTATGGGTTTGGACCTTGGTATTATTGCCGCCGGAGTTAATATTGTTTTGGGCGGCATACTCATTGCTTGGATGGTGCACCGAGGCAAGCGCATGGATGAAGCGAAAGAAATGTACCGGCAGGGAGTTGAAACCGCTCGCATGGGAAGAGCAGGAATTGAACCTAGACGTCAAATAACCCAACAGAAAATAACGAGTGCCGTGGGAAAGACTGCATCTAAACGCCTCCTTAAGCGCGCGCTCTTTTTCTACGCAGCAGAATCTATCCCGATAGTAAATTTTATTCCTTTCTGGTTGGCAGGAGTTATTTTGATGCTCCGCGAAAAGTAATAACGACCCTCCTCTCTGCTCCTTCGCCAATACTTTCTGAGATCACGTCGCTCCTTCCAGACAGCGCCATATGAATAACGCGGCGCTCGGATGAAGACATGGGCGGAAGTTCTTTTGGTTTTTTAGCCAATATCACTTCATCTGCTGTAGCTTGCGCCAAATCCTGGAGATACTCTTCTTTGTTTTTTTTGTACTCGTTTACGTCAAGCGACAGGTAAAAGGGATCTGCGATCTTTTTGCGCAGTATAAGCTTGAGGATGTGTTGAAGCTCAAACAATGTTTGCCCCCTTTCCCCGATTATCATTTTTGGTTCCTCCACCCGAATTGTAACTTCAACCGTACATCCTTCTATTCCCTCTATCTGGGCCACCTTTATATCTCCCAGCGTACCAAGTTTCTCGAGCAGTCGGTAAACCTCCTGTTCAATTGTTTGCAATTGCTCTTTGTTCAACATATCGTTCTCGTTTCGTAATAAACCAGTGCTGCCACAAGGAAAATGCCGTGCTGGAAACCCAGTACAGGGCAAAGGCAGCGGGCATGGACGCGGCAATCCACACGATCACAACCGGGAAAATATACGTCATTTGCGATTGCATCAATGAAGCCATATCGGGCTTTTCTCCCTTCTTTCGCTTTGGTTTTGCGCCGCTGGATTGTTTAAACTGCGCGAACTGAAACACACCCGCAAGAAAGGCGAACACATAGGAACGTTCGTTTAGATTTACGAGGTTCAGGAACATTGGATCAATGTTCTCGGGTGCCGCCACAAACGGATAGAGGGCAGAAAGCTGATCTGCCTGGATGCCGTGGGAAAATGTTTGATACAAAACGATAAAAATCGGAAGCTGGATAAGAAGGGGAAGAAACATCGAGAAAGGATTCACTTTTGCCGTCCTATACAGCTCAAGCATTGCTTTACTCTGCTCTTCCCGCTTATTTTTATATTTTTCTTGGATCTCTTTTATCTTGGGCTGAAGTTCGGCTAACTTCTTTTGCGCTCGCACCCCCTGTGCCCCTAAGGGGTAGGAAACACCTCTCACGAGCAGTGTGAGCACGATAACCGCCACTCCAAAGTCTTTTCCAGGGATTGTTTGCGCCAAAAAAACCAAAGCGTTGAATATCGGCTGCTGTAAAAAAATATGGTACAAACTAACAAAAAAATCCATAATTACCGAAGAGAAACTTTATTGAACAAGCGGTGGAGCAACACTTGAGCCTCCTTCATCTTCGGGGGCTCAAACCCCGGCAACACAATCAAGACAAAATCTTTTCCTTCCCCCAGAAGTTCCAGCTCTTTTTTTGCTGCTTCTCTAAGCACTCTTCGTATGCGGTTCCGCCGCACTGCCAGCTTCGCCACCTTTTTGCTCACCACTATTCCGAGGTGAGGGGTTGCCCCCGCCTGTCCGGAGCCAACCTTCAAGAGAAGTCCGCCCTCCCTACTGCTTCGTTTTTGTGAACTCACTCTGCGGAAATCCTTAGCTTTCATTATACGGTAAGCCTTTTTCTGCCCTTTCTCCTTCTTCTTGCTACGACATTTCTACCCGCCCTCGACTTGGCTCGCCGCAAAAAACCGTGCATGCGTCTGCGTTTTTTCCTTTTTGGTTGATATGTAATACTCATAGTTCTATAAAGGTAGTATAATAGGAAACAGGCAAAAGGTCAATTTACCCCCATCTTATCCACAAGTTATCAACAAACGGTCTTCCTTTAGGCTCATCCTTGCGCTTTTGTTGGTATGCTATAATACTTCCTATGAGTAACGAAGAGCTTTGGCAAGCCGTGCTTGCGCAACTCCAATTTCAAATCTCGCCTGCGAATTTTGCCACTTGGCTCAAAAATACCTATATCCTTTCAAAGAGGGATGGGCAGCTCCTTATATCCGTACCCAACAATTTTTCAAAAGAGTGGCTTGAGAATAAATACAACAAGCTCATTTTCCACCTGATCCGCGGGATCGACAGTGAAATACGGGAACTTCAGTACACGGTCGGGGCGCCCGCGCAACCCAAACAACCCCCCGCACGCCCAGCCCCTAGTGTTTCTGCTGATTCCCAACTTGAGCTAGAAGAGCTTAAAGTTGATCGATCAACCAATCTCAATTCAAAATATACGTTTGATGCCTTTGTTGTAGGGCCGTTTAACGAATTGGCCCACGCCGCCTCCCTTGCTATTTGCAAAAGTCCCGGCTGTGTCTATAATCCTTTTTTTGTGTATGGAGGGGTAGGCCTTGGGAAAACCCACCTTTTGCAAGCAATAGGTACCCAAATCGGCAAAGATTTTCCTGAAAAGCGCATTCGCTACATGTCATCTGAACGGTTCACCACCGGCGTGGTTTCTGCGATTCGCAACCACACGATGGATAACTTCCGCTCTCTCTATCGAGACCTCGATATCCTTATCATAGACGACATTCAGTTCCTCGCGGGGAAGGACAAAACTCAAGAAGAGCTTTTCCATACGTTTAACGTTTTATACGAACGAGGCAAACAAATTATTTTTTCGTCTGACCGTCCCCCAAAATCAATACCCGCGCTTGAGGAACGCCTCCGCTCGCGTTTTGAGGGGGGAATGATCGCTGATATTAGCAACCCCGATTTTGAGTCGCGCTTAGCCATCCTCAAAACAAAAATTGCGGAACACGGCATGACACTCCCAGATGATATATGCGATTATGTCGCGGCGCACATCCAAAGAAACATCCGAGAATTAGAGGGTGCCCTCAATCGGCTTTTTGCCTCTTATAGACTCAATAAGAAAATGCCCACACTTCAGGAAGCTCGCGCGCTCTTGCACAGCGTCATCCAAAATCCGAATAAAGTAGTAAGCCATAAAAAAATTATTCAGATGGTTGCGGAGTTTTATGATTTAAAGGAGAAAGAGCTCTGTGCGCTTTCTCGGAAGAAAGAAGTGGTGAGGCCTCGCCAAATCGCAATGTATTTATTGCGTGAAGAGCTGAAGAATTCTTACCCCTTGATTGGGAAAAGATTTGGGGGAAAAGACCACACCACAGCCATCTATGCTTGTGAAAAAATAGGAAAGGAACTCCAGGAATCTGAAATTCTTCTCGACGAAATCAACTTAATAAAACAGAGGATATATAGTGGATAAAAAAGGGAGAAGGAGAGGATTGTTGTGGCTCTCTTTTGCGCTTTCCCCCGTGTCCACTTTTTATCCACAACCAACAAAAACAAAAAGTGCGCGAAAACAAGGCAGAAATACCGTTTTTCCACAAATCCCCAACCCCAATAATAGTAAAGTTAATACATACTATTTATTATATTTATGGAGACAGTAGTGCTGAAAACTCATCTTAAAGAGGGTTTGGAAATTACGGATCGTATCGCGGCAAAATCCCCCACACTTCCAATCCTTAGCAATGTTTTACTGTCCGCGAAAAAAGAAGGGGTGCGTCTTTCCGCAACCGACCTCCAGATTGGCATTACATACCAGTTTCTTGGAACAACCACAAAAGAAGGAGAAGTAGTATTTCTTGGACATCCTCTTTCCTCTCTTTTAGCGGTTTCTCTAGGGGATAGAATTTCTCTCAAACTAGAAGGATCGCAGTTGGCAGTTGCGGCAGGAGACCACCGAGTGCTTCTAAAAACGCTTGACGAAGAAGAATTTCCTATTATTCCTTCTCAAGAGGGGTCGGAGCCGTCGGTGGAGGTGGAAAACAACTTATTTTGCGGAGGGTTAAGCCAAGTAGTGGGAATGGTGGGACAAAGCCAAGTAAGGCCCGAGATTTCAGGGGTTCTTTTTGTCTTTGAGAAGAAGGCGGCTCGCGTAGCGGCAACCGACAGTTT
>Ga0209542_10009112_pt1 | contig 18299 bp, 16 predicted proteins | sample RifCSPhighO2_01_FD_184028 | JGI IMG/M metagenome (GOLD analysis project Ga0209542, IMG submission 184028) | Soil microbial communities from Rifle, Colorado - Rifle CSP2_plank highO2_0.1 (SPAdes) (version 2) | ecosystem: Environmental > Terrestrial > Deep subsurface > Rock core/Sediment ...
ATTTCCGAAGGTTTGCCCGGAGTGACTGGCAGGATAAGGCGTGTGCTGAATCCTTTGATTACTCCGGCGTTGTCTTTGAAGGCGACCAGACTCGTATGCTGTCTGTTCTGCCTATTGAGATTGACCAATGGAAATTGGACGATTTGCATCAAAGTCTTTTCTATTGTCTGTCCATCGATGACCATCTTGCCTTTGAAGTACCAGTGCCGGCTGTGCTCACTGTTCGCATTGCCTAGCTGGAACAATTCAACATCAGTCGGATTTCTTTTGAGAGTGTGTACAAAAAGATTGTAGTAATATTCAATATCATTGTCATCCATGCCCAAACCAAGCTCAGAGTTTATTTCCCTGAGAAGAAGTTGTCCAAAACCGAGAAGGTCAACAACTTTGACTGGTTCCGGCGCAGTGCCGGTGTCAAAGCCCCCAATCCCATTTGGGTAATGTTGTTCGGTCATTATATCAATTTTTTGTAGTGCCCATGCCCTTCCTTTTCCAGAGTCACCTGTAATGTGCAGATGAGTCCGCTCGATGCGAATGACTTCAGGAATATCCATGTTATGCGCTATTGCCACAGCATTGGATGAAAATGGGGTTTCAATTGACAATCGTGGTCCTATCTCAACCACAAATCTACCTTGGTATTGAGGTCCTGGTCTAGTTTTTTCCACTTCAAATGTTTCCGCAATAAGCCATTTTAATTTTTTGAGTGATTGCCCTGACAGCTGGCTTGTGGTTTCAATATAGAAACCATATTCCAAGCCACTGTTAATCTGACGATACATTCTATATATCATAGGTTTATGTCGTTGATTTTTGTTTGTGGTTTTCAAAAAGTCAAAGCACCTTACAAAAGGTGCTGTCTAATAATCATATTACTACAAAATGTATTTAAAGCAAGAGAAATAGTTAAAATATTCATAAAAAAATAATTTTTTGCAACTTTCCAAACTTGTCGCAACCGCAGGCGAGAGCAGTCTCCCGACTGGTGAAGCCACGAAGGGAGACCTGCTGTCGCCGAGAGGTTGCGGATACTGTTCTTTTACCTCAAATATTTATCTTTATTCTCCAAATGCCCTTCATAATCCACAGCATAATGCATATTCCCCTTTTTATCCGCCAAGTAATAAAAATATGGATTCTTTGTAGAATTTATACTCGCCTTCAAAGCATCCAAACTAGGATTTGAAATGGGTCCTTTTGGCAAACCTTTGTATTTATAAGTATTGTATGGAGAATCTATTTTTGTATCGGCTATAGAAACATGACCGTTATTAAGATTTGAAGTGATATAAAGAACAGTTGGGTCTGTCTGAAGCAACATCCCTTCATCAAGGCGTTTCCATAAAACATCGGCAATAAGCATCCTATCTTTTGTGCTTGAGGCCTCCTTCTCTATTATGGATGCCATTGTTACAATATCTTCTATTTTTCTTCTAGAAAGCCCTATATTGAAAATAAGCCCTTGTAATTTCTCATCAAATGTCCTACGCATAGAATCCACGATTTCAAGAGCGGTAGTATTTTGATAAAAGAAATATGTATCCGGAAAAAGATAACCCTCAGCACTTTTTGCGACTTTTACAAAATATGGAGCATTAAAGTTTGGAATTTCTTTCTGAAGAATAAAAGCTATATCATCTACCGTACTTCCCTCTGGAATAGATATTTTTATTCTGGGAAGACCTTGGTCGCCTTTTACCATTCTGTAGGCCGTAGTCCATACATTTGTCGGTTCTTGAAAAAGATACTCGCCAGCAAAAACACCGTCTTTCAAATTAAGATTGAAAAAAACCGTGCTTGCTTTGAAAATAAACTGTGAACGAATGATTCTTTTCTTCACTAACATGTCGGCTATATCGGAGAGAGATGTATTTTTCTCTATATGGAAAATAAAGCCAGACGGAAAAGCTTTTGGTGGACGAGTATTATAAAAAAATAGAATGATGAGAATCGCCAATGCGACAGAGAAAAATCTCCATAAGAAAGATTTCCACGGAAAAGTATAGATAGGTGAGACATTTCTGCCAGATAAAGAATCTCTGGGAAAAGGCGATGTGGGAGTTGGGGTATAAGCCATATATTAATTTCAGAATTATGAGGCAAGACTAGATTGGTAAATTAGCAGGAGCTTCGCTCTTCTTTGAAGGAACTCTTTCCAAACCCGGAGCGTTGGAAACAGAGCCGGGAAAATGGTAAATAGTCGCGAGCTCCTCTGTATTGAGAACAAGAGGAGTAGCATCAAAAGGGGGGTAAAAATACGAGCGCATCTTGTAAGCCAAAAGCCCCATATTGGAATAGCGATTCCTGCGAATATCCCTAAAATCTTTCCATGGAGCATCAAGTGTGTTTGTCCATTTATCTCCATCGGGACGAAAGCCATTCAGATGCTCTGTATTAAAATTCTTAAAGAAAGAAATACAACCTCCAATGCCAAATGGAGTATCAAACGCTTCTTTCTTGGCTATATATAGAACACGAATACCAACATCAAATGGCAATTTGGTTATGCTTCTGCCAAGAGCTGTGACAATTTCTTTTTCGTGGTCGCTCAAAGTTGGCGGAGTAATGCGACCTGTATCTTTATTCAATTTCCCCGCCACTTTTGTCTCTGGATGGCGTTGCATTATCTTGTCAATCTCCGCATTGGCCTTGTCTTTCCAAAGGTCAGTTTTTTTAAATAAATGTCCGGGTTTTTTCTGACCTTTAATATGAGCTATTATCATAATCTGTATCCAAATTTGTTGATTTGGTCCAACCGCACTCAAGAATTCAATACCCGGCACTAAAGGGTCAACTTTAAACTCTTCTTTTGGGTCTTTATCAAGACCATAATCAACATATGTTTTAATAGGATATGGGTCGTCTTTTGTAAATTTGAATTCAGACGCCCAAATCTTCATAGTCTTTGGGTCATAATGCACACTTTTGGCATAATCTTCCACCTCACGCACCTCAATTCCGGGAAATTGGGCATAAAGAGCCGACATGAGTCCAATCTTTCTCCTGTCTTCCGCCCAAATCATAAACTTGACCCTGCCTTCTATTGAAATGAGTTCAAGAGAATACCATGGCCTAGTCTCTCCTTTCCAAAATTGAGCCAAATTGTTGCCATTGGCTGTATTGTGCATAGCGTGAAGCAAGAGCTCCATGGCTTTTGGCGACTTATAAGTGTCTTTCGGAAGTTTTATTTCAAAGACGGTATATTTAATTGAAAAAAAGTTTTTAGCCCTTACATAAGTCACCCATAATGGCCAAAATATGCAGAGAAGAATCAAAGTAAGTGTTGGAAGAGAAAATATGACAAGAAAATTGTAAACACCGGGTAGAAGTGTTTGCTCAAATTGTAGATATAAAAGAGGAATATAATCTCCGAAACGAATCATATACATTATAGTATAGCCGATTGAAGAAAAAATGGACAGGGTTGTAACTCTGTATATGTTGAAATGATAGACTGTCTCACTAGACTGTCACTATTTGACCAATTGTCTGATACTTTCCTTCCTTATTTTTCTTGAAATATTTCTGATTCTGCAGATTGACCATAATGGTGTTTTCTTTGACATAGCGTTCTTTCATGACCCTATCTATAATATCTTCTTTGTTAAGAGGACCATTTTTCTCTAATATTTTCTTTATGACATCTTTGACTACTCCGGACATATAGCCCCATTCAGCTAGAGCGTAGAGACCTCTTCCAACAAGGACAAAACGGGGGTCTTTTATGAGTTCATTGTGAGTAGTAGCCACATGAGCTTTCTTCTTGAATATTGCGCTTATCTGCTTTGCCACTTCTTTGAAATGGATGGGAGAACCGTGTTTTCTAATAACTAGAAAAGCGTAATCTCTCATTCCTTTTGTCTTTATATTTGGAGAATGAGATACTCCCCATTCGCCTATGGCGTTTTTCCCCACAGATTTTGAAAGCCCCAACCATCTTTTGACCACCTCTTGATTCTTGTATTTTTCTGAAACATCTTCCAAATGTTCCAAGAATTTATTGACCATCTCTGATTCTGGCAGAAGGTCGGCGACAGTCAGACTAGAATAAAGCTTTTTGAGAGATTCCTCAACTTGTTTTGCCAACGCTTCATTGACATGCCATCTGTGTTTGAATTCTTCATCTTCTTTCTTTTTCTTAAACGAATCACCAATCACCAAAAGGAAATTGATGTGATTTTGGAGAATCTTGTCTTTTGATAAAGAACCTAAAAAATCATCTTCAACGACAATACCGCCAAGAGAATGAATGAGTTCTTCAAGCTCGCTGAAAACAGATTTTTCGGCTTTATAAGCGTCCGATTTTCTGATATTGGTCAAAGCGTAATTTTCTATTTGACGAACGCGTTCACGAGTAATGCCGTAAGTTTTTCCTATGGCGTCAAGAGTCATTTTTCTTTCACTTTTGCCAAGTCCATATCTGCTGATAAGAACATCACGAGCTCTGTCTGGTAGAACAGAAAGAAGTCTCTTGGTTGATTGCTTTGGTTTGAATGTTATGTTTACCATATGAGATTTGTTTATATAGCTTCTATATTACTTTGTATTGTATATATGTTGTATCACCTTATTGTATACAAGTCAAATATTGGTCTATTGCCATATTCTTATATTGTCTGTAATCTATGATGTTCCATAATCTCGCGTCACTATACTAACCAATTTCCCTTTTATAATAATAGTCTTCAATATTTCTTTATCATCTATCCATTTTCTTATTTCGCGTATATTCAAAGCTGTATTTTTTAATATTTCTTCGCTCGCATTAATATCTGCAATAAAACTTCCTCTGACTTTTCCATTAATTTGGACCATAATAGTTGTAGAAGCTTCCATAATTTTTCTTTGGTCAAATAGAGGCCACGGAGAAAGGTGAATTGACTTGTTGCTGTTTGTATTTTCGCCAAAATTTACCCACAATTCTTCTGTGACATGCGGAGCAAAAGGCGCGAGAAGTTGTAATAGAATTGAGTAATGCTCTATTGTAATTGTTGGCTGTCTTTCAAGCTCATTAACCAATATCATCATAGAGCTGATAGCGGTATTGAACTTCATATTTTCAATATCTTCTGAAACCTTTTTTATGGTTTTGTGGATGAGTGTGTCAGTATTTACCATATCTAGAGTTTCGTATCCGCGTCCTCTGTCTATGGTTAAGTCGCGTCCGCAAGCGAGAGCAATCTCCCGACTGGCGAAGCCACGAAGGGAGACCTGCTGTCGCTGAGAGGACGCGGAAACCTGTCCATTAGCTATGGCAATTTCGCTTGTGATATCAACTTGACCATAGCTGTCCACAACCTTCTCCTGCAATTTCCAAACCTTTTCAATAAATCTCTTCGTACCAACCACGCCATTTTCATCCCAAGAAATATGTTGTTCAAAAGGTCCCATAAACATTTCATATAGACGCAAAGCATCTGCTCCTACATGCTTTATAATATCGTCAGGGTTTACCACATTGCCTTTTGATTTTGACATCTTCTCATTTTTCCCCGCCAATATGAGACCATGCGAAGTGCGCTTCTTGTATGGTTCATTTGTTGGTACTAATCCCAAGTCAAAAAGAAATTTATGCCAAAAACGAGAATAGAGGAGGTGTAAAGTAGTATGCTCCATACCTCCGTTATACCAGTCCACACCTCCAGTATTGTCTTTGCCAAGCCAATATTCCAATTTTTCCATAGAAGCAAATGCTTTCTTATTTTTTGGGTCAATATAACGCAAATAATACCAACTTGACCCCGCCCAGTTTGGCATAGTGTCAGTCTCTCTTTTTGCTTTTCCTTTGCATTTTGGGCATTTTGTATTGACCCATTTTGATATGCTTGCAAGAGGAGATTCTCCTGTCTCTGTCGGTTTATAATTTTTAACTTTTGGAAGTTTCAACGGCAAATCTTTTTCTGGAACGGGCACGGTTCCACATTTCTCACAATGCACCACAGGTATCGGTTCCCCCCAATATCTTTGGCGAGAAAATATCCAATCGCGGAGTTTGTATTTTGTGACCCATTTTCCACCAACAAAAACCGTAATTTCTTTTTTTATTGATTCTGAATCTTTATCGTTAAATTGATTTGAATTTATTATTTTGCCCTTACCTATAAAACAACCTGCGACTTCAGTATTATAAGGAGTTATGACTTGTTTGATTACTAACCCATATTTCTTCGCAAAATCATAATCCCTCTCATCATGAGCCGGCACCGCCATCACAGCTCCAGTGCCATAATCCGCTAGAACATAGTCCGCAATCCAAACTGGAATTTCTTCTTTTGTGGCGGGATTTATGGCCATAACACCTTTTAGCTCAATTCCAGTTTTTTCTTTTTCAACTGAAATTCTTTCATATTCTTTTTTGTTTTTAGCTTCTATAATATATCTTTTGACTTCTTCTATATTATCAAAAACTTTTTTGTGATTTGTATTGATAGCAAGAGTAACCCAAGGGTGTTCAGGAGAAAACACTAGGTATGTTGTGCCGAATATTGTATCTGGTCTAGTGGTATATACTGTTATTTTGCCGGAGTGGCCACCATTTTTAAAGATAATTTCAAATTCTATCTCCGCCCCCTCGCTCTTCCCTATCCAATTCCTCTGTTGTATCTTTATCTTTTCCAAATAATCAACATCATCCAAGTCTTTATCTAGGCGGTTTGCATATTTTGTGATAGCCAACATCCATTGTTCTTTCTCCCGTTTTTCCACAGGAGTCCCACATCGCTCGCAACAACCATCCACCACTTCTTCATTGGCAAGACCAATAAGGTCCTTCGGACACCAGTTGATAGACATTTTCTTTTTATACGCCAAACCTTTTTCAAAAAATTTAAGAAAAATCCATTGTGTCCATTTGTAATATTTTGGGTCGGTAGTATTTATTTCTCTAGACCAATCAAAAGAAAAGCCGAGAGCTTTGAGCTGGCGTCTAAATATATCGCTATTCTTCTTCGTGACCACTGCTGGCTGAATACCAGTCTTGATAGCGTAGTTTTCTGTAGGAAGACCGAAAGCATCCCAACCAATGGGATAAAGTACATTGTATCCTTCTCTCCTGCGTTTATGAGAAATAATATCCATTGCTGTATTGCTTCGTATATGTCCAACATGAAGACCGTCTCCAGAAGGATAAGGAAATTCTATGAGAGAGTAGAATTTTTTACGAAAAAAATCTTTTTTAGTATCTCCTTTTGCCTGAAAAAGCTTCTTTGATTCCCAATATTTCTGCCATTTCTTCTCTATCTTTAGGTGGTCATAAGGTTTCATATTAAAATCATAATACAATAAAAAATAAAGATTTGAAAGTTAGAATCAATAGTCATCAAAAAAACCGCCAAATAAAAGCGGTTTTCTCTTATGTAAGATTGAGATGAAATTCGTCCACAGAACAAAAACCCTTAAATTTTCTACTCCTTCTCCTCCAATCTCTTCATTGTTTTTTCAATAACTCCTGAAGCATAATCCTTGCCACCAAGACCAAAAGCAAGACCTAACGCAAGAGCCGCTCCGGCAATCACACCCATGACAACTGTCTGAATAAGACCTGGAGCAATACCCAACTGATAAAGCGCTGTAAGTATAGCAAAAATCCAGATAGACCAGCGAGCGATGACACCTAGAAAATGAGCCGACTTCACATGCGCCGCGCGAGCGCTTGCCATAACAAATTTTTGCATTGTTTCAGCAATAACCACAGCCACCATAAGAACAAGTACAGCGACGATGACTTGAGGAAGATATGAGAGAACTACATCCTTTAGAAAATCATTGACTTGAGTGAGACCTAAAACATCAAATGATGCGATAAGAAAGACAATGATGATAAACCATTTGATAAGAGCTCCCACAAAGATGCCCGAATTGAGAGGATGACCTGTTCTCTTCATAACATCTTCAAAACCAGCGCTTTTCAAAGCATTGTCAACTTTTATTGCCTTGAAAACACTTTCTACCACCTTCTCTATAAGAGCGGCGAGAACCCAACCGATTGCAAAAACAATTATTGCTATAACAAGAGTAGGAATGAAGCTTGCTATTCCATACCATATCCCTTGTAATGAATTGGTGAAAACTTCACCCCAATTTTGTACAAAAGTCATAAAATTTTAATTTTCTAATACTTACTTAATAATGAATTAATTATAACACACAAAATCCCTATGGCATCGGCTGATGCAAAGGGAGCTTGTGGATAGCTTATAAATAACAAAAACCTATTTATTTGTCTCTAAGCCAATCTTATCAATCAATACAGTATGCGAAGAATCAAGAATATCTCTTATAAGACGGTCATGTATGCCGAGACGATATTCAAAATCTTCAGTCTCAAACGCCGAATAAGAGATTTCCTTTCCAACTTCCGACTCAATAGATTTCATGACAGTTTCAACTCTATTCATGCTAAGGTCATCCCCCACCACGAGAAGGTCTACCCTAGTATCCCATTCTTGAATAAACACTCCTGACGCAATAAGAAGTTTAATCCTGCCAATATTAGTGAATTTCTTCATCAGAGAGTCGTCGGCATGCAAGCTAACTGTAATAAGAAGAGTCTTTAGGGCGGAAAGATAAGGAAATTTCTGGTCAAGAGAATAACCTAGTTCGTGGATTTTATGCACAGAAGGATTTGCGCTCTTTCTTGAATGTATTTCCCTGACCACCGACCTCTTCTTGACAATGCTTGCCGAGATAAGACGCGTCAGTTCTTTCCTCACTTCACCTGAAGGAGTTTTGACTCTTTTTGAGATTTCTGACAGACCAAAAGCGTTTTCATTATTGAAAAGAAAAAGACGCATAAGCTTCACCCTGAGAACGCTTCCAAAAAGTTGTGCGAGAATATCCATAAAAGTCAGTAGAGTTCAATTTTGCGAGCTCTTGCAATCTATTTCAACTCCACTTTTCCGCCCGCTGTCTCAATCTTCTTCTTTAGCGCTTCGGCATCTTCCTTTTTCATGCCATCTTTAAGTAGAGCTGGAGCCGCATCTACAAGGTCTTTGGCTTCTTTGAGACCAAGAGCAAGAACTTCTTTGACAACCTTAATAACCGCTATCTTTTGTTCTCCTGCAGACGCAAGATGAACAGACATAGTAGTCTTTTCTTCTGTCGTTGGAGCTCCTGTCGTTGGAGCGACTACAGCTACGGCTGTCGCTGAAACACCGAACTTTTTTTCAAGAAGCTTCACTAGCTCATTTAGGTCTAATACCGACATTTTCTCTATTGAGTCTACAATAGATTTGAATTTCGCTGGAATTTCTATTATTTCTGTTTTATTTTCCATTTTGATGATTTATTGATTATAAGTAATGATAATATATCTTGGTAAAATCGGCTCGGAAAATTGAGACAAAATTCGTTGATGGACAGAAGTCTTTTTTCTGAGCTTGCCGAAGAAAAAAGAGCTTGTGTCCAGAGAAAGAATTTTGTCCAATTTTCCCTAGACTTTTTTCTTGCCTATTTCACTCAAAACCATGACAAAGCCCTGAATAGGCGAGTTGATGACATTGACAAACATGGCCTGAAGAGTCTTTTGCTTAGGAATAAGAGCAATGACCAACATCTCTTCTTTTGTCATATATTTTGACTCAAATATGCCTCCTAGTATAGAGATGCTGTCTTTGAATTTTTTTTGAAATCCATATATTTCGCGAGCTGGAGCAGTGAGGTCTTTGCTATACGCAAGACCCAATTCTCCTCTCAATTCCGGCAGATTGCTTTCAATTTTCTTGCCCAAATTTTCACTTTCAAGGGCTTTGCGAGCAAGCGTTTTCTTTGCCACAAAAAATTCCACATCCTCGCTTCTCAACTGTCTACGAACCTTCATGGTGTCCCCCACTTTAAGTCCGTGAAAATTGACAAAAACAACCGACTCGGCAGAGTTTACAATATCCTCAACTTTCTTTATAATCTCCTTTTTTTCTAATTTTGTGCGTGCCATTTGTATATTATTCTACTAAATAAGACGACCTTTACTGAAGCCCTAGAGTAAACCTCGGAAGGATATTATGTCCGCCATTAAGCGAATTACCTTCTGTCTATGGCCTTTGCTTTACCATATCACAAATATTGTTTTAAAGTCAATAATGCGTAACGGTTCAATAGTCTGTAATAGTTTTAGCGGTTTTCAAAGAATTCCGGAGTATTAACATTCATCCAATCCAATACTTCTCTCATTGCCGCCACAGCTCCAATGAGATTATGAACCGAACCCTTCTCCATAACTATAACAAAAGCATAACGAGGATTGTCATAAGGAAAAAATCCTGTAACCCAAGAATTAACATTGGCTTTTTCCACTCCAAGCTCGGCTGTCCCAGTTTTTGTAGCTATTTTCACATAAGCCACATTCAAAGCTTTGCCAGTCCCTTCAACAGCTCCGAGTCGCATGCCTTCGTGGACTATATTGAAATAACTTTCTGGAATATCCAAAGAACGGAGAACTGGTCCTACTTGACCTTTTATAATAGAAGGGTCTCGCAGTATGCCTTTCACAGCAATAGCTGACACGGCTCTTGCAATCTGTATTGGTGAAGATTGAAAACCGTACTGACCTATAGATGTATGATATGTATTTCCAAGTCTCCAACTTTCTCCATTGAAATTATCTTTTTTCCATTGAGGAGACGGAACTGTTCCCTTTGCTCCAGTGAAAAATGAATTTTCTATTCTGCGACCAAAGCCAAACATATCCATATATCTATATATATTGGTTATGCCAAGCCCTTTCTGGTCTTTATACCCACCGCCTAATTGATAAAAATAAACATCAGATGACATGGCTATCGCATGTCGCATATCAAGCCAGCCCAATACTTTCCAATCCTTAAATACAGTGAACAGTTTTGGGTCATAGTCATTTTCTATAGAAATGGAGCCATTGGCTAGTATCTTTTTTAATGGGTCCATTGTCTTTTCATTGAGAGCCCCAATAGCCATATATGGCTTAACAATAGAGCCGGGGGTATAGAGCCCGTCTACAACTCTATTGAGAAATGGCTTATCTTTGTTATTGAGATACGATTTGACTTTAACCACATCTGTTTTTGAAGACATGGTTTCTGAATCATATTCGGGATAACTTGTCATGGCGATAATTTCTCCGTTGGTCACATCAATAATTATTCCCGCCCCGCCCGCAAATCCCACACGATGAGCGATATCGCTTATAGCCGAATACATCTTTGATTGCACGCGTGAATCTATAGAGAGAACGATACTTTCTCCCTGTTTCGGCGGTTTGACAATATTTTCCGATTGGATTTTTCCATAAACATCAACCTCTATGAGTTTTAATCCATTTATTCCACGAAGAATATCATCATAATATTCTTCCACTCCGTCTATTCCAATAAAATCTTCTTGATAATAAAATCCGGAACTGTCTTTTGAAGGATATTGAATATATCCCAAGACATGCGCCAAACCTTCTATTGGCTTATATTTCCTCGCTGGAACATCGGAATTCTCGCCTGGAGCATTCCATGACAATTCCACACCATTTCTATCATATATGACACCCCGCGAGGCAAAGATAGGAATATGACGAAGACGATTGTTTTCACTGCGCAAGGCGTATTTTTGTCCGTCTTTTATTTGCAAATTCCACGCTTGAATCAGATAGGAACCGGCTATAAAGACAAAAACGATAATAATAAATAACAGACTTAATTTTGAAATCGGTTTGTCTAGGCGTCCTTCAAATTGATTCGTATCAAATTGAGGAAGATTGCGCGAATCAATAAAAATCTCATCGGGGTCTATTTCTCTGTATTTATTTTTTTTCATCTTATCTCTTTTTTACTTTCCAATTTGCTTTTTTATTATGTTTAATTATATCCATTTATATTCAGTAAGACATTCTATTTATATGCAATCAAATTTCTTCTCAAAAAAAAAGCCAATGTAAAAAGAACAATGCTTGATATGCTAAAAATATATGGCATATTGTAAAATTGTGATAAAGGAAGTCCATATATGGCGTCATATATTATTCCCCATAAAATAATTTCATAATAATCATAAAAAATGAAGAGAAGGGATATCGCCAAAACCCATGTTAACCACCAATATCCCCACACTATACACCCAGACATCGCCACGCCAGCTATTATGCGAAATGTTTTATTATCAACTGTCATTTTTAATTATCTTTTATTTCAGCAGTTATTTCCAATCGCTTTGAAATCTTCGCCATATCAACAATCACCCATCTTAATTCATATATATTTATTGGTTGACGAAAAAGAATAGTTGAAAAGGGGTGAGATGACTCCGATATTATTTCTTCCACAGTACCGAGAAAAGAATCTGATAAACTGGGTATCTTTATATTGTCTCCTTTGACTATTTTGGTATCGCGAGGCAAAGTGATTTCAAATGTTCCTCCGCTTTTGCCTATGGCTGTAGCTTCTATATTGGAATCTCCGATTAGGACATCAAATTTACCGCCGGAAGAAGAATAAAGCAATACCTTTGAAGTATTATCAGTCACTAGAGCAATTTCTCCTATAGGAATATTACCCAAAGCGTATACCATATTACCCTTTTCAATTCCAACATCTCTTCCCACATCAAGAATAAAAGTATCATAAGCTGAAAAAGGCGGTTTCTTAAGTATTTGAGCCAGAATCGGTCTTGATGATATTGAACGACCAAACATCTCTTTCAACTCGTCGTTTTCTTTCTTCATTGAATTCGCTTGCACATAAATCATCTGATTTTTGATTAGTGTCATATTCAATTCTTGATTCTCTTTTACCAAATCCGATATGGAAATGAAAGCATTGCCATAACGAACAGTGTTTTCTATATTCCAGAAAGGTCTAACTATGGGGATGAAAAAAGATGACAAAGCACTTGGGGCTATGATATGAATTATTATCAACGATATAGCTATGCCGAAAATGATTTTAAAAGGTAAATATGACGGTCTTCTTTTTTGTTGAATATTAAAATTGATATTCATCTTATTTTTGAGAAGACAATTCATCTTCATTTTCTATCAATATATCTTGATATTTTTGAAGGTCTTCAAGGATAATACCTGTGCCCCTGGCTATAGCTGTAAGAGGGTCCTCGGCAATATATACAGGGATTTTCAATGCCATAGAAAGAAGCTCGTCAAGACCTTTTATGAGAGCGCCACCACCTACTAGATGCACTCCTCTGTGCATAACATCTGAAAGTATTTCGGGAGGAGTGGTTTCAAGAACTTCTTTTGCCGCTTCTATTAGATTGTCAATAGAACTCATCATCGCTTCACGAATATCCGAATCAGTGATGACAACTTCTCTTGGCAATCCGGTGATAAGGTCTCTCCCGCGAATGGTTGTCTCCAAAGATTCTCCGGGAACAACAGCTCCTGTAGCTATCTTTATATATTCGGCAGTTTTTTCACCTATGAGAATTTTAAATTCATTTCTGATATAAAACATGATGTCGCCATTAAGTTTATCGCCGGCTATCTTCAGATTTTTTGACCTAACAATGCCTCCAAGAGAAATGACAGCAATATCTGTAGTTCCTCCGCCAATGTCTATAATCATGCTTCCTATCGGCTCATGTATCGGCAAGCGAATTCCTATTGCTCCCGCCATGGGTTCTTCTACTATATAGACTTCTCGCGCCCCGGCATTTTTTGTGGCGTCTCGCACAGCTCTAACCTCCACGCTTGTCACGCCAGAAGGCACTCCCACCACAACTCTCGGACCAAGTATTTTCTTTGAATATTCTTCGGCTTTTTTTACCAGATAAGAAATCATTTCCTCTGTCACTTCAAAATCAGATATCACGCCATCAACTAGAGGTCTGATGGCAATAATATGCGACGGAGTCCTGCCAAGCATGTTTTTTGCCTCCGTTCCTATAGCCACCACTTGTCCAGTCTTTTGGTTCACCGCCACGACTGATGGTTCATTTACCACAATGCCATGCCCTCGCAAATAGACAATAGTATTGGCTGTTCCCAAGTCTATACCAATATCATTTGAAAGATAGTTATAGAGGCGTTCTTTCCAAGTCTTTATAGAATCCTTTGCCATAGCCATACATTATCATATTCAATGAGAAATGCTATGGGAAAAAGGGGTTTATAATCATTAGTGTCTACATCTTATTGAATAAGGTTATAGAATAAGAGATAATGTATGTCATGGAGATGTTTACTAAACAAATAGAAAAGAAAAAAAAGCTAGAGGTCAATATTTTACCTATTAATAAGGTTATTCTTGGCGATTGTGTACATGGACTTAAAAAGCTGCCAGATGAATCTTGCGATGTGATAATTATCGATCCACCATATAATATCGGAAAAGATTTCGGAAATAATATTGATAAGAGAGAGCTAAATGAATACATAAATTGGTCAAAAAGTTGGATAGATGAATCGGTGAGAATTCTAAAACCGACTGGAACATTATTTATCTACGGGTTTAGTGAGATATTAGCTTTTCTCTCGGTAGAAATTTCAATCAATAAAAGATGGTTAATTTGGCATTATACTAATAAGAATGTAACTTCTTTAAATTTCTGGCAAAGAAGTCATGAATCTATCATATGTGCATGGAAAGAAAGACCTATTTTCAATAAAGATGAGATCAGAGAACCCTACACACAAGGATTTTTAAATGGCGCTGCAGGTAAAATAAGAAAAGGGACTATCGGTAGATATAGTAGTAATGGTAAAAAGACAATATATAATGCACATGAAAGTGGCGCATTGCCACGTGATGTGATAAAAATACCGGCTTTAGCGGGAGGAGCTGGCATGAATGAGAGATGGTTTATTTGCAAAAATTGCAATGGCATTTACGAGCCAAGAGAATTAAAGAATCATATCAATCATGAAATAGTAAAACATCCGACTCAAAAACCATTAGAACTTTGTAGAAAATTAATCAAGTCTGCAATGCCTAAAAATGACGGAGTGGTACTCGTGCCTTTCGTTGGAAGTGGTTCTGAATGTGCGATAGCAAAAGAGCTTGGACAGAACTACATAGGATTTGAAATAAATCCAGATTATATTAAACTTGCTGAAAGAGTTATTACTTCTACCAAAAAAATAGAGAAATTATTTTAGTTATCTAGAATCTTCTATAGTTTTTATCTTTCTTAAATCAAGAAATTTTTCTAGTTTCTTGTTGTATATTAAGAGCTGATTGAGCATAAGGTTCTTATCTTTTTCGGGTGGAATAATTACGGAAAAACCCCATTCTATCAATTTTTCTATTCCAATATTTTGTGTAGAACGACTTCCCTTCTTTCTGTTCTTTATACGCTCACGAAGATACTTGCCCAGACGCTTATCTTGACCATATACCATAAATTGTAAGTCACTCGCACCTTTCCATACTACAATCACCGTAAATAATTTTGGATTAGAAAAAGCTCTCGCTTTCTCTAAATTCGTATCATTCCAAGTACCTCCCCACCTTTTGGCCGATAAACTACATTGTTTGACTTCCAGAAATTCATCTGTTCTATTATTTTTAGCATCAAATCCATGTTTATCCCAATTCACCAAGTCAAATCCGAGATAACTTGCCACAATAGTATCTCTTATTGAATTTATTGTAGTGTCAGTATCTTGAATATTAAATTTATCTTGAAACTCAGATAGTTGTTGCAGAGCAACTAAACCTAATTGTTTGAAATTATTTGAAAGTGGTTTGAAATTTCCTTTTTTGAATATATGCATATAAGTTAGTAAATCGACGATATTATATGAAAAATTAATCGTCCACCTAAAACTCCCCCACTTTTTTCCTCTCCACCTCCCCCGTCATTCTATCTTTCACTTCAACTTCTCCATTTTCCAAAGTCTTCTCGCTTATTACTATTCTAGTTGGAATGCCGATAAGGTCGCTATCTGCAAATTTTTCTCCTGCGCGAATGTCTCGGTCGTCATATAAAACCTCTATGCCTTTTTTTATAAGAGTTTCATAAAGCTTGTCAGCTTCTCTTTTGACCACCTCTCCTTTATCCTCAATAGAAATCAAATGAATATCAAAAGGAGAAATGTTCTTTGGCCAGACTAATCCTTTGTCATCAGAAAGGACTTCGGCGACGGTTCCCATTATTCTTCCAGGCCCTATTCCATAGCTACCCATCACCACTGGCTTCTTTATGCCCTTCTCATCAGTATATAGAAGCCCAAACGCTTCGGAAAAACGATTTCCCAAAGAGAAAATATTCCCCACTTCCACAGCTTTTTTTTCTACGAGGTCTGATTTTTTTAGACCTAAATCTTTCAAGACTTCGTCGTTTAGAACTTCTTTGTTTATAGCGATTTTTTTCTTTTCATCTATAAATATAGAATCTTCTCCCGCCGATGTAATCGTCTGAAATTCATGAGAATATTTTGAAAAAGAACCGCCAGAAGCGAATGTAATATATGTTCTGTCTCCAAGCCCAAGCTTTTCAAAAATATTGACATAAGCTTGCTTTGTTTTTTCATAAAATTCATTGTGTTCTTTTCCATCTCTGCAGAAAGAATACAAATCTTTCATGACAAATTCGCGACCGCGCATGATGCCACTTTTTGCTCTTGCCTCATTTCGGAATTTTGTTTGGAATTGGTATACATATACTGGCAAATCTCTAAATGACCTCAAATATTCCGTCATGAGTTTGGTGAGGGGCTCTTCATGAGTAAAGGCCAAGCCCACATCAGTATCATTTTTGAGTTTTGTCTTGAACCAGCTATCTACAACAGCTGAATCCCATCTACCAGACTGCTCCCAGATTTTTTTGTCTTGTAGAGATGTGAGAAGAAGCTCTTGTCCGCCGATAGCGTTCATCTCTTGGCGAATAATTTGAATGATTTTATTCATCACTCGTAGACCAAGAGGCAAATATGAATACACCCCCGCCATTTCTTTATGAATAAAGCCCGCCCGAATCAGGAGTTCGGCATTTTTTGACACTTCATCTTTCGGCGCTTCTTTGCGAGTTTGGGTGAAAAGCAATGATTGCTTCATGACAATATCCTATCATGAATTTTTGTCATTGTGTAGTTGTTTTTTTAAGATATCTTTTAATATTAGCGTGTCAAAGTGTAGAGAATATGGATAAATTATTTTCAATATATTTACTCTGGTTTCTATACGAATTATTTCACAAACAATTTAACTATATCCTTATAAGTCACCACAATCATAAGTAAAATAAGAAGACCGAATCCGACAGCATTTATAGAATTTGCTACAATGGGCTTGATGGGTCGTCTGATTATTGCTTCAATCATTACAAATAGTATCCTACCTCCATCTAATGCAGGAAATGGCACAAGATTAAGTACTCCCAGATTGATGGAAATAAGGGCTGTAAACATCATAAGATAAGTAAAACCGAGATTGCTTGCATCTCCAATCATCTCAGCAATTCCAATAGGTCCAGTGACTGATGACAGCTTTGAAACGCCATTGAACATTCCAATTATCAAATCATAAATACCCACGGTCACTGATTTTATCATATGAAGAGTAAAACGGGCACTTTCTATGAAAGCCAAATGAATAGGTAATTTCAAAGTAGAAACTTTATCCATAGCAATACCTATAGCATATTTTCCTTCCACAATTCCCTCTTTGGCAATGATAGTTGTCCTTGAGTCTATATCATTTCTTTTGTAATCTATTTCAATGCCTTTGTCACGACTCTCTGAAATAGATTTTTGCAAAGTCTCTATTGAACCAGCATTTTGAATTTCATCGCCGGCTTTTAACCCGGCTTTTTCTGCTGGAGAATTGGGTTCAATATATGTGATGACTATTCTAGGATTAGTCATACTATCGGCGTATTTAGGATAACTTTCTATTGAAGCTGGTACTCCGGATATGAAAGCTGAAGAGATAAGAATACATGCGAATATAAAATTAAAAAAGACTCCAGCTACCAAAACTGCTATCTGTTGCCATTTCGGTTTATTTACAAAACTTCTGGCCTTATCTGGACCGTTTATTGATTCTTCGTCTGGATTTTCTCCAAATATTTTTACATAACCGCCAAATGGTATGAGATTCAAAGCGTATGTAGTTTCTCCTTTTTTAACTTGCCAAAGTCGTGTCCCAAAGCCGAGAGCAAACTCATCTACTCTTATTCCGCACGCTCGCGCTGTCAGAAAATGTCCAAGTTCGTGGACAAAAATGAGGATTGCTAGGACTAGTATAAATATGATTATTGTCATGTTATTTTTTAGTAAAATCGTGCGAGCCTGCGGTGAAGAAGTCTTTTATTTTTATCCGCCAGCAGGCGGAGAACAAATAAAAGAGCTTCCGAGCGCAAGTAGGCGAGCCGATTTTACCTAC
>Ga0209542_10009114_pt1 | contig 18298 bp, 20 predicted proteins | sample RifCSPhighO2_01_FD_184028 | JGI IMG/M metagenome (GOLD analysis project Ga0209542, IMG submission 184028) | Soil microbial communities from Rifle, Colorado - Rifle CSP2_plank highO2_0.1 (SPAdes) (version 2) | ecosystem: Environmental > Terrestrial > Deep subsurface > Rock core/Sediment ...
ATTATGATATTGGTGTTTGGATTAATACTGAATTCTTTGCGAATACCCTCGAGCAATTATTTGATTTGGCTTGGAAAGAAATGAAAGCGGTGAAGTGAGATGAAAGCTTGGATTAAAGGAGGATTGATTGGAGGTGTAATTGGGATAATAACTTTCATTTCTATAATGATGCAAATTCCGGTGATAGAATGGTTAGCTATTCCGAGTTTTCCAATTGTCAATTATTATTGTAATACCTTTGTTTTTCCTAAATGTACTGGAGATTCGTGTGGTTGTAATACTGCTATTCCAAATTTTATTTACCTAATTTTGTTATTCATCATCGGCACCTTCATCGGCTTCCTCGTTGGAAAGTTTAGAAAGAAAGAGTAATTAACGGCTACGAAATCTGCTCGAGCCCACGACTTGTTATCAATAATTTAAACTACTATCGTGAATTTGCTCGCTCGCAAGCTCGCGAGATTTGATATGTGATAATCAACGTCGTATTTGAATATTGATTGAGAAACAATGCCACTTTGTTTGTGAAAAGAAACTGTTCTTCAGAAAATAAATTTTGTTTTGAAAAATAGGTGATATCCAAAAAAGTTCTTGCGACTTTGAAGCAAGTTAATATCAATAAAATTAAAAACATCATTGCCTTTTTCTTTTAATGTCCAATAATGTTTTTGAAGTTGCTGATAAAAGTGGAAGAAAGATAAGATTGACGAAGACACAATGGGCTCATATGATTAAAAATCACGGAGAGATAGTTAATTATCTTGAAGAGATAAAAGAAACATTGGTTCATCCTTTAAAGATTATTATACAACAATCTGGAGAATTGAGAAGGTATTATTCTTATCAAAAAAACAGAAAGCATCCTGAGAAATATTTGAGAGTTTTAGTTAAATATTTAAACGGCGACGGCTTTGTTATAACATCACATTTTGTAAGGAATTTAAATTAAAATGGAAGGTCCAATAGATATTTATTATGACGAAGAAGGAGATTTCTTAGAGATAACCATAGTAAACCCCCCTCATGAAAGTTATGTTGAAGATGTTGATGAAGATGTTTATTTGAGAAAAAGCGAAGATGGAAAAATTATAGGAATTGGAATCTTAAACTTTAAAAATCATTCACATGATATTAAAGATATTTTGAAAAAAGTTCCGGTTAAAGTGAGCTTTGAATAAAAGAGGATAAAATGAAAACTTGGTTTAAAGGAGGATTGATTGGAGGTGGAATTGGGATTGTCTATTTAATTATCCATATTCTTATTTCTTTTGGATGCCCTGATAATTGTTCAGAAATTAGATGGCAAATATCAAGATTAATAATTTCTCCTTTCTCAAATCAATGTTTTTCTAATGATCCAATCGGGTGCATTTATCTTTCTTTTGTTTTAGTTATTTTAGAATTCTTCATCCTCGGCGCCATCATAGGTTTTCTCGTTGGAAAATTCAGAAAGAAATAATAATTAATTTTTTAAACTACTATCGTGAAATTACTCACTCGTCAACTCGCGAGATTTATTTTGGAATAATCAACTTAGTATCTGAATATGAATTGAGCAACAATGCCCCATTGGTATTCAAAAAAGAATTTCTACATATTTGTTCAACAAAAAAGAGGTGATATCCTAAACAAATAATTAAAAACATATTCTCGCTTTTATTTTTATGAATAATTATATTTTTGAAGTTGCTGATAAATCTGGACGAAAGATAAGGTTAACGAGGAAGTAATGGAGTCATATTAATATGGATCATCCAGATGTTTTGGAAGATGAAGTAAAACTCTCTTTGGAAAAGCCGTTAAAGATTGTTGATATGACAAATAATAAATATTTTTATTACCAGTATTTTAAATATAAGAAGTCGCCCGCGAAATTTTTGAAGACTATCGTTAGATATTTAAATGATGAGGGTTTTGTTATAACATCACATTTTGTGAAGGATATGAGATAATGGAAAAACAAATGTGTATTTATTATGACGAGGAAGGAGATTATTTGACGCTTTTTGTAGGGGACTCCAAACCAAATTATGGCGAAGAAATAGATGATGATATAACGCTCTTTAGAGATAATAAAACAAACGAAATAATAGGAATAGGGATTCTTAATTTCAGGGAGAGAGCAAAATCATTACAGGACATTGAAATAAAACTTCCTTTCAAGGTAAATTTTTCTGCATTGTAATGGAAAATAAAAAATGAAAACTTGGTTAAAAGGGGGATTGATTGGGGGTGGAATTTTAGTTGTTCTTATCACTCTAAGTTGGATTTTAAGTAAAGTAATTCCTACTGGTGAACCTTTATCTTATCTCGAAATTTTTATTCTTTATCCCTGCATATTCTTTTTTTCAGGAGAATCGGGAATGGCTTGTATTGTTTATGGACCGATTATAAATCTAATAATGATTTCCCTCATCGGTTCACTAATAGGTTTCCTAATTCAAAAATATAAAACTAAGAATTATAAAAATAAAAAATAAAAAATCAATTTATTTTAAAGCATCTATTAATGCTAAGATTACACCTAGTATTGTAGTAATTATTACAACAACACCTGCTCCCTCAACCAGATATGGTACCTTGTTTAGGTATGGAACCGATAGTGTACCACCGTATAATGCGAAACCTACAGCGAGAGATACGATTACACCGGTTAACCAAGCAACGAAACTTAGCAAGTTGAAACTCCTTTTCTTTGCCATTTGACCTCCTTTTAATAAAAGAACCTACGATTCTTCTTATATATATTATTAATTTATCCTTTAAATAGGTTTTGTTTTTCGTCGTTGGGAAAATAAATTAGGTTCGCTCACGCTCACGCATCATGGCTTAGAAATCGGTCCATAGTCCACGATTTCTTCGCGGGAGATTAAGTGAATGTAAAATAATTTTATAAGTTGTTTGTTGGATTAAATTGATAATGGTAAAATTAAAATAATAATTAGATTAATGAACCTAAGGTTTAGATTGTTTCCATAGATAAAAAAAATAAGCTTTGTTTTCTTCTGCAATAAACTTATTTTGTATTTCTATGACTTGGGGAATTTTATTTAATGTGAATAGATATGCAACATATTCTCCATAAATAACGGTTGTAGCAAGTGTTGGGAGTTTGTCTAAAAATTTATCTTCACCAAATCCTGAAAAAAGATTGAGAATATTGCTTCCTTTAAACTTTATGTTCCAAATTCTTTTGAATTCAATTTTATTTTTAGTATTCTTTTTCCTTAACTCCTTCAACAAATTTTCTAAAAATATTTTGGATGTTAAATCTTCTGCATCTTTATTATCTTCCAAGAAACTTGAAGGTCCTCCGCTAATAATATATAATTCTTTTATCTTTCCACTTCTTATCTGATTAAATAAATTAAAATTAAATTGCTTTTGACTTTCTTTGCTTTCCAATACTCTAACTTTAGATACACCTTCTTTCTTAATATTTTCAAATTCCGGAATTAATGATAAAAGAATGGCTTCTTTTTCTTTTACCTTTGACATTATTTGATTTATCTCTAGAGCAGAATAAAATATTTTTTCTCCTTTCTCAATTTTATTAATAAATCCTTTTGAAAGCAGTCTTTCAATTACAGCATATGTTGTAGACCTATGAATTCCTGTAAACTTTGCCAAGGAATATGCATTTAGTTCGTCTTTCTCAACTAGTGTTAAATATACTTTAATTTCCTTTTTATCAAGACCATATTCTTCTAATAGGCTCGTTATTTTATTATCCATTGCCCTATAATAATTAATATAAGTTATAAATATATCTATTTAGTCGATAGTTATGGACTACTAAGAGTTATAAATAAGAAATCTTGTTGATATATATGGAAAACAAACAAATCATTTGTGAAGACAGAAAACAAGACCTAATTTGGAGATGATAAGATGGGAATAAGAACAATTGCATTTAATTTAGGATTAACTAAGGAAAGAAGGACCGAATTATCAGATGATGTCCTTTATGAATTGGGCAAAGTTAATTTTAAACGTCACGATACAATAGATTTTGAGGCGATGTTAGGGTATTTTGCGTTAGGTACTTATGGGCCTGATGAATTTTATGAAATTGGTTTTGGGGGACAAAAAACTTCATTTAGATTTAACAATAAGAGACTTTTTAATGCATTTAATATGGGGGATAAAGTAACAATCGCCTATAGAGAAGTATATACAGCAACTTATGATTATATTCCACCAGAATTTAGAAAAAAACGACTCGTCGATAGAGTTCTTTCAGACACCCGATTTGTAGATGTTAAATTGAACTCATGTCCCAATACAACTTAAGGGAATAAAAAATTATTAAGAATTAATAATGCATAATTTAAATGATCACATCTCTTCAACAACACCTATTCCAAGAAGATATAAAGAATTCTTTAGAACTTGTCTGAACGAATTTACTATTTTGAGTTTATATTCCTCGTCATTTGAGCCAATTACTTTTGATAGATGATAAAATTCGTTGAAGGTTTTTGCGATGTCGTAAGAATAATTTGCAATGTGGCTTGGATTAAGATCATTGTAAGCTTTTACAACAACTTCTGGAAACTGCGACAATTTTTTTATTAGTTCTGCTTGTTTTTCAGATTCATCAGGAGTTTCGTCGTGGTGTTCTGGACGACTTTGGCGTTTAAGTTTTGATTTTTTTAGAATTGATGAGGCACGCGCGTAGGAATATAATAAATATGGCCCGGTATTTCCGTCGAAATCAATAAATCTTTTTATGTCGAAAACCATATTATTTTCTCTGTAATTTTTCAAATCTCCATAAATTATAGCTGCTCTTGTTATTTTGAGTGAGCGTTCTTCTAAATCTTTTTTTGATAGTTTTTCTCTTTTTAATAATTCTTTTTTAACTAAATCCTGAGTTTCTTTGAAAATATCTTTCATGAAAATAGTCTTGCCTTTTCGTGTTGCGAATTTTTTACCATCAACGTCTAAATATAGTCCGTGACTTATATGAGAACAGGATTTCGCCCAATCGTTGCCAAGTAATTCTAAAACTTTGAAGATTTGTTTAAAATGCAGCTGCTGTTCTTGTCCAACTTCATAATACATTTTATCAAATTTGTATTTTTGATATCTATCAATTGCAGCTGCTAAATCTCTTGTTGCATACAAAGTTGAATTATCGCTCTTTTTAATTAACATTACTCCAAGACCTTCCTTTTCTAAATTTATTATCTTTGCTCCTTCGCTTTCAATAAGAAGATTTTTTGATTCGATTAACTTAATGACTTCATTCATCTTTTCATTATAGAATGATTCTCCTGAAAATTCGTCGAACTTTACGTTCAATAAATCATAAACAATTTGAAAATCTTTTATGCTTAATTCTCTGAATTTTTTCCAAAAAGAAAGAGTTTTTTTATCCCTCCCTTCAAGTTTCTTGAATCTCTCTCGCCCTAATTGCTCGTATTTTTTTGTTTTTGAGGTTTTGACATAAATATCAAGCAAATGTTTTATTGGGTCGGCTTTTAATTTTTTTTCATTTCCGAATTTAATATATCCTTCAATAATTTTTCCAAAAGGAGTTCCCCAATCTCCGAGATAATTCAATTTTACAACTTTATATCCATTATACTTTGAGATATTTGAAATTGCGTTTCCAATAATTGTTGAACGTAAATGACCGATTCCGAAGGGCTTTGCGATATTTGGAGATGAGAACTCTACTACTATGGTTTTTCCTTTTCCAATTTGTGATGAGCCGTATTTGTCTTTTAATTCAAGAACGTCGTTTATTGTTTTTTCAGTGAGAGACTTTTTGTTAAGAAAGAAATTTATGTAGGGGCCTTGTGTTTCTATGCTTTCGAATTCTTTTGGCAACGACACTGCACCAAGGTCAGCACGAATTTTTTTTGCTATTTCATTCGGCGAGGTTTTCATTTGCTTTGCAAGAAAAAAACATGGAAATGCAAAATCACCCATTGAGAAAGAGGGGGGAATTTCTATTAGATTAAATAATTCCTTGTCGTTAATTTTACTTAGATATTTAGATTTTTTAAGTAATTGAACAATAATTTGTTTATCTTCCATGTTTAAAAGAGATAAAAAAGATTAATAAATGTTGTCTTGTAAAATTAATTATGCCTCCATAGCTCAGTGGTAGAGCACTTGCTTCGTAAGCAAGGGGTCTCGGGTTCAAATCCCGATGGAGGCTTCCAAAACATTTAAGAATTAATATAATTTTAATATTTCATGCCAGCAAAAAAACAAAATGATTCTGGGAATAAAGGGCCACAGATGTCAAAGGATGAAATGATTGGTTATCATAAAGGTGCTTTGAATACTTTGATGAATGAAAGGAATGAGTTAATTAAGATGGTTCAGATTGTGGATCAATTTATTCAAGGACATGTTAAGGCTTTAGGAGAACTTGGAGTTAAGTTGCAAACTGAAGTGAAAAAGTAATTATTTATTCTGTTTTTTTAAATCTCTTTTAAGACGACAGTTCTCTGCGAATAAAGCGATTTGAGCTTTAAGATTAGGTAATTCACTTTCACCAAAAACTGCGTCGATATAGGGAATTAATTTTGTTGAAGGTTTTGTGTCGCTGTCAACAAGTTCTCTTTTTTTTCTTTCTATTAATGACCTTATTCTTGAAGTTGCAACTGTTTCGTGCATGCAACCAAATGGACCGACATGATAAATTCCATCAACATCTAAATCTCCATTAATGAAAGCGTATGATTCACCAATATTGACTAAAGATTCTCCTTCAATCGCTGAACTAAAAACTAAATCTCTTTCTAGAGTTGAAACAACCCTATAGGGATTGTGAAATTCTCTTCCTTTCAAATATTCTGAAAATGGTTTGAATAATTTTCTTGAAACATTTTTTATATAAAGTCCTTTAAGCAATGATTTTCCTAAACCTACAAAATTTTTGGTATCCCAAGCAACATTTGTAGTTTTTTGATTAACATAATTTATCCAATCAGATATAGGTATTAATGTAACCTCTAAATCATTTTCTTCTAACAACCTTATTGAATCTTGATTTGCCTGCTCGTGACAACGTACAAATATTTCTCCATTAATTTGAACTAAAGGATATCTATCATCATTATTTTTGGGAATATTCTCAAATAAAGGAACTTGCTCATACATAAAATCTCTTAGTTGTTTTAGAGATGAATTATTTTCAATTAATGAAACCAAATCGTTATGAGATTCAGTGTAAACTCTATCGGTTTCACCTTTATTTAATTCATATGGGCGAGTTCTGAATTGAGCATTTTGTAATACATCATTTGCAAAACAACCTTTGAATGAAAGTGATGTGACATTTTTTAAATCTTTTTTAGATAATCTTAAATCTAAATAATCACCTTCGGCACTTGGATCAAAAATTGGGACTTCATCAAATCCGGAATCATCGAAATACTTTCTTAACATAACAGAATATTGACCAAACCTACATGGACCTTCTGCTTTTGCCATGAATGTTGCGGCTTTTTTGTTTGGATCAATTCCTCTTTCTCTTAATGAATCAAGCCATGCAAGATGATCTCCTACTTGAAATGAAAAGGGTCTGCAAGTGTTTGTAGAAACGTATTTTCTTGCATACTCTAAAGACTTTGGTGTCCTTGAAGGCATTACTTCTGAATTAAATCCAATTGCTCTAATTGATGCAGATAGAATATCCGCATCGTCACCCATATAGGGTACGCCAATTATTCTTTTTTTCAAACCATTAAGCATATTATGTTTAAATGATAATAATTCTCTCGATACTTCTTCCTGTTTATGTCTGGATACGACTTCATTATTTGCTCTTATTCTTGTACCAAATTGAGCATTAGAATTATGTCCATCTGTTTCTAAAACTAGGTGTGGTTTGTCTGCTTTTTTCATAATGTCTTCTTCGTGAATTAAAATTAATGAATCTGTTCCGCAATTGAAATTGGTTTCTCTGACAGGAAATAAATTTGGATTTTGAGCAACCATTAAGTTATATCTTATCATATTTTTTCCCTGATACCAAAACATATTATCAGCAACATCATCAATTGATTCAGAAGATGGATGTAAAAAAAATGAGGGAATAAAATGCAGTCCATTTTCTGAAAATAACTCGTGAACTTTTGAACTTGCTTTTGGGTCTAACAAAGTGTAACCTCTTCCTATTCCTATGTAAATCTTTTCACCTTTTTCTGAAAGTTTTTCAACAATTTTCTTTCCTTTTGAGTAAATATTATCCAAGAATTCTCCTTGCCTTTGAGTTGCTTCTTCTAATGCATTTACAATTTTTCTTTTAGAGAATCTTCCAGGAAAAACTCTATCTAAATCAAATTTAACTGCATCTTCTATTGGATAATTTGAATCATTAAACCTTATTATAGGAAGTAAAACATCTTCGTCTTCTAAATTTAAACTTCCTTTTGTTACGAATCCTGATGATGCAACATATGGGCAGAATTTTGATTTTTTTTCTCCTTCTTTGGAACCTATTGCATTAATTAAAAGCATTTTATCTAACCCTTCTCTTAAATATGGTTTTAAAAATGCGGAATGTCCGTGTGCAAGAATTACAGGATAACATGATTCTGAATGCGCGTGAGATTTTCCTAAATCGGATATTTCATCATTAGATTCAGGAGAAACTGAAACTTGAAATCCTAATGCATCATATAATGCAGAATAAAAAACCCCTTTTTCATTTAGAAAAGTTAATGTTCTTGGAATTAGGACTCTTCCCCTATCAGATTCTTTTAAATCTTGCAATGGAGTTGTTACACCAGATAAATGATCTTCAAGAATTTTATTGTATGAACGTACATAGTTTGGAGTTGCCTTTGTTTTTTGAGATGAATATCCTTTAGGGCATGAACCTCCTGATAATATTTTTTCATCGCCAATAGTATATATTTGAAGCAAACAATCTCGAGTTGAACAGCTATCCTCCACACAAGCGCTACAGTTTTCAACTTTCTTTTCAAATGTTGAATCGGCTACACCAAATCCACGAAAATTTGTTGTCATTAATTTAAACCTCCCTCTTCTAATAAAGTTTTATATGCAGCTAACGCCGCACCATAAGCTCCAAATAATTGACGATGTGGAAACGCGTTTATTTTTTTACCAGTGTGTAAAGCCAAAGCAGCAAGATTAGCCTTATTATTAAATGGGCCCCCTTGAGCAGAAATGCAATTCCCGAATTTTTCATTACCAACAAATTTATTTACATAACCTCCAATAAAACCGTAAGCGATTGCTGCAGCAATTTCTTCTTTTGGTAAACCCAAAGAAATTAATTTTGCGATTCCAGATTCAGTGAAAACGCCACAAGTTTCATCGACGACGGGTGTTCTTTCGGCTCTTAGCACATATTCTTCAAATTCATCATAATTTAGTCCAATCATTTTCATCATGTTTTCCATTGTTTGTCCGGTACCTGCCATACAGCTTAAATTCATTTTTGATTTTTTTACAGTGCCATTATTAAAAACCGTAAATTTCGCATCTTGTCCACCTAATTCAAAAATAGTGTCCACATCTTTTTCATAATGTTTAACACCTAAACCATGGCATGTAATTTCGTCTTTAATTAAATCAACTGACTTTTTTCCATTAGAACTTGGTTTTGTAAATAATCTTTGATAAAAACCTCCTGAACTTCCGGTATATGCAACGGCACGAATATCAACTTTGTCTCCGATAGAATCCCTGAAATCTCTAAACAATCCTTGAATTGCTTCTAATGGTTTTCCATGTGTTGCAGTTATTGCTTCTCCAATACTTTCTAAAGTTTTTACATTTGCTAAAATTGCTTTTGTAGTTGTTGAACCACCATCAACCCCTAGAACAGCTTCGGTAACTTCATGGTCAGAATCAAAATTTTGTCTATAAACTTTTACATTTCCATATTTTTCAACTTCATCAGGTTCGGGAAAAATAAAAATATTTGGCAAAGCTGAACTTAATGGTTCAACATATTTTATTTCTGTTCTTTCTGCATCTAAAATATTCTCTAATCCTTCTCTTTTAAAATTAGATTCATGATTATTTTCTTTTAATTTTAATGCTGCTCCGATTGCTCCGACCTTTTCGAAATTGTAAGGAACTGAAATTGGAATTCCAGTATGTTTGCTTAACATTTCAATAATATATCTATTTGCTGAAACTCCGCCGGTTGCTATTGCTCTTTCGTTTTGATTTAATCTTCGTACACCTATAACATCATTTTTGTAATTTATTGCAATTCTTTCAAACATACCTCGAAGGATATTATTTATTTGTTCCCCGTCATTTTGCAAGTGAATCATATCAGATTGTATTACAACACCACATCTTCCTCCAACATTTAATTCTTTATTGTATTTTATTGCTGATTCATACGCTTTTTCGTACATTTTTTCTATTCTAGACTGTAAATCACCTATTTCTGTTACATCTGAATCTGAATCAAAAAATCTTCTACATTGTTTAGTAATTAGTATTCCTGAACCCCCACCACATTTTGAGCCTGATGCAGAATCTGGGATGTGTAATCTTTTATTGCCATCAATTTCTTCTGAGCTTTTTTCAAAAAAGTAGGGGTCTTTACTTCCTAAGTGGAAAACATATTTTGCATCTGTATCAAGATAATTTGCACCAACAGGAATTGTAACAGTATCGTAGAAGAAATTAGAATCTGTGGCTTGAGCAATCGAACTTCCCCCATTTCCTGTGAATGAAACGTTCAAATTATTAGAATTAACATTTCTCTCTAAATGATTTAAAACTTCGTTTATTGCAGTCGTTGGATTTCCAAAATGCATCCTTGATTTTGGGTTGTGAACCAATAATTCATCTTCATTAAGCACTGCAGAATGGACATATTCCGTTCCTACATCAAAGCCAATATATAACGATTTTGGCATCAAAAGGAATGTTGGATTTGATTTAAAAGGGTTTCGAAAGCGTTATGTGGGTGACAGGGTTCGAACCTGCGTAGGCACTAAGCCACAGCCTCTTAAGGGCTGCCCGTTTGACCACTCCGGCACACCCACATAAAATAATTGGAATTTGTTAAGTTATAAAACTTACTAATAATTCATTTCCATTATTTATTAGATTCAATTATATCTTTTGTTTTAAAAGAAAGTAAGAAAAAGAAAAACATCCAACCTGAGTATACTAAGAATACATATTTGAAAGGTAAGAAAAGCAAAATTACTGAGGAGGTTATCATACCTAAAAACTGTCCAACATCGACAGTGGTATTATATGGACCATAGTAATGATATCTTTCTTTTCCTTTTAGAATATCAAAAAAGTAGGCTTCGGTGTTAGGCTCCAAAATTGCCAACCCAAAACTAGCTAAGATTAATAATAATAAAATAGTGTATATTTGAGTTACAAAGAAACAGATTAGAGCTATTACTGCTACGAAAATATAACTTATCATAAACATTTTTCTAAAACCTTTCCTTCCTACAATTTTTGACATTGGTATTTCTAAAATAATTAAAGGAATTGCTACCGCAAAAAGAAATATTCCAATCCATTGTTCTTTTAATCCTGAATCTAAGATTAGAAGGGGAATAAATATGAATATTAAACTCCACCAAGTTGTGACTCCTGCTCCAAGAGAATAAGCAATAATCCTATCTTTACTTTTAAAAAATCCAATGAAATTTTTCAAAGTGTTATTATCAGATTTACTCTTTCCTTTTACATCTTTAAAATTAAATTTAAGGAAAACCAATAAGGTTATAATTGTGAGTATGGCAGAAATTAAGAAGATATTTTTATCTTGATATTTTAAAATTATAAAACTTGCAAGAAGGGGACCGATAACCCATGCACTATTCATGAAAGTGTAAATTAGTCCTTCGTTTCTTGAAAGTTTTTTTCGTGGTGAATTATCCTTAACTAAAATACCAAAGCTCGTAATTTTCAAGCTTGCTGAAACTGTTAGCATTGTTGCAAAAAGTATGACTAAAAAAATATTATCTGAAAGGTAAAGCAAAAAGTAAGAAGTCGCGACGAAAAACATTGCGATTAAAAATAATTTAGCCTTGTCATATTTTTCTATTATTGGAATAAAAATAAAATATGAGATAAATGCCATGACAGTTAAGAATGAATTTATAAAACCAACGGTTGAAGAGTTATGAACCAAATTTTCCAAGTATGCTGCCCAAATTGTACCATATAAAGCATTTGCTAAAGAAGCTATAAAAATGATGACAGCAAGTTTTTTTATGCTGCCAAAACGATAAACCTCTTTATATTTATGAATATGGACCACAATAAATAAATGGAATTATTACTTAAAAATGCTTTGAATAATATTTTTATACAAAATTATTTAATGTTTAATGTCAAATAATTAATATGGATAAGAACAATAAGAAAAAATATATGTATTTGCTATTTTTATTGATACTTGCATTGTTTATTATTGATTATTATTATATTGATAAATTCTTGAATAATACCTTTGATGAAAAAGAATATTCTATTGTTTCAAGAGTTATTGATGGTGATACCCTAGTTTTAGAGGATGAAACACATGTTAGGCTTTTGGGAATAAATACTCCTGAAAAAAATGAAAAATATTCTGAAGAATCTACAAGTTATTTGGGCGATTTAGTTTTGAATAAAAGTGTTTATTTAGAGAAGGGAAGGGATGACAGAGATAGATATAATCGTTCTTTAAGATATATTTATTTGGGTAATGATAAAGGGAGTGTGAATGAAAAACTTGTTGAAAATGGATACGCAAATTATTATTTTCCTTCGGGTTATGATCAAAATTCTTACGCAATGATTAATGCTTGGAAAAAATGCATTAATGAAAAAGTAAATCTTTGTAAAAAGTCGGAAGATGTTTGTGGTGAGTGCATAAAACTTGAAAAGCTTGATGTGCAAAGCCAAGAAGTCATATTGAAAAATGAATGTAGCCTTGAATGTGATTTAGATTCGTGGAGCTTGAAAGATGAGGGAAGGAAGATTTATAAATTTAAATCTGTAGTTGTTAGAGGAGATAGTAAAATCTTTATTAAAGTGGGAGAGGGTGAAGACACCTATAGTGAATTATTTTGGCACGGAGAAAGTTATGTTTGGACAAGGAGAGGAGATACTTTATTTTTGAGAGATTCTAAAGGAGATTTAGTCTTGTGGAAAGGATACTGAAATGTACTTTTGAATTAAATGATAGTAGTAAAAGAGTAAGAAAATAAATTTTGAAAAAAATCATTCATTGTTATAAAGTAATAACAAAAAAGTATTTCTCGACGATAATAATCCTTTTAAAGAAATACTACTCAAGAATTAATATGGATAGGAAAAGAGATGCCGAAAGGGGGAAAGTTTTCTCGGTGTGTAATATTAATTCAGAAATTATAGTTATAACGAATATAACATGTTATAGAGCTGAAAGGAGGTTTATAAAAACGAAATGAAAAAAACTTTAAGTTTATCAGTTATGGCTTTGTTGGCTGTATCATTGGTTTTACCAATAGTATTTGCTACAAGCGTTGGAAGTGGAATTGGAGTTGATGTTACTACTGAAGATTTCCCTCCTCAAGTTTGGATGTGTGACAATAGAATTGTTGCAGATGATAATGTTCAATGGGGAAGAATTACTCAAGGATCTGATCCAATCGGAGGTACAATGTTAGAAAGAATAAATAACTATGCTTTCGAGGGTGAAAAGATAAAATGGAAAGTTCTTGTAATGGATAAGAACAAGATAGACCAAAACATTGATGTATATGCAACTATTGGAGATGTTCAAGGTGAAGGAAACGACATCGAAGTTAATTGTCAAAGAGTTGGAGGAAATCGTGTAGAAAAATCATGTAATGCTAGAATCCTTGAAGAGGAAGTTGAATGGAATCCTGATTTAATGGATTACTTTGAATGTACTCTTACAGTTGAAACACCTGAATCTATGTATGGAGAATATTGGATTACAGTAGAAGCTGAGGATGGAGATGGTTTGTTAGGAACAATGGATGAGAATGAATATTTCTTCTTAAATCCAGAAATTAGATTAAGCGTTGATGGTGACTTAACATTTGAGGATGTTAGACCAGGAACAGAAGCTTACTCTGACACTTTGTTAGTAGGAAATGATGCAGACGATGGAAGTGGAGTTCTTATGGATATGTTTATATCAGGAACTGACTTTTACGACTCATCAAGTTCTGGAGCAAGATGTCCTTCAACTAATCAATTAGCTTTGAATGGTGTTGGACCTAATGGTGTTAGACATACTGGAACAGCAATTGGAGATGACACTGGATTTAGATACTTTGTAACTAATGGTGCTTACTCATCTTATGATGATTTAACAGTTGATACTCAAACATATGATACAGGAACTTTTAGAGCAAAAGATACTGAAGGTTACTTGGATATCCAATATGGAGATCACTGGGATAGAACAGTGTATGATGAAGCAGAAATTCTTCAATCACCTGTTAAATTAGGTGGAGTGTACTATGCAGGAAATATTTTAGCACCAGGAGCTGAGATGGCATTGACTTTCAAGCTAGACTTACCAGAACCATGTAACGGAGACTTTGACACAGGAGCAATTTACTTCTGGGGAGAAGCTATCTAAACAAACAATTTATTTTATTTTTTTACTTTTTTATTTTCCTTTATGGAAACGACGAGAAACGTCGTAAAAAACTTTGAGAAGAAAATCAGATAGATGAAATAAAAATCCATAAAAGATTTAGTATGGATAAAAGACAAGAAAAATGATAGAAAAGAAAAACAGAATAGTTACTGGAATGGTTATTATTTCTTCAGTTTTAACTTTATTAATTGTAATTCCGTCGGTTTCTGCCACAAACGAGTTCTGGGCTTGTGTTAACAAAGGGGAAAGAATAAATTATTGCAATAATTATAAACCAAGTGAAACGTGTTCAGACAATGGAGGATGTCAATATTGCATGAGTGTTTATAGAGAGTCTGAAAATTGTTATATTCATGGTAGTTGGCCGAAGTGTCTTCAATTGGATCCTGAATGTTCTGGAATTGGGGGTGGCGGTGGAAATGTAGACGGCGAATTTCCTTCGTTGACATTATATTCTCCATTAAATAATTCACTTCATACTTCAAGAAGTGTTCAATTTAAATTTTCAGTAAATGAATTATCAGATGTTTATTATTTAGATTTAATAAATGGGAGAGGGCGATGGACAAGAGTATGTACAGACTGCACCAGTTACGATAGAACTAGAAGATTTAGTGAGGGATTAAATAATTTAATGATAAGAGTAAAAGATTTGGCTGGAAATGAAAATTATACAGAAGTGTCTTTCTTTGTAGATTCGAGGACTCCAAGGATAAAAAAAACGGAGCCGAAAAAAGGATTTTCTGACGGAACATTTAAATCTGAAATTGATGAGGAAAATCCAAAAAATTTAACTTTGTATTATGGTGTTGTTGGAAATATGAAAAGTAAGAGGCTTGATTTAAATTCTGATTGTTACATGGAAAAAACAAGGCAATTTTGCGAGACTAATGTTAACTTGGCAATGTTTAATAATCAAGATATAGAATATTACTTTGTTCTTATTGATATAGTTGGCAATGTTGATGAATCTAAACATGTAGTTGTTACGGTTGATAATTCCCCGCCTGTATTAAATAATCCTGGAAATTTTTGGGCGCAAGGAGAAGATACTGAAAACGAATTTATCTTCTTTAATATGGATATTACTGAACCTAATTTTGATGAAGTTTATTATAGTTATGTTGATACTCGAGGAAGATTAAGAGAAATGAAAATTTGTTCAAGTTTAAAAGAAGGAATTTGTGGGAAGAGGGTTTCGTTTAGAAATGGACATTGGGATTTAACAGTTAGTATTTTAGATGACGCAGGAAACAGTGTTGGTTTCCCTGTAAGTTTTGATGTAATATGAAAATATAATCATAATGAAAATTAAGATAAAACAATTTAGTCAAGAAAGCAATTTTAGGATTGAGAATTCTTCTGAAATAAAAGAAGTGTTGTTGAATGAGGATTTTTTGCACCCAAATCAAGAGTCAATTGCATTGGGTTTTAAGAATAAAGATTCTTCTGGTTTGATAGAGCTTTCTCCGAGAGAAGTTGATATGATTATTGATTCTTTGAAGAAAAAGAAGCATTTGATAAAGGGAATAAAAATATTTAAGGAATAGTCAAGAATATTGCGGGCCCAAGTACGTATGTGAGGATGTAGAACTTAGATAACCATATCTATCGTAAAATCTTTCTGAATATCTTGAACCTTGAAGATAGGGGCTATCGTAATTATAATCGGAACTGGAAACATAATTCCCGTAATAATTCCTGTAAAATGAATTTGTTCTTGAAGCTTCATAAGTCAATGTATTATAATTTGGGTAGTAATTATAACCGGGAGATGTATAATATGAATTTTGAAATGGTGCATAATAGTATGAATGTTCGAAGGGAACTGCATAGTTTGAATATGAGTAAGAGTGTTCTGCATAATTATATCCTGAACCTAATCCATAAGGAGAATAATAATAGGCACTCAACATAACTGAAGCTGACAATAAAATTAATGCGGAAAACAGAACTAATAAGTACTTTTTCATTAAAAACAGAGTAATCTTGAATATATATAGATTATTGTATTAGTGAAAATATATTTTGAAATGTTATTTTATATTCGAGGATTAGAGTAGTAAGCAACTTTTATATATAGACCCTGTATAGATAATTGATGGTGTTTCAAAAAGGTGTGTTAATATTTGGAATATTTGTAATGGTATTAAATATTGTTTCTGCAAATATTTATATAAATGAGTTTACCGTTGATCCAAAAACAGATTGGGGCGCGAGCGGGGGGATAACTTCCTCAGATGAATTTTTTGAATTATATAATAATGGGGGCCTTGATATTGATTTGAACAACTGGAAATTAATATTAAATGATTCAACTAATGAAGAACAAAATCTTTCAGGTAATATTACGGCCGGGGGATTCTTTGTTATGTTAAATCCGGCTGGAATCCAAAACAACGACGGACAATTAATTTTGTATGATGATTCAGGAACGGAAATAGATAAAGTTACATACGGGAATTGGGATGATGGAAATGTTAGCGATAATGCTCCTGATGGGAACGCGAATGATGTGAATGATGAATGTTTGTCAAGAATAACTGACGGACAGGACACAGACATTGATGGTGATGATTTTATAAAAGGCATATGCACCTTTGGCACGGCGAATAGTCCTTTAATAAACACGACGATTGAATTTGGAAATAAATCTATAAATTCATATTGCATTGTGAAAGATGACAACGTGACCCTTTATGTTAACGTAAGCCATAGCGATTCAATTGATGTAACTTTTAGTGTGGAAGATAATGGGGATTGGAAGAATTATTCAGGTGTTCAAACAATTAATAGACCGGGAAATTATTCTTCAATTATTGATACTTCATTGTTGGGTTATGGAAACCATTCGTGGACTGTTTTTGTAAAGGACATTTTAAACCAAACTCATCAAGATGGAACACATGATTTTTATGTTAATCGGAGGACTATATTAAATATTAGTCCATCTAATCCAGATGGGATGAATGGGTGGTACAATACTAAACCGATATTTTCATTGATTAATAACGACGGTATTAATTTGTATTACAGATGGAACTCTCTTAGTAATGTTTTATATACTTCACCGTTTAGTGTTGATGGAACTCCAAATAATGGAAATGTGACCGGGGGAATTCAAGAATTAAATTATTTTGCAAATTTTAGTTGTGGGAAAATTGAAAGTGAAAATTCAAAAGTCGTTTATCTGGATTTTTTTAATCCAAAGATATTTGATATGAATCCGGAAGGAGAGATTCTATCAAATAATCCCATAATTTCTGCTTCACTTGATGAAGTTTATCAAAGTAATTCTGGATTAAATCTCTCAAGTGTTAAGATGTATCTGGATAATGTTGAAGTAGATTTTGAATTGAATAGTTTGGGTTTGCTCGATGCAATTATTAGTTTTAATTCCTCAAATTTAAGTATGGGAACTCATGAGGTTAAAGTTTATGCCGAGGATTATTCTGGAAGGAGTTCAATGAAAACATGGGAATTTGAAGTTGTGGTTCCTGGGGCTTTTAATTTAGTAGTAAATGAGCCTAATCAGAGTTTATATAATGATAAAAGAATAAAAGTTAATATAAGTTCATACGGGGATGTTAAGGAAATAAGTTATGTAGATTGGAGTGATAAGAAACCGCGAAAGAGAACTCTTTGTAGGAAGAATTGTGAGGGTTATGGGGATGATAAAATTAAGCGGTTGACTTTTAAAGATGG
>Ga0209542_10009118_pt1 | contig 18296 bp, 24 predicted proteins | sample RifCSPhighO2_01_FD_184028 | JGI IMG/M metagenome (GOLD analysis project Ga0209542, IMG submission 184028) | Soil microbial communities from Rifle, Colorado - Rifle CSP2_plank highO2_0.1 (SPAdes) (version 2) | ecosystem: Environmental > Terrestrial > Deep subsurface > Rock core/Sediment ...
TGTTGACATGCTGTCATATTGAGCGGCTCTAAGTGATTTGCTTCACCTTTCTGACCAAGGAGCCGGAGGTGTAATCCATATCGCGGCCCATTATCTTTTACCCACTTACAAATGCCGCTCGTACAGGGATCATTTGAGAGATACTTCAGATCGACAGCGCAACCTACTTTGTGATTCGAATTCACCGCACCGACGCCCTCTGAATTCGTGCATGTGTTTTTTCGAAATGCAGATTCAATCTGGAGCGAGGGCTGCTGCTGCGTCATGTTGTAGAGGGCGATAGCAAAACCAACATAGAGACCACTGATTGCTTGCTCTCGCGTGACGGGATCGGTCGATCCGCCAGCACATCCACCAACGGCAGGATAATGGTCGTACAGGTATTCATACACCTTGCACTTTTCCGCGTTAAGCCAAGGATACGCGTCCGGAGCACTTAATGTTCCGGAAAGAAGCCCGAATATTTTCTGGCACTTAGGGCTGAGCATAGAAGCCGAAGGAACAGAGGTGTCTTGATCTGCTGTTGTGGATGGTATCGGTGTTGTTTTACATGGAATGGGACTCCCGTCCTGATCTAGACAATCGTAATCCGAAGCGGCCAAAATTGGCGTTATCGTTGATTGCCCAGTCGTGCCGTCTTCACATATTTTTTTACCATTAAAAATGGCACAGGTCTCGCCAGAAGCAATCATAAAGGTGGCAGCGAAAAACATCGTCGATATGACGATTGCAAATGCCAGAGAAATTGACGGATGCTTCATGTGAAAAGTATACCGCGTCCAAACGCGCACATGGTTGGACATGGGGATGACGCGGTGCCTATCCACACACGACAAAACCCCTCGGGAATTTAGACTGCTCTAAGTTCAACTTTGTTGTACGGGGATACGCACCGATGACGCTTCATTTCTAGCTCATTGGGAATATGCGCTTTTTTAAAGCACTGATACAGTGAGGACATGACCATGAAAGCCGCGATTATGACCGGCGTGGGTGACGTGGACGTCGCACTGATCGAGACCTCACTTGTTGGTCCAGCTTTACGAGCTTTGAAAACAGTATCAGTTAGGTGTACCATTAAAACACCATGAAAAACTTAGCAATTTTAGGACTGGCGTTGTTATTGGCACTACCAGTCGGTGCATCTACATCTTTTGCGGCAGTTGAGCCACAGGACGACAATGTGGTAAAAGTCTTTGTCCACTTTGCGGATACCCCGGGTAAAAGCGAGTGGGGGCTGATTCGGGCGTTTGGCGGTACAGTAACCAACTCATATTCCATCATTCCTGCAGTTGCTGCCGAGATACCGGAGAGCGCTATTCTGGGTCTTTCGCACAATCCGAGTGTCACATCTATTGAAGAAGATCACAAAGTTGAAGCAACCGCCATCACATACGATACGGAATATTCAAATGCATGGGGTGTGGAGAGGATTGAGAGCGGCGTTGCTCATGAACAAAACTACAAAGGGCAGGGTGTGAAAATCGGCATCATCGACTCTGGAATAAACTATATGCATCCGGATTTAGCCCCCAACTACAAGGGTGGGTATGATTTTTACTATTACGACCTTGACCCGATGGATGTGTACGGACACGGCACTCATGTGGCGGGGACGGCATGCGCAGCAGACAATGACAACGGTGTAGCAAGTCCTAAACTCGGCGTCGTGGGTGTTGCACCCGAGTGCGATCTCTACTCACTCCGCGTATTGAATGAGGATGGTGTCGGGTATGAAAGCGACATTGTTTCAGCGATTGAATGGTCATTGGGGCGTGAGGTCGCTCTCCTTCCTTGGGGAGACACCCTTGGGACCACCACACAGGGAGTTAGGATGGACGTGGTGAACTTGAGTCTTGGCAGTAGTCAGGCGTATTCTCTGGCATCTGAACAAACATTTGCCGCTGCTGAGAGCGAAGGACTCATCATCGTTGCCGCAGCCGGAAACTCAGGGAATCCTGGTGGCAAGGGCGACAATGTTATTTATCCTGCAAAGTATGATTCAGTGATAGCGGTTGCGGCAATAGATTCAAGCGATAATCGCGCAAGTTTTTCAAGCACTGGTCCAAAGGTAGAACTTGCGGCACCGGGTGTGAGTGTTTACTCAACATGGAATGATAGTATCGGATATTACGATCCACAGCCGGTTTGCGCAGGAACGCTGACGGATATAAACGGCGACGGCGAGCCGGACGGTGAATGCTACAAGTACGGTTCTGGGACATCAATGGCATCTCCACATGTTGCAGGTGTCGCAGCATTGCTCATCGGCTCTGGACTGGTACATGACGGTAACAATAACGGCATTAGTGATGAAGTCCGCTCACTGATGCAGTCTACGGCGATCGATTTGGGGGCAAGCGGGCGAGACACCAAGTACGGATTCGGTCTGGTACATGTGAACAATGCGCTCCGTGCAGTAACGCCAGTTTCAACAGGCACTCTCGATGGAGTCGTGACGGACGAGTCGTCAAATCCCGTTGAAGGCGCAACAGTAACTGCAGGCATATACTCCGCGACGACAGATGGAGCGGGTTACTACCTCATAAGTGATATTGCAGTGGGCTCGTACACAGTAACGGCAAGCGCATCAGGTTATTCGACAGAATCTTCTGGGGCGACCATCAGTGAGAATACGACCACAAGCGTTAACTTTGGACTTGCGACGGCACCAGTTGCGGACATCACACTCGCCGCCGTGGGGTACAAGGTCAAAGGGGTTATGAAAGCCGACCTCTCATGGAGTGGTGCAACCTCAGGGAATGTTGACGTGTATAGAAACGGAAGTGTTGTTACTACAACAGCGAACGACGGGGATTATACAGACAATATCAACAAGAAAGGGAGTGGAACATTCACCTATGAAGTCTGCGAAGCAGGAACAAGCATCTGCTCCAACGAATCGGCAGTAACGTTCTGACCTACAGCCAATCCCACGACAGAGTGGCTACGCCCTCGCGCGCAGCGGCTCGGTGATATAATTACCCCATTATCAATACTCACGCATAGACTATGGATCAATGTGATTGCGGCGAGCACTCAACGTGCAAGCCAGGAGAGGGAGGGACGTGCGCGGGATGTGGCAAAGCCTGCCCCACCAATATGTCGAAGATAGAGGGAGAGGAAGAAAAATAACCCGGTCTCACATGCGGCAAAAAGCTCCCCATCGGGGAGCTTTTTTGCAGGAACAGCATGTGGACGAGGTAGAATGGTTGGCATGGAGCAACTACTGCTGCTCAATCCTGAATACGCCTCCGAGGAGGAGGCTGCACAGTATCCGGTACGGGAAGCGGCTCGCGCTATCGTTTTGGATGCTGACAAGAATGTGGCGCTCTTGCGCGTGGCCAACAAGAATTATTACAAACTGCCCGGTGGCGGCATCGAAAATGGAGAAGACCGCACGGCTGCGCTGCAGCGCGAATGTATGGAAGAGATCGGCTGTAGCGTGGAAATAGTGGGAGAGGTCGGGTCTGTCGTGGAATACAGAAAGATGTTCGGCATCAAGCAGATATCGTATTGTTACGTTGCAAGAGTGAAGGGCGAAAAGGGAACGCCCGCACTGACGCCTGAGGAATTATCGGCAGGCTTCGAGCCCGTGTGGATTCCGTACGACGAGGCAGTGCGCCTCATGAGCACAAGCGGAGCGGCGGGAGTTGAGGGCCGCGATTACATTGTTCCTCGCGACACCTTGCTTTTGCGTGAGGCTGGAAAATTTTTGACAGGAATCAGTTAGGCATAATTTTTCCGCTGCACCCTAAACTAAATGTTTACTCGTGAACGCGTATCCAGAACTTGATTTTAGATATTTTTCGAACGCACATGCTTTGTATTTATCGGCAAAGCCGCAATACCAAGCGATTTTATATGGAGCTTTGTTCTTATTGGACTTCGTTTCGCCTTGATTGTGTTCTCGCAGACGTTTTTTCAAGTCCTGCGTGAGGCTGATATATTTTGAGGCATCTCTTTGGCTTACCAAAATGTAAACATAATGCATGTATAAGAGTTTACCCCACTTCGCTCAGCCCCACGTCGCTAAAGCTCTGCGGGGCGAGCTTCGCGGGGTCCACCGCTCCGTCCTTCAGGCTACGCGGTGCTAGCACCACGCTGTAGTGCCTCGCACCGCGAAGTAAAAAGCTCCCATATGGGAGCTTTTTACGAAGTGGTGGAGATGGCGAGAATTGCACTCGCGTCCAAGGAAGGAAATATGTCAGCATCTACACAACGTAGATCGTCTTAATGGTTTAGGTGACCGCATCTCAAAGATGATCGAAATGATACGGTACCGAGTCTCAATTCCTGGGCCGAGCGCGAGACATTCGCTCAGTTGTGCCTGAATTTTTTACGCCCGAACGATCTTGATCAAGCTTCGGATCATTGGACGGCGCTTAGGTCCTTAGACGAAAGCGGGCTGCAAGTCCTTCATCTGAAAAGGTGAAAGGACTGCCCGTGCTACTTTGTTCGCACTTGAATGTGAGGCCGTTTTAAAAGTTTGCCCCAACTTTGCTGTGCACAAAACATATTCTTATTTCCCTGTCGAAACTGATCATCCCCAGTATTTCCTCCAGATTCAAAGAAAATGCTGGGATGGACCAAACAGGTTATTTTTTCAAGGTTCTCTCCGCGCTCCGCTTTTCTTCGCGAGCACGTATGCCCTGACGCTTATCTCGCTTTTTCTTACCGCGCACGATGGCGAGACCAAGCTTCAGTACCCGGTGGCGATTATACACCGAAAGTGGGATAATTGTCAATCCCTGTTGGCCTTCGGCGCTCGAAATATGCGCGATTTCTTTCTGCGAGAGCAGGAGCCGGCGGGTGCGCTCGGGGTCGTAGCCCTTGGGCGCATTGGCGATCTGCCAAGCCGGAATCGTCGCCCCCACCAGATACGCCTCGCCGCCGCGCGCGACCACACGCGAGCCTTTGAGCGAGCCGCGTTTGGCCCGCAAAGATTTCACCTCAAACCCGAGCAATTCCATCCCCGCCTCGAGTTCCTCGAGAATTTCATAGTCGAATCTGGCGCGCTGATTTTCTATTAAGCTCATACACACAGCATATATCAATCGAGCCGTTTGCGGGACATGTGCCGTAGACGAATTATACGAACCTCACTCTCGGACAAAATTTTATAAAAAATAAAATATCGGTAGCGTACAAGCGGGAATACAATAACCCCACGTTCATCCGTTCCGATGCCTATTCCGGGATGTGTCCCCAGTACTGCAGCAAGCGCTTCGGCCGCCTCCACGAATTCACGAGCAGCCTTAGCGTTGTCTCGTGCAATATATTCGTGTGCCTTCTTAAGCTGTACGAGGGCTCGCTCGCTCCAGCTAACTTTCATGCGTTTCGCAGTTTTTTGAAAGTTTTTTGTACCTCTTCATCCGAAGCGACCTCACCACGCTCTATCTCTGCCAGTCCCTCACGAATGTCGGCGCGCTCACCGTCATCAAGATAATATTTACCGACATGTTTGCGCTCGATATCCATTGAGCTCCGTAACAATTCCTCCTGTGCCTCCTGTGGCCACGCTCCCACTCTTTCGAGCAACGTCTCAATCTGTCGTTTTGTCATGAACCAAATTATAACACAAACGACTTTCCGCGCAGGAATGCCAAGACACAATTGCTATACATGGATTGGCGTATCCATTGAAAGAATTTCAGGGGTGACATTTTGCTGGAAAAGGGCGGTAATTTCGTGGCGGAGCGCGACGGCATCTTGAAATCCACGGTTGAAGGTCGCTTCCACATGAGCTTTGTTATTATCCGTGGGATTACGTACGGGAAGATTTTTTGGAACCAGAAGAATCATTTTCGCTTCAGGGACAGTAATGTGTATAGAGTCTTTCGTCATGTCGTGAATGATCGATCTGCGCAGTCCCTCCGATACTGTCGAGGCGAAGAGACGACCATAGGTTTTTGAGACCAACGACCATATTGAATTATGTCGCAGCACGAGCAATCTATCGGCGCCACGCGCCACTGCAAAACGCGCGTGATCTTCCAGGGTCGGACCCAGCTCGCCGTCTATGTATCGAGAATTGGTGATAGACACTCGTTTCCCATAAACAAGCGGTATCGCTTTTGCCGCACGAAGCACTTCCAAGGTATTGAGCTGGTCTTTTGCACTCACATACCGTGTGATGCCCGTGTCGTAGTTCGTGAGCGGGATGAACCATTGTATTGGGGACGCTCTCACGCGCGCGAGATCGAGTGGCTCCAGTTTTGAAAAACACTCGTCGACGAGATAGTCCACATCCATGATCCGCCAGAAACGTTTCAGCGAGATGAATTTTGTCGTCGTGAGCAGATCGATCCAAACCCGTTTCATCTCTTCGAATTGGTCGGCGCAGTAGTAGAGGACGTTGCCGGCATCGCCCGAGGAGCCGATCATCATGTCGGGCTCTTTGAGCTTGAGTTCATTGCGAAGCGCAAAGAGAAAACCTGCTCCATGGGCGCTCCGCATCGCGCCTCCCGCCATCACGATCGCCGTTTTACCGCGGTCGCTCATAAAGGCAAGTATACTGGTTCGCCGGAGGGACAAACTAGATATGGTACAATCTCCCTATGTTGCGAGAGTATATAAACAAAAAACTAGCATCCGCCAGATATAAGTTACTCAAAGATGGCACGTATTTTGGGGAAATTCCAGACGCGCGGGGCGTGTGGGCAAGTGAGGCAACTTTGGAATTATGCAGGCAACAGCTAAGGGATGTGTTGGAGGAGTGGCTCCTGCTGAAAGTTCGCAGTCGGGAAGCTGTGCCTGGTTTTAAGCTGAAAGTGGATCAAAGAGATCTCGTCCGAAGCTGATCACTTCTCCACGACATGGTCAAAAACATATCGTGGAAGAAACTTGTCCAAAAACTGCGTCGTCTGGGTTTTGACGGACCATACTCCGGCGGCAAGCATTTTTTTATGGTGAAAAGCAATCTCAAGCTGCATATTCCGAATCCGCATCGAGGCGATATTTCCAAGCATCTCGTTGCGGAAATTTTGCGCCAAGCGCGGATCAAGCCGAGCGAGTGGAACAATGCGTAAGCATTTTGTCCGGCGGCAATTTGGTGTATAGTTTGCCGACTATGGCCGCTCCCAATCCGAGCCTTCCGAAACGATCGCAGAAGCCGGGCGGGAAAGCGCCGCAAGGACCCAATATATGGGTGCAAATGGCGATCGCGCTTGGGATTTTTGTGCTGCTCTCCGGCGGCTATTCGCTCGTGCGAGAGTATGTGACGACCACGCCGCAAGAGGTGCCGCTCTCGCAGATCGCGGCGGATGTCAATGCCGACAAGATCAAGACACTCACCGTGGAAGGAGACACCGTGACCGCGAAATATCAGGACGGCTCCGAAAAGACCTCACACAAGGAGGCTGAGAGTTCGCTTACCGAGACACTCGCAAATTACAATATCGATCCGATAAAATTCGCCGCCGTTTCTATAACGGTGCAAGACCAAAACGGTTTCAGGTACTGGTTTTCGACGCTCGCGCCAATACTCCTCCCCGCGCTCCTTCTTTTTGGCGTCATTTGGTATCTCTCGCGGCAGCTGAAGGGTGGCGGCATGCAGGCCTTTACCTTCGGCCGCTCGATGGCGCGCTTGGTGCGACCAGAGGATACGAATCAAAAAGTGACGTTCGCCGACGTCGCGGGCGCGCATGAAGCGAAGCAGGAGCTCCTCGAGATCGTGGATTTTTTGAAAAATCCGAAGAAATTTATCCAGATCGGCGCCAGAATTCCGAAAGGAGTATTGCTGATGGGGGCCCCTGGCACGGGAAAAACTTTGCTCGCTCGTGCTGTAGCCGGCGAGAGTAACGTGCCATTCTATTCCATTTCTGGATCGGAATTCGTCGAGATGTTCGTGGGTGTGGGAGCTTCCAGGGTTCGGGATCTTTTTTCGCAAGCCAAAAAAGCAGCGCCTGCCATCATTTTCGTGGATGAAATAGACGCGGTGGGGCGCGTGCGCGGCACGGGCGTTGGCGGCGGCAACGACGAGCGCGAACAGACGCTCAATCAGATTTTGGTGGAGATGGATGGATTTGAACCTAACGAAAAGGTGATCGTGATGGCGGCGAGTGTCACTGGTGATACGCCCGTTTTAATCAAACAGAACGGTGTGAGAACGTTGAAACCGATCGGTGAGATCATCGACTCGTACTATGCGGAGGGTGAAGAAGGTGTCGAAAAATCGGGAGACGGGTTGGAGACCCTGGGATTTGTCAGGCGCGAAGGAAAACGAAACGAACGAAAAAATCTTTTATTTGGCCGCGCTGCTTTTCAAAAGGTCCATGGCGTATTTCGGCACCGCGTTTCAGAAATTTACGAAATTGAATACCAGAGCGGGACAGTTCGCGCGACAGGCAATCACAGCGTTTTCGTTCGTACCCAATGGGGGATCGAGCACAAGCCGGTGTCGGAGTTGACAGAGGGCGAGCAGCTGGTAAATCTGCCCTACGTCGTCAATCGCACGACCAAAAATAAAAGAGAATCGAGAGGGTATGTATTTCCGTCTTCGCTCGATCTTCAGCTTTCTGTATATGACCCCGTGTTCGAACCAGCCCAAGAGACAGCCGAGAAATATGCATTCGCGCTTTCTTCGGGAAGTGGATCGCAGGCGAGCGCCGGTAGTGCAATCGGATACTCACAACGTACTGTCGGTCTGTGGCGCACTACCACGAGAATGCCGCGCTCTCTCTCGAAAGAGTATTTCACTCACGAGCTACCTGAGATGGTGCCGGTAACGCCTCACCTGTTAACACTCTTTGGCTATTACGCCGCCGAAGGGTATGCACGCAAAGAATTGGATTTCTGTTTCAACGTGAAAGAAACGAATTACATTGAAGAGGTAAAGCGATTGATGCTCGATATATTCGGACTGCGGCCGGATGTGGAGCGCACCATAACGCCGAATGCTGTGAACATCGTTTATCACTCGAAACCGCTCGCCGCATTCTTCAAGAAACACTGCGGATCCGGCGCGCACGCAAAACATATTCCAGAATTTCTCTTTGAAGCGCCACAGGAGCACTTCCTTGCATTCATGCGCGCTTATGCGGCCGGCGACGGTCATATAGACCAGCGGGGGAGGTTGGAATTGACGTCTGTCAGCAAACAATTGATCACAGAACTGTTATGGCTTTCCAAAATGCACGGGTATCAAGGATACATACGCTCTATGAAAGTACCTGCGGGCCGTCGGATCGCAGGCGGGAAGCCGCTGCCTGAAACAATTGCGTGGCGGCTTGGATTCGGCAAGACACAAAATCCTGTCCTGCCAATATCAGGCAAAGCAAATACGCTTCGCACAAGAATTAAGCGCATTCGTAAAGTTCCATTTGACGGTTTCGTCTACGATTTTTGCGGATGCGACAACGAGGCATTTTTCGGTGGTGTCTCGCCAGTACTCTTACACAATACCAATCGCCCCGACGTGTTGGACCCCGCGCTCCTGCGCCCTGGACGATTCGACCGTCGCGTCACCATCGATCTTCCTGATCGCAAAGATCGCGAAGCTATCATGAAAGTGCACGCGCGCCAAAAGCCGCTGGGGCCCGACATCAACATCGCCGTCATTGCCGAGAGGACTCCCGGGTTCTCGGGCGCCGATTTGGGCAATTTGATGAACGAAGGCGCGATCCTCGCGGCGCGCGAAAATCGCAAAGAGATCACGCAATACGATCTCATCCGCAGCATCGAAAAGGTGATGCTTGGGCCAGAGCGCCTTTCGCATGTCTTGAATAAAAAAGAGAAAGAGATCACCGCGTACCACGAAGCCGGGCACGCGCTCGTCGCCAGCGTTTTGCCGTACGCCGATCCCGTGCACAAAATCTCGATCATCTCGCGCGGTCGCGCCGCCGGCTACACGCTCAAGCTCCCGATGGAGGAGCGCAAGATGCAATCGCGCAAAGAATTCTTGGACGACATCGCGGTTTCGCTCGGCGGCTACGTCGCGGAGAAAATGGTGTACGGCGATCTCACCACGGGCGCCGCCAATGACTTGCAAGTATCAACGGCGCTCGCGCGCGATATGGTGACGAAATATGGCATGTCGGAAAAATTCGGGCCAATCGTATTTGAATCTATGGGTGGTCGCGCAATGTTTGGTGGCAGCATCGAAGGCGGGACAGAGTCGCAAGAGGTGGCGGCGCAGATAGACGCGGAGGTGAAGAAACTAATTTCAGATGCGCACAAAAAGGCGGAAGAGATCATAAAGAAAGATCGCAAAACGCTCGATGCCATCGCGGCGCACTTGGTGGAAAAAGAAACGATCGAACGGGACGAGCTTGAAAAGATTTTGATCGCCCACGGCATCGTGCCGAAGAAGAAAGAAGATATCGAACACACCCCGTTAGCGTAGCTTTTACGGGGTACGCGCCTCTGGCATAGGGCGTTGTGATATAATTTCGCAATGACGAAATTGCTTGAAGAGGGAATCAAGGCGGTACAGGGACTTCCGGCGGACCGGCAGGATGTTGCGGGTGAAATGTTGCTCACCATCGCTGGCAATTCGGCCAGCTACCAACTGATGCCCGAACAGATCGAAGACGTGAAGCTTGCGATCGCGGAGACCGACAAGGGAGAATTTGCGACCGAGGAAGAAATGGAGGCGCTTTGGAAAAAGTGTGGTCTATGAATCCGCGCTATTCAGCGCACGCTCGTCGTCACATCGACGAAATTCATGACTACCTCAATGAAAGAAATTCGGAGGCGGCTACGCACTTCATCGCGCACATCCGCAAAACCGCGCAGACATTGAGAGAGTTTCCCTTTCTCGGGCACCAAGGAATGCTTCCAGACACTCGCGAGATCATCGTGCCGCGCTCGCCATTCGTGATGGTGCATCGGATCGCGCAAGACAGCGTCGTAATCCTCGGCGTGTACCACGGTGCGCAGTTACGACGTGAACGTTAACTCGGAAATAGAAACGAAGGTCTGCACTTGGACAAATTCATGAGGGCGCGGCAGAATGCCGTCTCTATGAAGATATCGTTTGTTTTGGGGACCTATGTGGCTTTCACCGCCCTATTGCTCGGCTTTTCAGGGGAGGCAATACAAATGGCCCACCAAACGGTCACTCTAGCCAATGCCCACGAGGTGCGGACAGCCCTTGAAATCTACAACAACGAGCACGGCAAGTACCCCACCGATCTCTTCGACCTCGTCCCGCAATATCTGGAAACGCAGTCCAGTTCAGATATCAGCAATTTGCAATATGCACAGATAGCGGGAGGCGCTACCTACAGCCTTACACTCGCTTCCGAAACTAACTAATCTGCCAATGGAAAGTCTCGTTGCCGAGCGAGCGTAGCGTCCGGGGGATTCTATGGTATACTCCGTTTTTAATGGTTGTTGTATTGAGCAAAAAGTCTCCCTCGGCCGCAGAGAAGGACCTCAATTCGATCCGTAAAGATCGCGACCTTTCCTTCTTCGATCTCGTTTCAGTAGACCAGGTTTCTATAGAAGACCTCGCGCTTTTGTATGAGGTGGCGCGACGTTTCCGCGACTACAAGACCTACAAATTTTCTTTCAACAAAGGCAGCTCGCAAGTGAACGCTTTTTTCGAGCCATCGACACGCACGTCTTCAAGCTTCGACCTGGCGGCCAAACAGCTCTCGATGGACACCGCTGGCGTCGCCGGCAATAGCTCGGTCTCAAAAGGCGAAAGCTATCTGGATACCATCGAGACGATAGATGCATACAATGTCAAGACGATCGTCATTCGCTCAAAAGAAAGCGGCGTGCCGGAAATGCTCGCGCGCCATACGCAGGCGGCGATCATCAACGCAGGTGACGGCTGGCATGAACACCCGACCCAAGCGCTCCTCGACGTACTCACCATGCTCGATCACTTTTCCTCCAGAGGAGGATCCGCCTCTGGCGGACAAACCAAGAACCTTGACGGTAAGGTAGTAATGATCGTTGGGGATATCACGCACTCGCGCGTCTTTGGGTCGCTCGTGCGCCTTTTAAGACAGCTGAAAGCGCAGATACGTACCGCATCACCACTGACGCTCATCCCGACAGAAGTCGAGCGTTTTGGCGTGAAGCACTACACAGACGTGAACGAGGCACTCATCGGTGCTGATGTTGTGTACGCACTGCGCGTCCAGAGTGAACGCGGCGCAAATGGATACATTCCTTCGCTCCGTGAGTACTCAAAAATGTTCGGTATCTCTCGCAAGCGTCTCGATCTCGCAAAAAAGAATGCCATCCTCATGCACCCCGGCCCGGTCATCCGCGACATTGACGTGCACTCCGCACTCGCGGCCGTCGATCCGCAGTCGCAGATCTTGCAGCAGGTAGAAAACGGCATGGCAGTCAGGAAGGCCCTGCTCTGGCTCATGTGCGATCGCATCGACGGCAAAACGAAGGAATTCAAACGGAAATAATCAAGTATGAGCACACTTCTCATCAAAGGCGGCCGAGTGGTAGACCCGAAGAACGGCATTGATGCCGTGAGAGATGTCTTCGTGAAAGACGGCAAAGTAGCTGCTGTTGCCGAGCACATCACAGAAAAAACCGACAAGACGGTTGACGCGAAGGGTCTCGTCGTCACGCCCGGTCTCATCGACATACACGTGCACTTTCGTGAGCCGGGGCGGGAAGACAAAGAAACGCTCGAGAGCGGCTCGCAGGCGGCGCTCGCAGGCGGAATCACCTCGGTCGTCACGATGCCCAATACCAATCCTGTTGCAGATAATCAGAGCGTGATCGAATTCATCTTGAAGCGTGCACAAGAGCTTGACCTCATACACATCTACCCCAGCGGCTCGATCACCAAGGGGGAGAAAGGCACGATGCTCTCGGAAATCAATGAGCTCAAGAACTCCGGCGCTATAGCGATTACCGACGACGGCTCTGATGTGCAGAATGAGGGTGTTCTCAAGCGAGCGATGGAATATGCGAAGACCATCGGTATTCTTCTCATGAGCCACTGTGAGACAAAAGATTTGACCGAGGAGGGCGCGATGCACGAGGGATGGATCTCGACAAAGCTGGGGCTTCCCGGAATCCCGGCATCCTCGGAAGATTTGGCGGTCTACAAAAATATCTTGTTGGCAGAAGAAACGGGTGCGCGCGTCCACTTGCAACACAATTCTACAGCGGGGGCGATTCGCGAGATTCGTGCAGCGCGAGCGCGCGGCGCAAAAAATATCACTGCGGAAGTTTCGGTGCAGCATTTTGCGCTCACCGACGAAGAATGTCTCGGCTACAACACGAATGCCAAAATGTATCCACCGTTGCGCTCGCAAGAACATATCGATGCGGTCATCAGGGGGATACAGGACGACACCGTGGACTGCTTTACCACCGATCACGCGCCGCACATCGAATCAGACAAAATAAAGCCGTTTCAAGACGCGGCGTTCGGATTCGTCGGCCTCGAGACAAGCTTTGCCGTGATACATACGTACCTCGTCAAGAAAAACCTTGTAGAGCTTACGAAGGGAATAGAAAAGATGACCGTCGCACCGGCCAGGATCATCGGCGTCGATAGGGGGCATCTCTCGGTGGGCGCCGACGCAGACATTGCGATATTTGATACCGAAAAAGAATGGGTCGTCGATGAAAAGAAATTTTTCTCAAAGGGCAAAAACTCTCCATTTATCGGCAAAAAACTCATAGGCAAAGCTCTCTACACCATAGTCGACGGCAAAGTGAAATACGACAACGGGGCCATTGTTACCAAGTAGGGTATACTCTCGCCATGAAGAAACCGTTCGACAAGCTCAGGTCAAGGAACGACACGGCTGCCAAGGCTTTAGCGCTCCATAAAAAACTCGGTGGCAAGATCCGCATTACGCCAGCGATGCCAGTGCGCAATCGCGCGGATCTTTCGCTCGTGTATACGCCGGGCGTTGCCGCCGTCTCGATGCGTGTCGCAAAGAATCCGAAAGAGGCGAGAGTGTATACGGGAAAGGGCCGCATGGTGGCTGTGATTTCCGATGGCTCGGCTGTGCTTGGCCTTGGCAACATCGGCGCGCTCGGCGCGCTGCCTGTCATGGAAGGGAAGTGCGCGCTCTTTAAGACGTTTGCGGGAGTGGACGCTATTCCGCTCGTGCTCGACCTTTCCACTTCGGTCAAGGCAGGCACGCAGGCGGAAATAGATTTCCTCGTTGAGACTATTCTTGCGGTGGCGCCAGCGTTTGGCGGCATCAATCTCGAAGACATCGCCGCGCCGAAATGTTTTGAGATCGAGCGCCGCATCATCGAAGCACTCGACATCCCTGTCATGCATGACGATCAGCATGGGACCGCGATCGTTGTTCTCGCTGCGCTCACCAACGCATGTAAAGTGGTGAAAAAAGACATGCGCTCGGCGCGTATCGTCATAAGCGGCGCCGGCGCCGCCGGAGCCGCAGTCGCGCATCTTCTGCATGCCGCAGGCGCGCGAAATATACTAGTTCTCGACCGAAAAGGTATTATCGATAGCACACGCAAAGCGCCTCATAAAAAAGAACTGGCGAAGTTTACGAATAAAAAACTAGAAAAAGGTGGCTTGCGTGAAGCGCTCCAAAATGCTGATGTCTTTCTTGGTGTATCTGGCCCCAAAATTGCGACGACCGAAGACATACAAGTAATGGCGCCGAGGGCTATCGTATTTGCCATGGCCAATCCAACACCAGAGATCATGCCGGACGAGGCGAAAGAGGGCGGCGCAATGATTATTGGCACTGGCCGCTCTGATTTTCCGAATCAGATCAATAATTCACTCGCTTTCCCGGGCGTGTTTCGCGGCGCGCTCGACAACAGGGTTACGAAAATCACAATGGCGATGAAACTCAAAGCCGCCAAAGCAATCGCGGCATTGGTGCCGAAGCCAACATCAAATAAAATCGTTCCCGACATGTTCGACAAGCGCGTTGCGAAGGCGGTGGCGCAGGTGATCCGATAGCTTGTAAAGCATGAAAGATTTTCAGCGGTGGCACAAGAAAAAATCGCATATTGATTCTTTGCCGAAGCGACCCTTCTTTCACGCGCGAGAGATATGGTTTTGTTATGTCGGCGCGAACGTTGGTGTTGAACAAAACGGAAACAAGGAAGAATTCCTTCGGCCAGTTATCATTTTGAAGAAATTTAATAATGAGAGTTTTTGGGCGATACCATTTACCAAGGCCCGCAAGCACGACCCAAAGTATTATTTCCCCTTCTCTTTTCTCAAAGGGATTGTCAGCACGGCTAATCTCTCTCAATTGCGCCTCGTAGATGCCCGTCGCTTGAGTAGAAAAATTGGAGAGATTTCACGCGAAGATTTTGAGGAACTAACGAAAAGGCTCAGAGCATTGCTGCCTTGAGCCATTCCGCATATTTCCTCCGCCCTTGCGGACGGAGTCGGGCCGAAGCCATAAGTAGTCGCATTGTACACTGTATCTGTTGAAAAATCAATGAATGTTGTAAAGTGAGGCTTCCCGCCCGTAGCTCAGTTGGTTAGAGCATGGAGCTTATACCTCCAGGGTCCTTGGTTCGAATCCAAGCGGGCGGACTCACGTGCTACGATCTTCAAATGCCCCAAGAGAAACATCCAGTCTTCAACTTTTTCATGCAAGCCGGCCTTCTTATCTTTACGGCTGGCGGATTTCTCCTCACGGGTCTCAAGCTGCCGCAGTACGGGCTCATTGTGAATCTTGTTGCGGGAGTATTTTGGCTCTATGCGAGCTATCGCGCATGGAAGGAGGCGGATCAATACGGCATCATGATCAATACGGTGATCGTTACCGGCGTCGTCATCTATGGCGTTCTGAACTATTGGGTATTTTGATGCATGGCACACATCCACGAGAAAATAGATTTTACGACGAGCATTTATATCGTCTATGAGCACAAAGTCTTGCTCCACAAACACAAGAAGTTGCACATTTGGTTGCCGCCGGGCGGCCATATTGAGCTTGATGAGGATCCGAATCAGGCGGCTATTCGCGAAGCGAAAGAGGAAACGGGATTGGACGTTGCACTTGCGGGAGAAGGAAAGATATACGAACGTTCTCCGTACGGATCGCGCGATCTTACGCCGCCGCGCTTTTTGAGTAGACACTATTTTGATGTCGGGCAGACGCACGAGCATGTTGATCTCGTATATTTCGCGCGCACTTCTTCGGCCGATGCACGGCACGAGATCGAAGGCGGCGAAATTCGATGGTTCTCTAAGGAGGATTTGGAAGGGAATGCATACGATGTCGTGCCCGACGTGCGTCACCATGCGCTCGTGGCGCTCGCGGAAATCAGATGAAAGGTATCAAACACCTTGCGCGCCTCTTGCGTCATGGGACAATGGAGGCATGAAATACATTGCGGCGCTGTGCGCTTCTATTATTACGCTGCTTCCGGGTCTTGCCTCCGCCGATCAGCTTTCCGATTTACAAGCGCAGATACTACTCCTCTCGCAGCAATTGGCGCAATTGCAACAGCAGCAGACCGGTGGCACCACGTCGGGCTCATGCGTTACCATCACGACGCCAATCGGGCCTGGCTCGTCGGGCTCGAATGTGACAGCGCTCCAGCAATTTCTCGCGCGCGATCGCAGCATCTATCCGGAAGGACAGGTGACGGGCTACTATGGAACGCTCACCACGACCGCAGTGCAGCGTTTCCAGACCAAGTACAATATCGTGAGCTCCGGCTCGCCGAGTACGACTGGCTACGGCCGCGTCGGCCCGAAGACACTCGATGTGATCAACAGCATGTGCGGTGTCGCGAGCAACAACGTCGGCGCGTTCATGCAGGTCTCGCCGACTTCTGGCAAAGCGCCGCTTGATGTCAGTATTCAAGTGACGGTCAACACGACCGGGAGCTGCGCTGCTGCTACGTACGAACTCGACTACGGCGATGGATCGACCCCCAACACGATTCAAGTGCCGGCGGGCACGTGTCAGCCACTCCAGCAAACGTACCTCCACACCTACGCACCGGCAGCGCTCTACCAGATCAAACTCTCTTCCGGCATTCACTCAAGCCAGGCGGAAGTCGTCGCACAGTGATAATCATTTGCTGTGCGATTCGGCGACCACCGTTTCGATGTGATCGCGAAGCGCGCGGTGCGCGGAAAGCTGGGGATCCTTTTGAACGAGCACGTGCGCTTCCGTGCGTGCGGCTTGAATGAGCCGCGGATTCTTGAGCGCTTCCATGCCGATGTCGGATACGCCCCATTGCTGGCTGCCTGAGATGCTACCATTCACGCATGAAGATCGCGTTTACCGATCACGCACTGCGAAGGATGAGTGAACGGAACTTGAGCCGCAGACAGGTCGAAGGATTCATCAAGAAACCCGACAGTGTTGAAACTTCCGCCAGGAACTCGTCCCGGTTTTTGATTAAAAAGCGATACCCTCACCGCACACTTGGCAGAGAGCATCTTCTCATGGCGATCTGTGAGCGCACTGGGGACACGCTCGTCGTCGTAACTATCATTGACACTTCACAGATCAGGAAATACAGTTAGGATATGGTTAAAATTGGATACGATAAAGAGGCGAGGATATTGTCTTTTCGCATCGGCCGAGGGAAAAGCGTGGATTCCGACGTGCAGGACACAGTCGTTATCGATCGCGACAAACAGGGCCGCATTGTGAATGTGGAGATCATGGATGTCGGGATCGAAGAATTCAGAAAGGCACGGCCAAGTATGCGCAAGCTCGCGCATCTTGATCCGGTAAAAGCGCGATAGGGCACGGTACGCTTTGCCTATGCTGAAACAATTCACCTGAGGTAGGGAGCATCTGCCCCGTTTTCCTTCGTCAATAAACATGACCCGCATAAAATATGGATTGATCGCGGCGATTCTAGTGGTCGTCGGCATATTGATTTTCTTTGAACCGAAGAAACAATCGACATCAATAATTCCCACCGAAACGATAACAGTACATATGAGCGGGGATGACAGAAATATAACCTTTTCAGGAACTGCACCGTTAGGTGTTACATTCGTTGCCAATCTATCAACGGGAGAAACGTACGCAATCGATTTTGGGGATGATACATCCGCACAAGAGATCAAACAATCATGTTCTAATCGAGATTGCACTGTTTCCAGCCATTCAATCAATCATCTGTATATAAAGAAAGGGACTTATCAAGCTGCACTTTTAGGCGGCAATCTTTGCGGAATAATTCCTTCGCAAACCGGGACGACATGCCCTTCATTTCCAATCACGATTGTAGGCAGTGTGACGATCATTGTTCGGTAACTATTCAGAATGCAATTCCGCCTGCACATTTATAATTCTTTGCGCGAGCGCGGGATGTTTTGCAAGCGATGCGTCTTGCTCGACGATTCCCTGCGCTTCGGTGCGCGCGGCTTGGATGAGGCGGGG
>Ga0209542_10009120_pt1 | contig 18295 bp, 9 predicted proteins | sample RifCSPhighO2_01_FD_184028 | JGI IMG/M metagenome (GOLD analysis project Ga0209542, IMG submission 184028) | Soil microbial communities from Rifle, Colorado - Rifle CSP2_plank highO2_0.1 (SPAdes) (version 2) | ecosystem: Environmental > Terrestrial > Deep subsurface > Rock core/Sediment ...
TCTACTTCTTCTGGTATCACCGCGAGCAGTACCGACAGCTGTTGTCTAAAACTGCCTAGATATAAAGCAAAATAAAAGCATCCATTCAAATGGGTGCTTTTTATTTGTGTGAGGTAAACCCAGTAATAAATAGCAAGTGTGTTAAGAGTTAATAAACTTGCGAAGCGCATGCTATTCTAATGTTAACGAAGAGGATAAATTTTTTGGAGGTTATGAGACTAAAAAGTATTTTATGTATTCGAGACAATCACGCAACTATTTTCATGTTGTTTATAAAACCGCGAGCTTTATGCTCGCGGTTTTTCTTATTATCAGCCCACTAGGAAATATAACTTTTGCAGGTACTTCCGAAGATACTCCTTGGGTCTACGACACTGCTAGAGTGGTAAGTAACTCAGGTGTAAGTGGGCAGTATGGTGACTATCAAGATAGCTATGTCGTTGACCTCCCACAAGGCACTAATGGTTTAACGCCAAATGTTCAGCTGTCATACTCCAGTCAATCTTCAGGATATGGTTCATCAGTAGGGTATGGCTGGTCTCTTTCAATGCCCGCGATAACAAGATTAAATAAAAATGGAGTAGATCAGATATATACCAAATCTGATTTCCATTCGTCATATGATGGGGAATTAACCGAAGTGGATGTAGACGAGTTTATTCCTAAGGTTCAGACAGGTGGTTTTAGGACATATATAAAGGGCAATGATAATTGGACTACCTATAGTCCAGATGGGGTTAGACACGTATTTGGTTCTTCTACTGATTCTCGAAAAAGAGCCCATTCAACAAGTACTGATATCTATGCTTGGTATTTGGACGAAGTCCAGGATACTAATGGCAATAAAATAACCTATGGGTACACAGGAAACGAAGGAAATGTTTACCCCGCACAAATATTCTATGGTTATGACTCGCAAAATAGTAATGCATACGAGGTTCTCTTTGTTTATGCAAGCACTACTAATGACTACGTATCATACGAAACGGGATTTGCTGTTGTAAATGACAGGGTACTTGAGTCAATTGAAGTGTATTTTGATGGTGCATTAATTACAAAGTACGAACTCGAGTATGAAAACCCAGCAGGAAGCTCAATAAACCTTTTAAGCTCTGTGCAGAAAATTGGGTATGATCAAAATGGAGTTACAACTAGCCGCTCACCACATATTTTTGAATATGGACAAGAGTCAATAAGTTGGACTAATGATGCTGGTATTGCAAGTACCACTCCAAGTCACTTGTATCTACAGGTCAGCGATACTGGACAAAACTATACCCAGTACAGTCGCGACATGTTAGTTGATATGAATGGTGACGGATTGACTGATTGGGTTGAGGGCAGCACAGTCTATTTAAATACCGGTGATGGTTGGGAGGCTTCGTCAAGCTGGTCGGCGCTTCCAGTATCAAACATACATTTTGAAAATAGGTTGGTTGATGTAAATGGTGACTTACTGCCAGATATTGTTACGTCTAAAAAAGAATCTTGGGACCCATATTATTCAGAAGATGATGTGTACACTAAAACTGTTAGACTAAATCAAGGAGACGGTACTTGGGAGGTTGATTCTGAATTAGCTAATCATATTCCCGGAGATTTTTATTGGCAGTACCATAATTACCCTTCAGGTATAACTTACTACAATAGAGATGTGTTTTTTGTTGACATGAATGGCGATGGTTTGAATGACTGGCTATACGACGGCTACGTCTATTTGAACAACGGAGCAGGATGGGCAACAACATCAACCTGGGCCAGGCTGCAAAGTACCGGTGAGCCATTTGACGCAAAATGGCGTCTCTCAGACATTAATAGTGACGGTCTTCCTGATTTGATTAAATCAGATACTGTAATGTATGATCCCCAATTTAATAATTATAATAATGTCTACACAAATCAAGTGTGGATGAATTTAGGGAATGGTAATTGGGAGCGTAATTCAGATTGGGAAGCGACAATACCTTCAGATTTTAATTCAAGATTTTACATTCAATACTGGAATTATCCGGGAGGAATAACTAATTATCAAAACAGGGTTTATTTAGCTGACGTTAATGGAGATGGTTTGGATGATTGGTTATATACAGATAAGGCGTTATTAAATACTGGATATGGATGGGCATCCTCAACTGTTACTTTGCCAGTATCTACAGAGGACTTAACTAAGGGCTATAGATTGGTCGATATTGATGGTGATTTACAACTAGATTTTGTTCGCCACTTTTATAAGTACTTTTTTGGAACAGTAACACACACTAAAGAGGCATTAATAAATAATTCTCAAAAACAATGGCTTTTAAGTACAACTACTGATGAATACGGAGGTATTACATCAATTACATATGGTGTTACTACGGCCAAAGTGAACGGACAATTACTTAATCCAAGTAATCCTGTGGTTCAGTATGTCGTGTCGGAAATAGCGAAAGATCCCTTAATTGGGGAGTCTGTGATCACTGAGTTTGCTTATACGGGAGGTGGTTTATATTTTGCATCTACCACCCCATTTGATAGGAAGTTTGCTGGCTTTGAGTCTGTAACTTCTGAGACCTCTCTGGGTAAAACTAAGGTGTATTATCACCAGGGTAATGGAAATGCAACTAGTTCATATGAGAGTGCAGATATTTACGCAAAGATTGGCATGCCGTATAGAACTGAAATATATGACTTGAGCGACAATCTATATAAGGCTGCTACGGTACTATATGATGTACAATCATTGGCAACAAGCAGTGACTTCGTTAAGAAGACAGACGAAGTAGTATTGCAATACGACGGTGACGGAGATCATCGAGACAATGCAACCTCATTTACTTACGATAGCGGCACTGGTCTCTTAGCGTCGAAGACTGAGTATGGCGAGGTAAGTGCAAGTCCAAATGCTTCGTATAGTGATACTGGTTCTGATAAACGTACGACGGAATACGAATACGCAAGCAGTGGAACAAACAACATTCTCGGTCTACTATCGAAAGAAACGCTCAAGGATAATTCTGGCACTAAAGTAAGAGAGTCAAATTACTACTACGACAACCAGCCGCTCGAATCTGTAGTTACTGGTAACCGAACAAAACAAGAAGACTGGGTTGAAGGAAGTACATACATCGATAAACAGTGGACATACAACAGTCTAGGACAAAAGTTATCAGAAACAGATCCAAGAGGAAAAACTCAGTTGTATGAGTACGATTCTTTTGATTTGTTCGTTTCTTCCACCACCAACGCTGTTGGTCATAATATTCAGTATGAATACGACTACAGCTCTGGCAAAGTAGCTACAACAACTGATGCTAGTGGAGAGTTATATGTAACTGTATTTGACGGCCTAGATAGACCAGTAGAGATAATAGCTCCAGACCCACAGACTGGTAATCAAGTCACTCAGAAAACCTATAGTTACGTTGATACCCCTGGTTCAGCTTATGCTGAAGGGGTAAGTCACTTAACGTCATCCCTTACAAGCACTAAATATTCTTATATAGATGGCTTTAACAGGGTTATTCAAGAACGAGATGAGGCTGAGGATAGTAATCAGTTTGCAGTCAAAGATTATATTTATGGTGATAATAGGTTGTTGTATAAAGAATCACTGCCGTACTTTGGTACTGGTAGTGGCCGTACTTCTCCTACAACAAATGCTGATTTACTCAGTGTGTATACATACGATCCGCTATCTCGTATTACCTCTGTAGAAACAACCGTTGGTACGACAGGCAGGTCTTATGATCAGTGGAAGGAAACTATTACTGACACAGCTAATAACGACAAAACTCTAGAATACGATGCTTTTGGTAGGTTGGTACAAGTCACTGAGAAAGAAGGAGCTAATTCTTATGACACAACTTACAACTGGAATGCTCGAGGTGACTTAATAAAGATTACTGACGCAGAGGATAATGTCCGTAATCTTGCGTACGACGGATTAGGCAGAAGAATTAGTTTAGAGGATCTTCATGATGTGTCTGACGGCACATTTGGAACGTGGCTGTTTGATTATGATGATGCTGGTAATGTGTCATCTACTACTGACCCAAAGGGGCAAGTTGTAAATTACAGCCACGATGACATAAATCGGTTACTTACAGAGAACTATCTCGGAACTGGATATACAGACGTTGTATATAGCTACGACTCATGTACAAATGGTATTGCACGACTTTGTTCAGTGAGTAACGAAGGCGCTACTACAACGCATACATATACTCCAAATGGATTAATCGCTACTGAAGCAAAGATTGTTCTCAATACAACATACACAACTGAATATGAGTATGACCGAACGGGCAATCAGACACTCATAACGTATCCAGATAATTCTGAGGTGAAATATACTTACAACAAAGCAAATAGGCTTGAAAAGGTAGAGCAGCGAGAAAGCGGAGGAACGTTCACAGATATTGTAAAAGATTACGACTACGGACCACATGGCATGGTTACGTATCAGAAGAACGGGAATGATTCTGAGACTATCAAGACATATGACGAAGATGAACTTTATCGTTTGCGTTCAATAGTTACCAACGCAACAAGTACATACGGTACGGGCGGGCCTGGATTAGAGTTAATGAATATAGAATCAGAGTTGTTTAATAGTGACTCTAATCAAGAGCCTTACTCTTTAGACGAACAGGGAGACCAGGACATGAACATTGTCTTAGATTCAGATATTGCTACAGAAGTTCCTGTTGTTAATGATGTGAGGGCGCACGAAGCTCAAAAATTAATTATAAGTACTACAACAAATGATAAAGTAGAGGAAACTGAAACATTCGATGTTTCAGGCTCTGTACCACCAGAGGTAACAGTTATTGTTGATGCTATGGAAATGGCTACTACAACAAAAGCACCATTTGAATTAGTTGATGATATACAAGTTTCTTCATCCCCAGCATTACCTAGTGACGCCTCATTAAAAGTACAAAAAATAGAAGAACGCATAGCGTATGTGACCTCTTTTAAAGCCGGGAATAAAACCTTTGAAGATAACGGTAGTGTGTATGTTTTGGAGCAGGGCCGTGTAAAAGATAAAGACCAAGAGGTAACAGTAGAAGTGATAAAGGATAGACCAGAGATTGTGCTGAAAAAGTGGAATGAGGAAATGAGTTTTAGTGTTCGTTACGACGATATCTCTAATGATGTTGCAGAGGTTAAAAATGGTAATTTGGTACGCTGGAAAGGTGAGGATGGTACAAAAGAAGTACACGCATATTCATTGCCAGCAAGCGAAGAAATGGCAGATGGTGGATTTGAAATTGAAGTAGTGCTAACAGAAAAGCCAGACAGTAATGTATTCGTGTTTCCTTTAAAAGGATATGAGAATCTAGATTTCTTCTATCAGCCACGTCTAAATGAAGAAATATTTAGTGAAAGCGATGGTGTATTGTGTGACGATAATGAGTGTATTGGACAGGGCGGAAGCATGTTCATTGAAAGACCTGAAAACATTATTGGCTCTTACGCTGTGTATCACAAGGAGAAGAAGGATCATGTATTAGGAGATATTAATTATGGGACAGGAAAGGTTCTGCATATATATCGACCAAAGGTGGTTGATGCAGATGGAAAAGAAATCTGGGCTGAGTTAATGTATGTCGAAGGACAATTAAGTGTTACTGTACCAGACGAATTTCTTGAAAATGCTTCTTATCCGGTAGTGGTTGATCCCACATTTGGATATACAGGTACTGGAGGTTCAGCAACGGGATATGCTTACTCAGCTGATAGTTACCCTTACAAGCACATAGGTATAAAACGGACTCTTCAAGAAGATAGTGTTATCCAGTCCGTTACTGCATTCATTCGTCAATATAGCGGTCACTCCACAAGACCTGAGTTACGGTATTCAATACTAAATACAGCAAACGCATTAATGTCAGGTGCTTATGTTTACAATACTGTGGAGAGAGCCACAGTAATTGGTGAGGTTCCCTCAACAGCTTGGGCCTTTAATGAGCTCGAAGTGATTAGTACAAGTACTTTGCCTGCTGGAGATTATCACTTAGTTGCTGGGGTGGAAAATGGTGGTTACCTAATTACATTCGACACTACTGCGAATCAGACACTTTCCTATGTGTCTTATAGTGGTGGATATGTCCCAGAAAGTAGCAATATGGCTCTAGTTAAAGATTCGTCCACCTCTCGAACATACTCAATATTTGCAACTTATGGAACTTCCACCCCATTAATGCCAGATACTGAAGTTGAAAGTTTTGAGTGTATGACAGCTGGATCTACCGATATGTCCTGTACATCAATCTGGAAACAGGCGACACTCACTTCAGATGATGGTGATTGGCAGGCTGGGACTGGAACAACCCCTACTACAGGAACTGGTCCAAATGGAGCTTCTCACGGAAATACTTATCTATACGTGGAAGCGTCATCAGGTGGACATTGTGACGGCACAATACCAGAAGAATGTGCTATTGAGGCAGATATTTGGGAGGGCGTTGATGCTGCGGTCACATTTGATTACCATATTCTTGGAGACGATACAGGCGAGCTTTATCTGGAAGTTTTTGATGGAACAAATTGGACTGAAATGTTTAGTTCTGGTTATGCACCTGACTGGAGTACTGCTGGAATTAGTTGGAGCGGCTTCAACACCAATAGCAAGCTACGATTTGTTGTTAGAAATCAGACAGGTCCGGCGGCTGATATAGCAATAGATAACATTAGAATTTCGACCTCAACTCCAAGTGGGCAAAACTTTGCGCCTGGGGAACCAATTCGTTTAAAAGTAGAGGGTCAACTCAATCCAGTTAATGTGGCAACCCTTAATCCAACATTTAGTGCTAGAGCCGTAGACCCTGATTTGTGGGACCTTTTCTCCGCGTACCAAATCCATGTATCCACCTCCTCAGATTTTACTGGCTTGGTATGGGACAGTACAAAAACAGCCATCAGCCCCTCTGCGGGCGGGTGGTTCATCCCAGACGTAACTTACTCTGGTGATAGTTTGTCTGCTAGTACTACTTATTATTGGAAAATTCGTTTCTGGGACGATGATGATGCACAGGGTCTGTGGAGTACTGACATATCGACCTTCTCTGTCGTTGAACCACCTGTCGTACCGATTTTCCGCGAAAATGCTCAAAACCTCACTTATGTCTACGACTCAGTCGGCAACATTACTCAGATTACCGATGCATCAGATACAGATACAGCTGCGACAATAGAGTACGAATACGATGATTTGTATCGTCTTACTTCAGCCAGTACTATCGTAGCAAGTACAACACCATACACTCGCTCATACACATACGGTTCTATGGGGAACATCCTTACCAAGTCTGACGTCGGTTCATATACCTATGGTGAAACTAATTACGCCAATCCCCATGCAGCTACCGCAATAGCTGGTGTGACTTACTCGTATGATGCCAATGGTAATCTTGTATCGACTACAGATGGAGACGTATACACCTGGAACTACCGTAATCAACTAGTAGAATCAGAAACCGCCAGCGCCACCACCACCTACGCATACGATCATACTGGCTCAAGAGTTCTAAAGAGTACCGGCAGCGCCACCACCACCTACCCATCCAGCCTCTACGAAACCACCGGTACCTCAACCAAAAAGCACATCTATGCCAACAACACTCTGGTTGCTACCATAGACTCAGATACTCCAGCCCCACAGACATACTATGTATATAGTAACCACCTAGGCTCTACCAATGTTGTCTTAGGTGAAGATGGGTACATCAACCAGCTCCTTGACTACTACCCATACGGAGACACTAGAATAGAGAACCAGTACGATACTCATAACCAGACGAATCGGTATACCGGGCATGAGTTTGATGAGGAGACGGAGCTTAGTTATATGGGTAGTCGATACCAAGATGGGTCTTTAGGAAAATTTACAAGTCAAGATAAGGCAAATCTTGATTTAGGAATGACTGGATGGGAAGAAAAATATGATCGACCAGTCGAATTGTTCTTGAGAGACCCACAGCAACTTAATACCTATAGTTACTCACGGAATAATCCAATCATAAATACTGACCCAAGCGGAGATATCTTGCCTCTGGTTCTGGCTGCTGCGTACGCTGGATTGACCATCTACGACACATATACAACAGCCCAGATTGTAACTGATACAAACGCTAGTTTGGGGCAAAAAGTATTTGCTGTGGGCTTATTTGCAAGCCCTCTCGGGGAACTTAAAGCAGCTGGCGCAATTACAAAAGAAGGTGCAGAATGGTTAAATAGAGGCAAGAAAGAATATGGTGTCTATACTGGAAAAATTGACGGAGAAGACGTTTATGTAGGTAAAACTAACAATTTCGATAGACGCGCTTCAGATCACGGAGACCGATTTGACTCATTAACACCTCAAACAGATCTTAATTATACAAACAATCAGGCACGAGCCATTGAGCAAGCAAGAATTGTAGATAATCCACAATTCCAAAATAAAATTAATAGCATAAGTCCTAATAGATCATTCTATAACGACGTACTTAACTGGGCACGCAACGAACTCAATAGATTATTGAAGTAGCTAATGACAAACTAGTATGGATAACAAAACATTCAGAATTATTGAAGGATATTCCCAAGGAATAAAAATGATTGGCTCATTTATCGCAAACTACAAGCCAGATACAAATATTCCATGGTGCTTGTGGATTAAGGTGCCAGTTAGATTTGAAAATGGTGTTATATCGAAACAGGAAGCAGAGTCCTTAGACCAATTTGAGGATCAACTAAATAATCATCTGGATGTTGTTAAAAAACAATTTGTCGGGAGGTTAACTTTCAATGGATACAGAGAAATTTATTATTACATTAGTGATCCTGATGTTGTAAATAAAACGCTAGAAGCAAAATCTGGTATTCGTGATTTGAGAAAAATAGAATATGAGATTAAGCATGATCCAAAATGGTCGATTCTCCAAAGTTATACTAAATCATTCTCAAAAGAATGATTAGAATATGTCTTACGAAATGGCAGTGCCAATTATAAGTGTTCTTTTGGGATTAGTCTTAGTCCTGTTTAACAAACAAATGGCAAAGATTCAGAAGAGAGGAGCTGAGGGTAAAACAGACATGGTAAGTAAAAGAATGAACAAGTATACATTTAAAGACATTAGATTACTTTCCGGATTTGTTGGTATTGTATTCATTCTGTTTGGGGTAATAGGAATAATTCAGGCTTTTTAGAAAAAGAGACAATAAAATTCTAAAATTTCTGATGTAATTATAAGACTAAAGATAGCGTTTGGATGATTGGAACAAATTAGGTTAAAAATATGGTGCGGAGTATTGCTATCTTTGGTTTGTTATATATAATTTATCAATTGTATTCTTAATTAACGACTGGGTTTATGTATATGTTCAAATTTCTCTCAAATCGTAGTAAAGTAAACCCTTTTTATAAAAGCGCGAGTTTTGTACTCGCGCTTTTATTTATTTTGATTCCTCTTGATCCAGCTTTTGCTCAAGAAGTTAACACTGCTTCGTCACCGAATATAGAAGTGTCTTCAATACAAGGAGACTTTATGACTGCTGATGATATCGGTATCAATCAAATTAATATTCCTGAGCTAGAAGCCACCTCTCCAGAAGTGATTGCTCCTGATAATCAACCAATTAATGAAAACGATTCCATAAAAGATAAAGAGACAGAATCAGCAAAGGAGGCATCTCCTGTTGAACCTGAGCCAGAAGCATCTAACTCTTTAGTAATGCCGGTGACCGAACCAGAACAGCAAGTTCTAGGTAAGTACGTAGATCCTGAGGTGATTCTTACTACTGGATCATTGACCTACTCATATCCAATTACTTTGCCGGAAGGGCAAAATGGACTTACTCCCGCACTTTCTTTGGCATATGACAATGGTAACCGGGCTCAGTTTTCACTAGTATCTCCAGGTTGGTCTTTGGATATTCCTTATATACAAAAAATAAATAAATTTGGTTCTGAACATGTCTATGACGAAGAGTTTGAATCTTTTTTATCTTCATTTGATGGGGAATTGATTCGTGTATCAGCGACTGAATTTGTACCAAAGGTGCAAAAAGGTAAATATCTAAAATATGAATTCCAAGGAGGTGTATGGACTATTACTGACAAAGATGGAACAGTTTACGTTTTGGGTAGTAGCACTTTGTCACAACAGGCGAATTCAACTAGTACGGAAATTTACGCTTGGTTTGTCGATACAATTAGTGATACTAACAACAACACCATTAGTTATTCATATCAACAAGATGGTAGACAAATTTATCCAACAGAAATATCTTATTCTGATAATTTATATAGCATTAATTTTGATTGGGAAAATAAAGATAATAAATACATTTCTTTTGCAACAAATTATTTAGTTGAGACAAGAAAAAGACTCAAGAGTATAAGCGTCTTTTTTGATGAAAATCAAATAAGACAGTATGATCTTGCCTATACAGACGATGTCTTGGCCTCGGTAGAGATGATAGGCTATGACGGTACTGCACTTTCGTATCCAGTGACTAAATTCACACATTCAGGAGACTCGCAGCCTAGTTGGCAGACTGATGATACTATCGATTTTCCAGAGCCGCTTGGATCTGAGGATACAGGAGTCAGATTCGGTGATCTTAACGGGGATGGTCTTATTGATATCATTCGATATTATCGATATGACGACGATAATTCTTCAAATAATTTTACTATACGCAGGGTGCACTTGAATGAGGGTGGTGGTAATTGGGATGTTGATGTTGACTGGGATTGGGATGATATACAGGTGCCGTTTTATTTTGTATCTAATAGTGGTGCAATTTCAAGTTCCTACACTTATCAGGATTTAGGAACCAGGTTAATTGATGTTAATGGAGATGGTCTGGATGACATGGTGGTGGCTTATGATTGTAGAACATATATAAATAATGAATCTTGTCCATATTCGAACCAAAGTTGGATTCCTAATGAACAAACTGGAGTTTACATTAATAATGGAAGCGGCTTTACTAAAGATAATTCATGGACAGGGCTTCAAAATTTTGTCGCCTATATTTATGAGGACCATCAGTTTCAAAACAACTCAAGAGAATTTGTGGATATAAATGGTGATGGCTTACCGGACCTTGTGACTGCTGTGAGTATTTATGATGACAGTGCAACACATCCATCACAAAATGTTGTATCTAGCGTGCTGATTAACACAGGTAGTAATTGGGTTTCTTCAGATTTTGATTTTCCAGCATCATTCTCCTATCCTGCTAATAGCAGTGGGGAGGTATCTTTTCAAGATTACGGAACTCGACTCCTTGATGTAAATGGCGACGGCTTAACTGATGTACTAAGGGGATATCGAGAGCATTGGTATATAGGTAATCCAAAGCCAGCTTATGACGAAAAAACGGTATATATGAATACTGGTTCTGGTTGGGCTACTAGTACCAGCTGGACGCTGCCAGTTTATTTTATAATAAATGATCTTCTTAGCGCTAATCAAGGCTATTACATGGCAGATGTCAACGGAGACAGGCTGTCAGATATCATTCGATCACACTCACACAATGGAACTTATAAAGAGTTTTACAGAAATACTGGCGAAGGGTGGGTGCAAGAGTCTTATGAGTTGCCGTTTCTCTTAAATTCCGGCGCTCAAGGAAAAAGTACCGGAATAGCCCTAATGGATTTTGATGGCGACACCATGCTTGATGGATGGAATCTAAACTTTTCCACCACAGGCGGTGCGCAGGGCTACGGTGGACACGCGATTATAAACATGTCCGATAGTCACTATAACCTAACCGAAATTGATAATAATGTAGAAGGTGTCATTTCGATTGCGTATGATGGTTTTATAGCGACAAATCAAACTAACCATGATGTAGTTGGGACCTCAACAATCAACTCGGAAGTTGTGACTGCTATAACTTATGATGACGGTGTTAATGCGTTATTTAATGATGATTTTGAGTACAAAAATGCTTATTTCTACGCCACTACATCAGATATACGCAACAGAAGGTTCGCTGGTTTTGGTGAGGTTACTAAAATAAGGTCAGACAACAGTAAGGTTGTAGAAAAGTACCACCAAAACAACGGCAATCAAGATAATGAATTTGATGATTCATATGCAAAAATTGGAAAAGTGTATGAGACTGTAATTTATGATGATAATGATAATCTGTACAGTCTAGTAAGAAATACTTTTACAGATACTTCAATTGCGACCAGTGCCACAAGTTCACTACAGACAAGTAAATTGTCCATGCAATATGATGGCACAAGTAGTCATGTAGATACTGCAGAAAGTTGGAGTTATGATACGTACGGAAATATTCTTACGAATACCCAATATGGGGAAGTGTCTGGTAATGTTAACGGTGCTTTTGAAGATTTGATCAATGATAAACGGACTATTACCAAAGAATATTTGTACGATACAACGGACTATGTTGTTAGTCTGCCAATCTCTGTAGATATAGAAAATGGTAGTAGTACTAGTGTTGCAAAGGTAACATATGTGTATGATTCAGATGGAAATCTGTTGGAAACTGGGCGTTGGATAGACGGATTCAATTACGCCACTACGACATATACATATGATAGTTACGGACACGTCACCTCAGAAACAGATCCGCTATCTAATACCACTACGTACATATATGATTCTAACAATCTGTATCCAGCTACGGTCACAAATGCATTATTACAAGATATTGAATATACATACGACTATTCTTCTGGTGGTATAACTTCAATTACAGATGAAAATGGAAATGTGGCTGAGTATGATTATGATCCATTAGACAGATTAATTGAAGAGCGTAAAACATATCAAAACGGCGGAAGCGAAATAGTTAAAGAAATTGCCTACAACACAACTGCAAATCCGCAATATATAACCACAACTCTATATCGTGATGCAGGTGACACTCAAGATGTTCGTCGATATATCGATGGTTTCGGAAAAGTTATACAGGAAAAGTCTGAATATGAAGATGGGTGGGCAACTGTTGATACTGTCTACGATGGGTTAGATCGTGTAGTGAAAAAAACCTTGCCATATAGTACTGGTTCAGTGAACGATTCTGCCCCAACTACCACACAGCCTCTCTTTACTGAATATACTTACGACCCTCTTAACCGAGTTACTGAAGCCGAAACCGTTCGTGGCTCCAAGCTATATACATATGATGGTTTTGAAACTTTAATTGAAGATGAGGAGAATAACACAAAGAAGTTTGTTGAAGATTCTTACGGAAACTTAGTGGAAGTACACGAGTTCAATAGTTCATCTGAATATATTACCTCATACGCATATGATTCTCTTGATCGACTAGTCGGGATTGTTGACGCAGAGGATAATACTCGTAACCTCTCGTATGATGGCCTTGGACGACGTACTCAACTGCAAGATCTTCATGCAAGCGAAGACAGTACATTTGGAGTCTGGGATTTCACTCACGATGCAATGAATCTCATATCAACTACGGATCCAGTAGGCGATATTACGTCATATACCTATGATGAATTAAATCGGGCTCTGACTGAAGATAGTGACAGTACTGTTGCTACCGACATCACATATGTCTATGATAGTTGCGTTAATGGCATTGGGAAAGTTTGTTCTGTTACTACACCAGACATGTCTACAGCCTACACTTATTGGAAGCAAGGATTGCCTGCGACAACCACAATATCAATCAATTCAAATCCTTATGCTTCACACGTTACTTATAACAGACAAGGTCAGGAAATTAAGAAGATAACACCAGGCAATCAAATAGTAGTGACTGAATACAATGTAGCTGGTCTACCAAAATCGGTGTCACTAGATAGTGTTGTCGTTGCAACGTCAACTTATGCTATGCATGGTAAGCCAATTGAGACAACTTCAAGTAATTCATTGATCACTAGATATGAATACAGCGAAAATGACTTGTATAGTTTAAATTCGAAAAACACCGGTGGTTATGTTGAGGTAATGGAAGAACATATTGTTTATTCAACAACAACTGCGACAGGAACTGCGCATGAGGCGGTCTTCGAAGACGACTTTCAAGGAGAACTAGGCGAATGGGAAGAAAGTAGTGAACTTAACTGGAAGAAGTGGTATTCACACTATACTTCTCAGGTTCCTGGTCATAATGATTCTAATAGACTCTTGTACTCGGAATTTTGTGGCGCAATTTGTGTCATAGACTTAGTTAATCCAATTGATTTAATGGGGGCAGCATCAACCACCCTTTCATTTTGGCGTAACCTTCTCTCAACAATTGATAACGGTGAATATTTAAAAGTCGAGGTGTATGACGGGTCAGCTTGGCGGCAAGTCGCTTACTGGACTAATGGCGCCGGCGACGACGGTAGTTGGCACTATGAAACCATCAATATCCAACCATATGTTAATTCCAACCTAGATGTTCGCTTTATTGCCAAGGCAAACACTGTCGGAGAAGTTATTCAGGTAGATGAAGTGTTAATTGATACATACCTACCGGTATTAAGTGCCGCAACCTCTACGGCCACATCTTCGGCTATGGTGTATATTGGATCAGTTCAAAATCTAACCTATGCCTACGATAGTGTCGGTAACATCACCAGTATTATAGACTCTTCTGAAACGGAAACCTCTAAGACACAATCTTTCACTTATGACGATCTTTATCGCCTCACGAGTGTTACAGCGTCTGATACTGCTTCAGGTACTAGCGCATACACACAAAGTTTCACCTACAGTCCAATTGGTAACATTACTAATTTTAACGGCACAACATTTAACTACTCAGATAATGGGTACAATAATCCACATGCTGTAACAAGTGTTGGAGGCACAACCCATGCGTACAGCAGTAACGGCAATCTCATTAATGATGGGACCTGGACCCATGCTTGGGATTATAGAAACCGTCTAACAGGTTCTTCAGACGGTACAAATAACCTCACATACACATATAACCAGGAAAACGCTCGTATGAAGCTTGTGGACGGTTCTGATACTACTTTGTATCCGTTTTCTGACTATCAAATCAAAAATGGTGTCCCTAAGCTCTACCTATCCCTGGGAGACACAGCTGTAGCGACAGTGGAAGGTGCAACTACTACATACATACATACTGATCATTTAGGCGGCACTACTATTACAACTGATAGTACTGGATTCATCACACAGGAGCTAGATTACTATCCTTTCGGTGACACAAGAATTGATAACCAGTATGGCGGGCATAGCCAGGACAGGCAGTTTACTGGACACATTAAAGATGCAGAAACCGAGCTCTTGTACATGGGGGCTAGATATTATCCAGGCAGTGCTGGCAGGTTTATTTCGCAGGATCCAGCTAATCTAGACCTTGGCTCCCAGAGTTGGGAAAGTAAATACGAACGACCAACTGAATTATTCCTTCGTGACCCGCAACAACTCAATACGTATAGCTACTCGCGTAATAATCCAATTGTTAACACCGACCCTGGAGGTGATATACTCCCACTTGCTCTAGCGATAGGGTATGCAGGGTTAATGATTTATGATGCGTATGATACTGCAAATACTCTAGCTGATTCAAATTCTAGCATTAGCAACAAGATATTGGCCGCAGGACTATTTGTAAGTCCGGTTGGAGAAATAAAGGCCGCAGGAAAACTGTCTAAAGAAGCACTCCAAGTAGCGATTAATAGACAAAAGGGTCAAGTTGGAGAAATGAACGCTGGAATTACAAAGAATACGGAAATGATTCCCTCAGCCTCAAATCCTGGGTCAAATCGAATACCAGACGTTCTTGATCATGCAGGAAAGGTTATAGGCGATGTTAAAAATGTTAATTATCAATCATTCACTTCACAACTTAGAGACTTTGCTGACTATGCTCAGAAAAACTCATACCAATTCGTACTGTATGTTGACCAAAGAACTCAACTCAGTAAGACTCTGGAGCGACTTGGAGAACAAATAAAAATTATCAAAAAGGGGCTTGATGGAAATTAAACAATTAGATATGAATCAAAGATTAGAGAAAATATACAATAAGGCATTTGATTTAATTGAATTAAGATTAAAACAAAAAGAGCAAGTGGCTCCATTCATCGTATACATTGAAGATTCTGAAGAAAAACCTATAGTTGCTATGTACGAACAAAGTACAGAGGAGACAGCAGATTATGTTCAAGAGATGCGTCGTCTGATCAAGGTTAAAATTAATGAAGGTACTGCAATCGCATCATGTTTATGTTATGACGTTAAAATAACTGACCCGAGGACAAATGAAATAGTTGACGCAATTACATGTGAATTAGATTCACCAGATGAATCAATTGATATTCATGTTCCTTACAACTTTGATTTGAAGAATATTATTCAAACTCCATTTCAACAAAGTTCAACGAGGTGCCATTTTTCTTAATCGGTACTGAGAAATCTAAAAAATGGACTTACTTAAAATAATGATTCCAACTATTCTGGTTATTGTGTCTTTGTTCTTGATAAGATATGACAGAAACAAGGTTGTAAAAAAACGTCACATTGAATGGGTTTCAATACACATTTTTAGAGATAAGACAGGTTTAAACGCTTCAGCAGAACGACTGTTACAAACTTTACTTAGCTTCGCCTTTATCTTCTATGTAGGAATCGCAGGATTGTTCATAATCAGTTTGTTTGAATAGGTTTCACCTACCCATCCAGCCTCTACGAAACCACCGGTACCTCAACCAAAAAGCACATCTATGCCAACAACACCCTGGTTGCTACAATAGACTCAGACACCCCAGCCTCACAGACATACTACGTCTATAGTAACCACCTAGGCTCTACCAACGTGGTCTTGGGTGAAGACGGATACATCAACCAGCTCCTTGACTACTACCCATACTCCTATTTCTTCTGGTATCACCGCGAGCAGTACCGACAGCTGTTGTCTAAAACTGCCTAGATATAAAGCAAAATAAAAGCATCCATTCAAATGGGTGCTTTTTATTTGAGCACACATCTACTCAGGATGAGTTTTTTCGTACAGCTCTTTTAAGATGATGAGTCCGCGGTGGGCCTGAACAGACATCGTATTTTGTTTTTTGCCAGTAAGGTCAGACATCTCAGTTAGTGAGAGGTCTTGCAGGTAACGCATAGTAATAACCTTTTGATACTTGGGTGGTAAGAGCTTAATTAAATCGATAATCTCTTGACCATCAAGAATATTAATCATTTCGTCAAAACGATCTTCAGATGGTTCATAACCATTATCGAGCATAACATCGAGCGAGGTAGGTTTTTGTTTTCGATATTCATCAATAATAAGTCCGCGCAGAACGTGATTGAGGAAACTGCGCATGGTGTCGATTTTGCCACCTCTTTGTAAGTAGAGAATTGTTTTTAGGAAGGTTGTTTGTACTAAATCATGACTCAGCTCCTGATCGTGGGTTTTGTATATCGCATGTAAGTTTAGTTTTTTCTCAAAACTATCATGGGCATCAGACATATCCGCTCGAATTTGAGTGTGCTGTTTCTTCGTCAGTTTTTTCTTGGTAGTACCCATAAAATATAGCCGAACGAGGTCACAATTTATGACAGTGCTCAATCTGTAACTAGGTTACTTTTAAGTTGGGTCTTTAAATCAAACAATGACTTGTGGGTCGAACGAATGACTGGAGAGGGTGTATCAGTAATATTATACCACAAATTATCCAACTTAGATAAAAGCTTAGTCAGTACCATAGAAGTCGCTTTAAAAAACTTAAACTAAATTTTTATATTTTGTACTGTAACGCAATTTGGAACACGACGGCACAGGAAGAGTACGGATAGAGTTATTAATTTAGTAAAAACTAATAAAAATTAAGTATGCAAAGATTCACAAACTTTGACGAAGAAATTAAAAGAGGTAGCGAAAGACCAGCACCCCACACTCCTCCTAAAGAGAACCCATCTGGGCCACGCACTACCGAAGCCGAAAAGGAAAGTTATTAAAGAGTTAATTAAATAAATTATGTTTAAAAAAATTGTAAGTATGTTCATGGGCGCATCAGTGCTCATGCTGCCGTTTGCATTTACTATGCCTGCGGTTGCAACATCTCCTACTTGGGACGCCACAGGAGCGTACATAGTAGCCGTAGATTACGAAGGTACTGACTATATGCACGATATGTCACTCACTCAAGATGAGGACGGAGACTTAACTGGAAACGGTGGTAGTCCCGCTGGCAGTAATGTATACACTTGGGTGTTAACTTCTGGAATGGTTGTTGGTAATGCCATCGACTTTCTAGCAGACTATACAGCTACTCCTGACGCTGTAACTCCACAAACTACTATGCATGTAGTAGGTACTATTGCTGAAGACGGAACTATGT
>Ga0209542_10009121_pt1 | contig 18292 bp, 15 predicted proteins | sample RifCSPhighO2_01_FD_184028 | JGI IMG/M metagenome (GOLD analysis project Ga0209542, IMG submission 184028) | Soil microbial communities from Rifle, Colorado - Rifle CSP2_plank highO2_0.1 (SPAdes) (version 2) | ecosystem: Environmental > Terrestrial > Deep subsurface > Rock core/Sediment ...
TTTATATGGGTGCGCCGCCGGTGCGTATCGGACTCATTTGCATCTCGTGGGCAATCGCGCCGATTGTCGGGATACTGGGAGACCAGCTTGAATGTGAGATCGTGGAAATTGCACCAAGCGAGGGGCGTATTATGTATGGCACACCAAAATCCGGCACCGACAAGCTCATCATACTCGACGACTTGATCCAGTCAGGACATACCATCACTGGAGCTGTACACCGTCTGCTCAATGCGGGGTATCAAGTTGCCCATATCATCGCTCTTTGCGATAAGGAGATCGGCGGGCGTACGGTAATCGAACGAGAAACTGCATCGTTTGCCGCATCACGCGGCATCGAGCCGCCAAAGATCACCGCGATCATTGAAAAATACTTCATCATGCAAGCCCTGCGAACGCCGGCTATCCAATAGCTGGCTTTTTCTTTTCACCGCGCGATACAATGAAAACATGTGGGTTTCGATATTGGTTATTCTGTATCGCACGTTTATACCTTTTACGATTTTCAGGTGGCCGCTTGGCGGCGCTATTCTCTCAATGCTCGCGGATGCCTCCGACGTCATGCTCTTCCAGCAATTTGGGTATGGCTATTTTGACTACTTTGGCCCAAACGGATATCACTTTTTCGATAAATTTTTTGATACGTACTACCTTTTCTTTGAATTTCTCGTAGCGCTTAAATGGACGAATGCACTGGCCCGCCGCACGGCGGCAGGTCTTTTTATTCTTCGCTTTTCCGGTGCAGTCCTTTTTGAACTGACGAAAATCCGCTGGTTATTTGTGTTCGCTCCGAATATTTTTGAGAATTTTTATCTTTTCTATACGATTGCCAAAAAATGGACGCGCTTTGAAACCACATCGGCCAAAAAACTTACCATTGTATTACTCGTCGTCGGCATCCCGAAAATTATTCAGGAATACCTGATGCATTTCGTTTATGTGGACCGGACATGGAACTTTCTGCGAAATACGTTTTTTTGGTGGCTGTATGGCTCATAACGATGATAACACTCCGCACAGCAGAACCGACGCGGAATTATCCGGTTAAAAAATAATCTACCAAACTAAAGCGATCGCTTTAGTTTGGTAGATTTTTATTTTCCCCCGGATGCTCTGTCGCGAAATTTCCACAACTATGCTGGCAACTTGAAATAAAGACGCATTTTTGCATCATTACTTACATATGAAGCTTCAATGTATTGAACAAATGGGCGGAGTTCGAATACTTCAGTAATAAAACCTAAGATATCCCTACATGGATACGGGAAAAGCCAAGCACTCTTTTGAAATTGCACAAATCCAAGTTCTGCTATTTTTTGCCGAAAAACTTCTCGTGCTCCCTTTCGCTTCTCCGGAATATCAAATATGATAATCCTCCACTTTTTATCCCAGCGGAGCGGCGTGGGGATGGAAAGCTCGCTTATTTTATATCGAAGCGCCCGCTTGCGTCCTCGTTCAGTTAAAACCATGGTCATCTCCTCTCCGCGCCCGTATCTGACATCGACAAGACGGTCACGATAAAATTCACGCATTATACGATACAACACTGCTCTGTCAATCGCTTTCCAGATTTTTGGAAGATTTCGTATGATTCTCCATTGATCCCGAGAAGAACGTGAAAGCGAAATAGTAACGCCAGCGAGTAAAAGAAGAAGCGTCTTTTGTTTTGTCGGGCTGAAATAATACCTTGCCATAGCATCACCCTAACACGCCCGCTCACAATATACAACTTTACGGCGATCGCTTTAGTTTGGTATCTATTTCTTCATTTCTGCTGGCGCAGCACTGCGAGTTTATGCTCGGGGCTCTTGCTATTCTTCGCTTTTCGGGAGATAGACTGAGTGCGCGAAATTACTTTGCCAATTTCTTAACCCGTCAAATATCTTATCGTCAAAATCATCTGGTTTAAATTTAAAAATAACGTCAGTGTTTCTCATACAGTATTGAAGCTCGTTTTTATTATCTTGACTGGAATACCACTTAAAACTGTCAAGAATATCAGCAGCTTTCACGATAAGAGCGTCTTGCCCGTTTTGAACGCAACGTTTAATTAATTCGTTTGTTTTTTCTTCCGTATCCGTGATTGAATCATCTTTTGTGCTCGCCAATACTAGCTTGACAACATTATCGCCAAATTCTTCTCTTAACTCCTGCGCGCTCATTCGAGCCCATTCAATTGTATCATGCAACACTCCAGCTAAGACAACGTCTTTTGTATAACCATTTTCATAGAGATAGATGCCAACGCGAATATCATGAAACAAAATCGGCTTTCTGCTATTTGCATCGGGAAGCGGCATGCGTTTCGCAAGAAAACGCACGGCTTTTTCAAATTCTATTTGTAATGATTTTGACATATTTGATGAAGCATAAATAAAACCTCTCCAGATAAAGAACAAAAAAAATTATTGGCGTCTTGCCGCAATTAAAGCAATTGTTTAACAATATAATCTCGAATTGTGTTTTCCGGATAGCGTTCTTGTTTCCCTGAATCGCGGTCGCGGATCGTGACAGTACCGTCCTCGAGTGTTTGATAATCAATCGTGATACACCACGGCGTTCCGATTTCGTCTTGCCGTCGGTATCGCTTGCCGATATTCCCGATATCGTCCCACATGACCGCGGTAAATTCTTTTTTGAGAGCACGAAATATCTCGTTGGCACGCGCAACAATGTGTTCTTTATTTGAAACGAGCGGAAACACGGCCGCTTTTATCGGTGCGAGTTTCGGGTGAAGCCGCAGTAACACGCGCTTATCCCCTCCGAGTTCATCCTCGTGATAGGCATCCATGAAAAACGCGAGAAACGCGCGATCAAGTCCGACCGACGGCTCAATAACATGCGGGATGATACCGTCAAGCTTAAGTTCTTGGCCAGACGCCCGCGAGTGATTCGTAAGATCAAAATCGCCGCGGTTTGCGATACCCTCGAGCTCCGAGAAACCGTCGGCCGATAACCCATATCGATATTGAATATCCGTGGTTGCTTTCGAATAATGCGCGAGTTCGCTTATCGGATAATCATAAAAGCGGATATTTTCTTGCTTCATACCAAGCCCTAAAAACCACTTCATCCGCATCTCGCGGATATCGCGAAAATACCCGTCGATTTTATCTGGATGCGCGAAATACTCGAGCTCCATCTGCTCAAATTCGCGGCACCGGAAGACAAAACTTTTCGGCGTGATCTCGTTCCGGAACGCTTTTCCGATCTGCGCAATACCAAAAGGAAGCGTCGGATGGAATGAGTCAACGACATTTTTAAAATTGACAAAAACCCCCTGTGCCGTCTCCGGCCGCAGATAGACAGCAGAGGAGGAGTCCTCCACTGGGCCCGCATGCGTCTTAAACATCATGTTGAATTGGCGCGCCGAGGTGAGCTCGCCTCCGCAATCTGGACATTTTTTTTGGTCAGAAAGTTCATCTGCCCGAAAACGATGCTTGCACTTTTTACAATCAACAAGCGGGTCGGAAAAATGTTCCACGTGTCCTGATGCTTCCCATGCTTTTGAGCTCATGAGAATTGCGGCATCAAGCGGATAGATATGAGGTTCGCCGAGCATATGCCGCCACCATTCGCGCTTGATATTTTCTTTCATGAGCACGCCGAGCGGTCCGTAATCCCACGTGCCAGAAAGACCCCCGTAGATTTCGGAACCCGGGAATACAAACCCGCGCCGTTTAGCAAGAGAGACAACCGTATCAAGCATATTCATGAGCGTACCCTAGCATAGAGAGTTTGGTGCAGCTACATTTACCATGTTACTCGCGAACAGCGCCGCCGGATTGTTGAACCTGCGGGTCATCGCGTAATGCCGTATTCACCTCAGTCCCCGTTCGGGTAAATTGCGTCCCGGTAAAATCGTCTTCCGCTTCAAACGTCGCAGCTGAAATCAGCTGCGGGCTTTTATTTACGTGCGGCAAAGACGGGATAAAGCCAATCTGGAAAGCGACCTCGCGCGCCGGCTGCATATACCCGGTGCCGGCCGGTATTGTCACCGGAGACCATATAATTTCACCGGTGGACGCTTTATATGAAACACCGTTGTCTGGAGGGATTACGATATTCTTCCAATCAATATAGGATGGAAGTGTCGCGCGAACACGGACATTTTTCAAATCATTCACACTATTCAGCACCGACCACACGATCAAATACGTCGTCTCTTCTCCGACTCGCGGCGGAATCGGACCGGAATTTTGAATACGCGAATCGTAGTAATATCCTTTTTGCGAGAACGCAACGCGTGAGACAATTTTATATGATTTCTCCGTTTCACCAGAAATATTTACACCCTCAAACCCGGGAGGAATCTCCGCGCTCGAGATATTCGCCTTTATGTGAATGACAAAATTTTTATCGTCAAAACTATCGATAGGGATATCGTCTTTTACTAAAAGTGAAAAATCGACTTCCCCCGCTGCACCAGGGTCAAGAACCGAAAGTCGAGAAACGCGCCCTCCGGTCCAGCGAATTGTATGTGTCGCGCGATCGTATTCGCCAAATGTTGCTTCGAGCGTGCGGAGATCGAAGAAATTTTCGTCCACCGATACATTTATCGAAACATTATGCACGGCAACCGGCAAATTGTTGCGCCATGAGACGGTAGCCGCAAAACGGCTTCCGGCAGACGTTACCCCAGGAGCAATTTCGCCATGAGTTGCGTTAAGCACAACCGTCAAGAGAGAGGAAGCTACAGAAAACGATTCGGTTGCCGTACTAAATAATTTCCAGTCATTTTTTGTGCGGTCGTAGAGACCGATTTGCGCCTTAAATGTCTCCGCCGATTCGGATTTTCGTATTTTTCCATGAAGCGTTATCACAAACTCCGAACCCGCGGAAAGATCCCCTATAAACCATGTGCCGTCGCCCGAATCTGGCTTCGGGGTAGCGGAAGTAAATTCGAACGCGCCCGGATAGGAAACGCCAACGGTGAGGCTGCGAAAAACGCTTTCTGCGGTCGAGACAATGTGCAGCTTCACCTCCGCATCTTGCCCGGCGCGAAGATCGTTCGGGATATCAAATTCAAGCCCGAGGAGCGTACCTTTTATAAATGTCGTGAATTTTTCTTCCAGTGAAAAACGCGCCGAAGCATCTTCGGGGCGATACTCAATAGTTACTTTGCCTCCGAGGCTTGCTCCTTTGGGACCAAACATGATCGCCGAAAAGACCTCTTCGCCTAAAGAATTCGGACTTACCGTTCCGACTTCGCGCCGCTCGCGCCTGAGTCCCGTTTTTGAAAACTCGCCGACGAGAGGCTGGGAACCTTCAGGGAAATCAAAAATGAGAGCTACATTTTCAAGTTGTGTGGAATTGCTGTTTTTATACGTAACCTTCCATGATACTTTTTTACCAGATGCGACTTCTTCCCCTCCCTCAACCGTCATATGAATATTTTTGAGCGTATTATGTGTGGTAACGCCGCCGCGCCCCCACAAAAGTAAAAAACCGCCGACACCGGCAAGCACCAAAAGCCCGCCAACCGTCCCCCATAAAATAATTTTCCGCTCGACCGGTTTCGATACGGTTTTCTGAGTTTCTGCCTCGCGCTGCGCCTCTTCTATGCGGCGCCGCTCCTCCTCATCCTGCCACGAAACCGGCACTTGCTCCCGATGCTTTTGCAGCACCGGTTCTTTATACCGCTTTGTAAAATCTTCATTTTTGCGAAATAGCCGCTTTCGCAGATCATCAATTGCCATGCCAATTTTATACGAATATATGTGAGTTAATAAAATTGAGTGTCTCGCCCACCTGCTATATATAAAACTAGGAATACTGCCATTTATTATACCACATGATTTGCCGCAAGAATTTTCCGTATACCATCTTCAAAAAGCGTGGCCTCTGCGGGATTTCTCAAAAACACCCCGTCTGCCGACCCCGATAGCCACGCGACCGCTGTTTTTGTAAAAAACCGCGGAAGCTCTTGCGACGCCGGGAACATGCCGAGATGCGAGAGCGTCTTAATCTTCAGCGCCGCAAATGCCGCGGGATGCGTAATTTCGTTCAGACGCGAAAGCTCACCCCAAAGTAATTCGTGTGGCTCGTCAGCGCTTACAAGCTTCAAAAACATTTTTATAAAAGAATCGCGCGCTTTTTCGTCCGCTCCAGCCTCCCTTCCAGCGATTTCTTCCGCGTCAATAAGCCGCCAATAATGCCTCCCGGGGGTTACGATAATACGGACGTGATTATATATTCCAAGATGACCGCGGAGTTTTGAATGCGAATTACGAATGCCCGCCGCAACCGCATCGATCCTCCCAATGTCTTTTGTATAAAACGTAAGAATGCGATCTGTCTCTCCCCGATCATGCAAGGCAAGCAGTATTCCCTCTGTCCCGTAATATTTCATCGCTCGCTTTTTCCAATTACTACCGTATAGGTCTCGCCGTCTACATCAAATGTCTCTCGCACAAGCGGCGCGCTAAGCGGTCTTCCATAGGTGATGACGCGGATCCGCGCCCCTTCTTTCACGCGCTTCTCCTCTCCGCCGAGTTCCTTGCCCTCGATAGAAGCATCGATAAAATCACGCGGATGAAGCCCCGCGCGCTTTCGCAACTCCTGGATGCTCCGCACAAGCTCGCGCGAAACGCCTTCTTTTTTGAGCTCCGGGGTAATTACCGTATCGAGTGCGATCTCGTCTGAAATTTTTGGATCAACAATAATATCCTTCACATTCAGCTCATCGCGAAGAATATCAAAAAGAGCACTGCCCGAAATCCTCGTTTTCCTGACGGAAAGCTTCGCGAGCGGCTGACGCACTTTAATGCCAGATTTCGCGCGCATCTCGAGCGCGACGCTTGCGATTCGCCTGACCTCCTCCATTTCAACAATGATTTTTTTCGAATATGTCCTTTTCTCTGGCCACTCTTCAAGATGCACGCTCTTTTCTTCCCCACCAAGGGCGCGGTACGCAATCTCTGCGGCAAAAGGCACGAATGGAGCAGACAAGCGCGCTGTTTCCAAAAGCACATCTCGGAGTACCGCAACTCCCTCTCCTCCCTTCATCCGCTCACGTGATCTTCGCACGTACCAACGCGAGATATCATTTGCGACAAAATCCTCGAGCGAGCGCGCGGCGCCCACAATATCATAAACGTCCATTTTTTTCGTAACCTCGTCGCGCACCATCGCGAGTTTTGCGCGAATCCATATATCAAGCGCATTCGTCGTTTTTGACGCACTGCGGGCATCTTTGTAAAGCTCATAAAAGCGGAGTGTATTGAGGAAAAGATCGATATAATTTCGTTTCGCTTGCTCAACATCTCTCGGGTCAAAAAGCTTTGAATCGTCCGGCTGATTGACCGTAAAGAAATACCACCGGACGGCATCGGCACCGTATTTCTGAATCATCTCTTTCGGATCGATTACATTGCCTTTTGATTTTGACATCTTCTTGCCCGTTTTATCGAGAAGATGCCCGAGCGACAGCACATTTTTATACGGCGCGCCCTTGCCCAAAAGCACCGACACAACAAGGAGTGTATAAAACCACCCGCGCGTCTGATCTATCGCCTCCGCGATATAATCCGCAGGATACGAAAGCTTTTTATCGATGCGCTCTTTATTCTCAAAAGGATAGTGCCATTGAGCATACGGCATCGCGCCGGAATCAAACCACACATCAATAACATCCCGAACGCGCGCCATCGGTTTGGTGCAACTCGGGCACTCAACCATAATCTCATCAATGTAGGGACGATGAAGATCGAGTTCACCAAAATCATTACGGGGCAGCATGACCGGTTTTATTTTATGAATGTCTGCCTGTTTCAAATAACGTGCATTCGGTTGCTCCTCCGGCTCGAGATTGCCGCGCATAATCGATTCGAGAAACCAGAGCGGATCGCCATGCCCTACAATGAGTATCCGTTTTCCTTTATGTAGAGACTCGAAGTTACAAAACACTCGATACATGCGCCGCTTGAGATCTCCCCATGACTCCCCCCCACCAGGGAACTGCTCCGTGAATCGGTTATGCTCTTTCACCCATTCCAAAACATGCGAGAGCGGTTTTCCGTTAAAATCGCCGAGACGCAACTCCCCCATATCGCCGTCGTAAAGAACGGGGACCCTGAGAGCCTTCGAGAGTATGAGTGTTGTTTCCCGCGTACGCACGAGATCAGACGAAATAATCAAATCTATTTTTTCTTTCGCAAGTTTCTTGGCCGCCGCCTTTACGTCGAGTATACCGCGGGGCGTGAGACCATACGTGTCGTTTTTTAAGTTAGACCACACAATTTCCATGAGATTTGTTTTCGCAAAACCATGCCGCATCAGATAATACGTATTTTTTGAAGTGTGCGCGCGCTCGGAAATTTCGGCAACCGACCCGAACACGGAAACAGTATTACAGGTATTGCACCTCCATACGGGGAGCGGTGTCCCCCAATAGCGCTCGCGGGAAAACGCCCAGTCTTTTGCTTCTCGAATCCACTGGCCGAATCTCCCGTCTTTCAAATGCGCGGGGTACCAGTTTACTTTTTTATTTGCCTCAACAAGCCCGGAGCGCGCCTCGCTTACGCGGACCCACCACGATCTGCGGGCAACATAGAGCAAGGGCGATTCGCATCTCCAGCAAAACGGATACTCGTGAGTGTAGGGAATTTTTTTCCAAAGAAGCCCTCGATGCTCAAGATCCTTGATAATGAGCGGGTCTGCTTCTTTTACAAAAACCCCTCTCCACTGTAAAACAGAGTCGGTAAACCGTCCTTCGTCGTCAATCGTGTTATATACGGGCAATTTTTCGCGTTTGCCGACGCTCATGTCGTCCTCGCCGAATGCAGGCGCAATATGCACAATGCCCGTCCCCTCTTCTTCCGAGATAAAATCCGCAAGAACCACCCTGTATGGGATACCTGTAGCCGGATATAGCGCCTCATATTCGAGCCCCGCAAGCTGCGCTCCTCTTTCCTCCCAAAGCGGCTTTTTTATGCCAGGGAAGAGTTTAGGCGCGAGAGACTCGAGTACAATATATTTCTCGCCCTGGTCTTCAACGGTCACATATTTTTTATCTGGGTGTACTGCCGCCACAACATTTGCTGGCAGCGTCCACGGGGTTGTCGTCCAGACAAGAAGAGATGCACGGCGCGTTTTCAGGCGAAACCGCACATACACGGAATCTTCGGTTATTTTTTTGTAACCCTGCGCGAGCTCGTGGCTCGAGAGCGCAGTACCGCAACGCGTACACCACGGGAGAATTTTATCGTCTTCATAGAGAAGTTTTTTCTTCCAAAATTCTTTGACAACCCACCAGAGACTTTCAATATAATTATTCGTGAGCGTCACATAGGCGTTTTTGAAATCGAGCCAGTAGCCCATCCGCTCGGTAAGGCGCTCCCACTCTGCCTTGTAGTAAAAAACGTCTTCGCGCGCAGTCTCAACGAATTTTTTGATGCCCACCTTTTCCTCGATATCGCGCTTCTGCGTGATACCGAGTTTTTTTTCTGCGGCTATTTCGGTCGGGAGTCCGTGCGTGTCCCACCCGGCGCGGCGCTCAACCAAAAATCCGCGCATCGTCCGGTAACGCACAACGACGTCTTTGAACGAACGCGCCTCTACATGGTGAATCCCAGGAAGTCCGTTTGCGTAGGGCGGCCCCTCAAAAAAAACAAAGCGCCGAGCACCTTTTCGCCGTTTGACGCTAGCCTCGAAGATTTTATTCCGGGCCCAGAATCCAAGGACCTCTTCCTCACTTCGCATTTTCCAATTATAGAGGCCAATGGCATTTCTTTCAAGCAAATTGACGGCGAAAAGATATATGCTAGCATCGTATTGGAGGCGACCATGATTCTTGAGATCACACACTCGAACAACTGCGAAGAGTTGGTTGACATCTCATTCGCTTGCTTTGACCGCCCGAACCGGAAGGCAGAGTTCCTTATAACAGACCGCCACCAAGTCAGTATGCTTCGGCTTCAGCCACGACGTTCCAATGACGTTTCCAATGACGTATGGATTTATGATGCTGAAAATGTAACTAGAGACGGACATGTCTTGCGTGGAAACCTTAGCGGTTTTGACTCGTTTCAGAAAAAACATGAATCTCGCTTCGTTCTATACGCGGGCAACGCGTTCTGCATGTCACCAAGATTACACACAGTTGAGAACCGCTACTATAAGACATAAGAAAAGAAAAGCCGAGCGCACCGCTCGGTATTTTTTTATTTCTTCTGGCGTACGCTCGTGATATTACGCCAGAAGAAATAAAAAAAATCTCGGCAGATGCCGAGTTGTTTTTATTTTTTGGATACGTTCTTTAATTCTCTAATGCTAACGGTTATCTCTGGCGTAATATAAACTGAAAGTCGCGAAAATTGAACCCCACGGATTTCTTCGTTTCCAGTAAACAACAGCCCATCTCGCATAACCAAGTGTGTCTTCTCTGCACTTTTCACGAACTTGTATTCCTGGACGAGCAAATCAGTATCCAAAAAATAACGAAGGTTGACGTGATATCGAAAATCCTTGCCGAAACGTGCCTCCCAATTGTCTACTGCGCACCCGCTCAATAGAAAAAGTACCGCCACGAGGCCAAAGATTTTTCGCATCTCGCCCTCCTCGAATCTGGCACCAAGGTAGCATATCAAGATACCCGTAGCAAGAGGGGGTTGAAATTTAATCTTACTGAATGAATCTCACCAGAATCCCTCTCTGCTAGGTATTATTTCTAACAGAATTTATTTTTCAATTGCAATCGAATTTATTTTGTCGTTTTGCTCGGTTGTGAGCACCACATCCATCCCGCCGACAACCCTACCAAAAAGAGTATATTGGCTGTTCAGAAATTGCGAATCTTTCTTAACGATAAAAAATTGAGAGTCGTTCGAAACGGCAATATTGCCGCCGCGTGCAACCCCCACGGCGCCTACGGCAAACGGAAGCTGGCTCAACTCGGTATCGATATTTCCCCCTCCGGTCCCCCATAACTGCTTTTTTGATTCGTCGCGAGACAACGGATCGCCGCCCTGAATCACCCAATCTTCAACACGGTGAAAGCGAAGTCCGTCGAAATATCTCGCATCCGCTTTTTCAATAAAATTTTTCACTGTTTTTGGCGCGGCATCAGGATAAAGCTCAAATTCAATCACCCCCCGCTCCGTCGTAATTTTTGCTTTCATATTTTTTTTAGTAACATTTGTCGTGTCGTCGCTCGGTGCAGTCGTTGAATCAGATATCGGTGCTTTGACTCCCTGGTTGCCGTTGAGCAGCCAGACAAACCCGCCCGCGACCACGAGAAATACGATTAACCCTATAATAATAACTTTTGGTTCCATAGAAATCATAATAACGAGACTCTGCGCCTCCTGCAACCTTGGGTTTGGACGTCCGACGTCCAAGTGAGAATAAATCCCGTTAGAAATTCGCGGGGGGATTTAAATCCCGGTATGGATTATCCTAAGCGGTAACCCACGCCACAGAGTGGCTAGGGATTATTTCTAACGGGATAAAAAAAGTCGAGCTGACAGCCCGACTACGCATTGCTATTCTTTCAGGAATTGAAGTATCTCGTCTATGGGAGTTTCAATACCAATATAAAACACCCCACCCTTAACCCGACAACCCGTGTCTGAGATAAATACAATTTGCACTTCACCAATATTGATAACTTCTTCGCTCTCCAGTAACCGCTTAAGAAAAGAAACATACAGGCTGTATGAGCCGACAGTAATATCGACAAACGCGATGGGTATTATATTCCAGCCTTTTGCTCTTAGCTGTTTCAAGAGAGACTTTGCCTCTGCCTCTTTTGCAAGATACACACGGGCAGCATCAAGATTCTTTCCCATGACCCACCTCCGGATAATCCATAAGTAGGGTAACAACCCACCCCTAAAATAGCAAAGTAGATGGGGCAATCAAGAAAAATAAAAAACTACATCTTCTCTGGCGCCGAAATACCCATCAGCGAAAGAGTTTTGGCAAGCATTTGTTTTGTAAGAAAAACCAAGCCAAGACGGGCGTATTCGAGATTTTTATCATTTTTCTTCTCTTTTATAATAACAGGCGTCGTTTCATAAAACTCGGCAAAGGCGCGCGCAAGCTCGTAGGCATAGCGAGCAAGGCGCTGAACTTCGAAATCCGACGCGGTATCATCGAGTATTTCTCTGAACACAAGAATCTGTTTCATAAGATCCAGCTCGGGAACCGACTCTACGAGAGACCAATCGACTTTTTTGAGATCGCTCTTTCGTTTTCCTTTTCGTAAAATCCCCGAGGCGCGGGCGTGCGCGTATTGGATATAATACACGGGATTTTTCTTTGATTGCGATTTTGCAAGCGTGAGATCAAACTGCATCCCCGAACGCGGACTATACGATAAAAGGAAATACCGAAACGCGTCCCTGCCGACATCCCGAAGCACCTCCTGTGCGGTCACAAAATTGCCTTTGCGCTTCGCCATTGAAACAATCTTGCCGTTTTTGATAAGAGTAATCTGTCCGTGGACAACGATTTTGAATTTGTCTTGCCCAAAATCGAACACGTCTGCAACCGCGCGCAGTTTCGCAATATGACCCTCGTGTCCCTCGCCAAATTCATCTACCACAAGGTCGTATTTTAAGAATTTTTCTTTGTGATAAGCGACATCGTTTGCAAAATACACAAGCGTCCCGTCTGCTTTGACAACAACCGCTTCACGATCTTTCATATGCTCGCCCTTCGGGCTGAACCAAACAGCGCCGTCTTTTTTTATGAGAAGTCCTTTATTATCAAGCTCCGCCAAAACCTTTTTTGTCTTCGAGCGCGCGAGCGCGCTTTCTTTCACTATTTTATTAAAATGAATCCCGAGATCCTTGATTGTCTGCATATTTTCTTTCCAAAACCGTGCGAGCGCGAATTGAAGAAGTTTTTCTTTTCCTCGCTTATCCCGCAAAAGCGCGTCTTTCCATTTGCGGCTGGCATCCGCCCCAACGCGCTGGACATACTCACCTTCATAGCCGTCTTCCGGCAAAGATGCGGAAACCCGGCGCGAGCGCAAATACCAACACCACAGCGAATCTGCGAACTTCCCAACCTGCGCTCCCGCATCATTGTGATAATACTCGCGCGTTACTTTATATCCGATTTCGCTCAATATACTCGCGATAACGTCCCCAATCGGCCCCCCGCGCGCATTCCCTATATGAATGGGCCCAGTGGGATTCGCCGAGATAAACTCGACGGAAGCCTTTCCGAGCCGCTTCGGTTTTTTGGGCGAGACCGCTTCTTTGATACATCTCACAACAAACGCAGGCGTCAGATAGAAATTCAAAAAACCGGGCGCGGCAACTTCAACCGAATAAAACATATCCGGGTGTTTTTCTTTCACGCGGCTTGCGAGTTCTTCCGCAATCGCAAGCGGAGCGCGATGCTCTTCTTTGGCGCGGATAAACGCAACATTGGAAGAATAATCCCCGCGCCCGGAGATTTCCGTCCGTTCAACACGAAATTGAGTCGTCTCGCCGACTTCGTCACGGATTATATTCTCGATGGCGTGCCGCAGATTTGCTTCCATATTCAACACTCTAGCGCAAAAACATAAAAACCCGAAATACGAACGAAACGAAACGATTGACGGCTCTCTATAAATCTGCTATAAAATATAAGATATCGTTCCTTGAGAAGGGAGAGTGGAAGTGGCCGAAGTAATCGCAGCCGTTCTGGTCTTTGGATTCGCTCTCGGGTTTCTCGCGCGGCATCTCTCGCTCCTGAAAGAACGGGAAGCGAAAGAATATCTGCGCGACGTCATCGGCTCGTTTGCAAAAGTCCACGTGCCGCCGTACCAGTACACGCTCGTCCGATATCGCCATGAGATTTTCAAAAATGGCGATGAACACGTAAAGCGGATATACCGTATCTCTGCCTTAGACCATCCGTTGAGCTGGATAAAAATACGGATGGGCGCATCGGCAGACGCCGCTCTTTCGGACATGAATCTGCGAGCGCATAGAGTCCGTGGAGATATCTCGACTCACTGCGCAACAGCGCTCTATGAAAATACGCCCCGCAAAAAGCGCGCGCTTGTTATCTTCCCAAACCCGCTTCCTCCAGGCAAAGAGGAAGAGATCCGTGTCGAATACACGTGGCCAAAAGCGTGGCGAGACCTCGTCGTCAATATGGAAGACACGGCTTGGTACAACATCGATACGGACATTGAACTCCTTGAGGTAGAAATCACTTTACCGAAAGAACTCATGATAGAAAAAATCTGGGCTGAACCCCAGATCGGTGAAATCATATTAAAAACAGATCGAGTAGCTCTCTGGACTGCCCAAAAACCGCCGCACAATCTCTATCGGCTCTGCATCACGGCAAAGAATCGCTAAACTCTATTCTTCGCCGTCGCCGTTGTCTGGTCCACACCCGATCATGATAAAAAAGTGAAAAGATGCTTTTAATCCTCACCCCTATCGTCTGACCCTTTCATATCTTCACCCTACTCCCGTTTTCACTGCGGGGTCAACCCCGTCAGTAGTCATGCGAGTGCCCAAGGCACTCGTCTTTTTTTTATCATCATCTAGACTAGTGGTATGGCGCTTTCCGAAAACAAAAAGGCATATTTTGACTATGAAATACTCGAGAAGTTTGAGGCAGGACTCGAGCTTTTGGGCTTTGAAGTGAAATCCGTTATAAAAGGAAACGCACACCTCGAAGGCGCGCGCGTGCTCATCCGCGGGAAGGAAGCATACGTCGTAGGTCTCACTATCCCGCCCTACCAGCAAAAAAACACGCCAGCCAGTTATGAGCCCGACCGTACGCGCCGTCTCCTGCTCCACAAAAAAGAAATCGCTCATCTCGCGGGGAAACAAAAAGAGCAGGGCTTGACATTGGTGCCGATTAAGTTGTATAATAAGCGTCACAAAGTAAAGCTCGAGTTCGCGGTCGCGCGGGGCAAGAAAAAATTTGATAAAAGAGAGGTGATAAAAAAACGCGAAACCAAAAGACGCATCGAGCGATCTTTGAAAAATTTTTAAGCGACGGGAGTGTAAGGCCTCGAGGAGGTGCGAATGCATAGAGTGCACGGCGAGCCGGGAATCTCGTACAACGTCCCAAACAAAATAAGTGCAAACTTATTTAATCGGCAACCTGCGATGGCTTTTGCCTAACAGATTGCTGTACTCTCTCGTGATTCGTCACAAGAGACATCGATTCCTTGGCGCTTGAACAAGGAGCAATCGGTGTTATATCTCAAGCTTACCCGTCCCTTGTTCTCGAAAAGGGCTGGGGAGAAAATTTCGAGAAACCTCATCGTCTTCTGCGAGTCTTCGAGCGGTGAGTACTAAAGACTCGACAATCGTGTAGACCTTTCTGCCATACCACCTTCGATGTGGGTTCGATTCCCACCACTTCCATTGCCAAAAACAAAACCGCCCGAAAGGGTGGTTCTGTTTTTGTGCAATCGCAAATTCGGTTGTGGGAATCGAACGGAGTGCCCAGGCGGCATTCCCCGGGTCTGCTGAGCGAGCGGACGATTGAACAAATAAGCATTCTGCTCTAGTATGCAGGACAGAAGGCCCTTGAAAAAGGAGTTGGCGAATGACCGAAAATCCTGATGTTGTTATAATGTGTAGTGGCAAGGGAGAGAGGATTTCTCGACTTACGGCAAAGTATGGGTGTAAATCCCTTATTCCAATAGGCGGCAGACCGGCGTTGGAATATATTCTGACTGCCACCAGAGCAGTAACAGACGGGAAACTTTTCCTATGCGTCGATAAATCGGCGCTCATCCCGCGCATCGAGAAAATGATAGAGATACTGGAAATACATGACACAGAAATTTATATCGACAAGGGAATGGGCACCGTTCATTCACTATATGAATTGAATGACAAAATAAGAACTGAGCGGACTTTCATATTATTTGCTCACCACCTTATTGCCATTGAACACTTGCGAAAGATGCAGCGTGCGGCGCGTGAAGGCGTGGTCGTAAGCCTCTACCCGACAAGCTCTGATAATCTCCGAAAGATTACGTCGATCGAGAAAGGCCTCTCTAAGTATTTCCGATTAGGAGACGAGAACGCGGTGCTCAAAAGATATGAACAGTATGCCGATGCCCCTTATCTCGTGCCAAAAGCTTACATAGAAGCACAAGCAGACGCTCATGTAAGGTCTTACGAAGCAACCAAGAGATGGCATGAGAGCGGAGGGTCGGTTATTGGTATCAAGGCAGGCTTTCCTCATGAATTCCATGTTACAGATGACTTGCAAGCAGTGGAGAGATTCGCACGTAAGCTAAAACATCGACTCAGTATAAGCCCGCGAATAAAGAAAAAAGCACCGACCAAGAGAAGCCTTTACGTTCTTATACTTTCGGGGCCAGCTGGGAGCGGAAAAAGCACTGTAGCAGATATACTGCGGAAAGTTTTGCCGACCGAACCTGCATATATCAGCCTCGATGACTTAAAACACATGATATTTGTGGCAACTTCGACCGACCATTATCTCGATTTAGCGGCTAGAAACGCTCTTCCCATTATGAAAAATTTTCTTGATGCTGGGCATGCTGTGATAATCGATAAAGCTTTCGGAAAATATGCGTATGTAAAACCATTTATTAATGAGGCAAGGAGAAGAAAGGTGCCAGTCCACTATGCCAAATTTACCGCATCTCTCGAAGAACTCCTTCGAAGAAATCGAACAAGACAGCATTATATACCTGAATGGCGTGTTGAAGAAATGCACCGCTTTCACAAGATGCATAGCCATCCTCTAGGCATCGAAATTGATACGGAGAAGGATTCGGTGAACGAAATCGTCCGCTTACTCAAAAACAAGATAGAATCTAAAAAGCAATAGAGGCCCAATTTATTGGGCCTTTTTTATTCTAAATGAGCAAGGTCGTTCCAGGTGAGCAACTTCCATTTACCTTCTGAATATTCACAAACAGTTAACCCAGTATTGCTTCCATGAACGTGTGATATGAAATTCCTATGTATTTGTGGTGTGATATCCTCTCCAAAAATAATGGTGCATATGAGGAAACGCAAAAATGCCCCATGTGTTACTACCAAAACGTTGTTCTTATTGAGAGCGGCAATATATTTGAGAGCGGCTAGTGCCCGTTTCCGTAAATCATAAAATGTCTCCTCATCGGAGAATTTCCAGCCGTCTTTGCCGTAGTTCTCATCAATAAGCTTTCTAATTTTCATTGATTCTGGGTCGGAAGGATTTCTACCAACGATTTCCGAGGGGTGGCGCCGCTCTACTAAAAGGGCACTATATTCAATTTCCTTTTGCAGAACGGCGTTAATAATGTTCGCTGTATGGCTCGCACGTTCGTAAGAGCTTGATAAGACGAAGTCTACCGGGAGCTTTGCGAGCCTGCTTGCAAGAATTTCTGCTTGTTTTATGCCGCGTTCCGATAAACCACCATTACTATCCTGATGCACGTTAAGGGCATTAGCCTCACTCTCGCCATGGCGAACAAAACATACCTTCATGCTAAGAGAATAGCAGATAATTTAACATATAAAAGCTCTGCCTGCAGCAACCTAGTAGGATGATTACCATTGGATTGTCACGAACAGAGAAATCCCAATGCTAGTTTTTTCTCCAAAAACTCCTCGTTTTCACTCGTAATTCTATTAACCAGTTTTACTAACTCCGTGTGCCATTTGGACGTCCCTTGATATACAGGGCTTTGATTTTTCAATAACTCAAAACACTCAAAAATATACTTTTCTATTTGGTTCCAACTTTTTCGAACCATGTCCATTGCCAAAAACAAAACCGCCCGAAAGGGTGGTTCTGTTTTTGTGCAATCGCAAATTCGGTTGTGGGAATCGAACGGAGTGCCCAACGGCACTCCGCGGGATTTTCGAAAAGAAAATCAACTCCCACTTAGACGATTTCATGTGCTCGCGAAATAGGTTGGGAGTTAAATGGCATGCTGGGAGCATGCTAGGTTTTTCGCTTATTTCATTTATAATCTAAAAATGCTAGTATCACACAAGACAAGGAGGCTTCACCATGGAAGACATTCTAGCCGGCAAAGTTCATGGCGAACTTAACATACATAGTAAGTCGACTGATGCGCGTGCACGTCTATTGAGCGCACTGGCCAATAGACCCTTCGAAATTGATGGGCAGATGTTCTCTTCCGTTGAAGGCTTTTATCAGGGTATCCGATTCGCATTCGAAGATCCGAGAAGACGGCGCGCCTTTGCATCAAGCTATGGATACGCCCAGCAATTCCATAAAGAAGCTAGTGGTGAGTTCGTATGGTGGAAAGCTGAAAAAATCCATTGCGGTTCAGCTCGTCACATAGAGATTATTGAACTTGCTATCAGAGAAAGCTTCTATCAAAACC
>Ga0209542_10009124_pt1 | contig 18286 bp, 25 predicted proteins | sample RifCSPhighO2_01_FD_184028 | JGI IMG/M metagenome (GOLD analysis project Ga0209542, IMG submission 184028) | Soil microbial communities from Rifle, Colorado - Rifle CSP2_plank highO2_0.1 (SPAdes) (version 2) | ecosystem: Environmental > Terrestrial > Deep subsurface > Rock core/Sediment ...
AAAGCAAAAAGATGTTGCATGGAAGTAAAGTATACTCTAAACTTGATTCAGCGAGGATAAATGAAGAAACATTGAGATGGATTAATCATAACTTGAATGTTTTGAACCGAGCTAAACATGAATGGGGTATCACTCCAAAATTTATGGAATGATATTTACACATAGCTAACAAAACCACAACCTTTTTATAACTGAATAATCCAGAATTACAATGCAATATACGATTGAACAGCTAAGAAAGCACTTCGCAGAAAATCCGTTGGGATGTCTAACAGAAGTTCATAGAGAAGAAGTTCGCTCGCCTGAATTCCAAAAGAAATTTGTCAGACCATCTCATTATGATGCTTTGGAGTCTTTAATTAATGAAAAAGACTCTTTCTTAAGACTTCATGGATTGAGCGACGCAGCCCACAGAGCACTGCATTCAAGAGAAAGATTAGTTAGACATGGAACAAACTACTTCCTCTGGCAAAATCATCTTGTAGAAAAAAATCTTGGTTTAGTGTACGGCATGGCAAATAATGTTCACGGGCTTGTTGATAAAGATGAAGCATTGTCGGAAGGAATGGCAAGATTGTCCCGTGCAGTAGAATTATTTGACCCTTGGAGAGGTTTCAAATTTTCTACATATGCATGCAGGGCAATAATAAAATCTCTTGGTAGGGTAAGGAGAAAGGAAGCAAGGCGTCACTCACTTTTTCCAGCAAGTCTTGATGAGGGATTAGTCCGAGAAGAAGCAGAAAGAACCAGCGGCGACTCTCAGGTGCTTGCAGAAAGACTTTCACTATTGGTATACAGCGGGGTTCTTTCCTCGTCTGAGGTAGAAATTATTCATGCAAGATTTCCTGTAAAGAATGGGGGAAAGAGAAGAACATTTCAGGATATTGGAGATAAAATAGGGTTATCCAAGGAAAGAGTAAGGCAACTTCAAAACGCTGCGCTGGAAAAGCTTCGCGAAGCTTTCCTTGAGGAAAATCCGAAACGTTATCGCCTCGGCACAAATGTCGTAAGTTATCTCGCCTAAAAATTCTGTCCCAACTTAATAATTACAGCAAAACCAAAAGACTTTTATATCTGTATTTCAGCCTGATTTAATGCAGACTTTAGAGAAACTCGCAGAGCAGTTTAAGAAAGACCCAAATGAAAACATGCCTAAGGACAGAGTAGAAGGAATTCTAACCTGCGCAAATATTTGGGATGCAGGACTCAATCCTCATCAAGAGCCAGATAACTTTTATCGTTTAATCGCCTTAAGAGAAATGACTTATCGTTCAAAAACCGATTTGGGGCTTCAAACCTACGGCACAGCCCACAATTCCTGGCAGAACTCAATGGCTACAGTATACCTCCCTCTTGCTAAAGGCTTTGCAAGAAGAGAAATTCGCAGAGGAGCTTTTGACTTCAGTCAAGTCTTTTCAGATGCAATTTTATGTTTGCATATAGCATTGAGAAAATTTAATCCATGGATTGAATCTAATCTTTTTTTCCCTTTATACGCTCTGAATGTAATGAGTATGGAAAGAAGAAACCGCCTAAAAGTTGAAAAAGGCAAAAGAGAAAGATTCGAAAGATACTCTGCATCAAGATTTAAAGAGACAAAGCGAAGATTAAAGCCACTGCATTCTGATTTTTCTGGAGTTCTGGAAGAGTGGGTAAGAAGAGTCATGGACGACGGACTTTTGTCTGAAAAAGAGAAATACATATTATCCCAGCGATTTCCTTTAAATGGTGGAGAACCAAAAAAGTGCGTTGTTATTGCAAAAGAGATTGGACTATGTCCTGAGCACGTTTCCAGAATACAAAAGAAAGCATTCCAAAGACTAAGGCAAGCAGCTGAAGAAGAAATGAAATTTTACCTTGGCAGCTGTGGTTAAGGGCATTAGTTTTCACAAGAGCCGTTCATCTATAACAAAAGACATTAAATCTTACTAACAATTCTTCGCATCATAGCCAACTTAGATTAATTGAAAACACCATCGGTAATATCGCAATCGTATCAAATTTAAGTTAATTATATTATGTCATACGCAATATCAAAAAATTATCTCTTCCTTCTCCAATAAACCAGCACTAAAGAAATAACCACCACCCCAAGAATCGTAAGAAAACTATTCAGAACATTAATTCCCACTCCGATTAAATTCAGATAAAACACAGCCAAAGGCACAACCGCAATTGATAAAGCAAACGACAAGGCAATTCTTTCAAGCCAGTCAATCGAACCCTTATCTTTAGAATCCGAAGAGCGTGTCTTCGGGAAGAAAACAAAACTCAAAATAAATCCCGGCAAAAACAAAACATAAACACTTCCAAAAACAATCCTGAAACTCTCAAGCATTCCCAATGAACTAAAAAGTCCGACGCCCAAACTAATCAAAACCAAAACTCCAACAACAACCCCGATAATAAATTTACTTTTCATCTTCATCCTCCAATACAAGCAAGCTTAATAAAATTATCAAAACCCCGGCAATCACCGAAATCACCCAAGACAGCCAGCCCAAATCCCCTGTCTTAAATTTTATAATCCCAAATCCCAAAATTCCCAATACAAATATGAAAACATAATCCAACCCTTTAACTTTCTCTTTAACTCTGAAAGGATGCTCAGAAAAAACATCCAAAATTCCAGCGATAATCACAACAATTAAAAGCCAATTCAAATTCAGGTAAACCGAAACAACTCCGCTCCAAATTTGTTCAATCAGCAAAAGAACAAGATAAGTAACCAGCAAAGTCTGGAACAGATGATTCACTAAATTCGCATTGTGCCCTTTGAACAAATATCTCGTCATATTACTCCTGGTTTGTAAACCTTAACCTCTATCCAGTCAATAGGAATGCTATTATTTGAATATTCCTCATTTGACAAATGCGGTATCCTGAACACAAAATTCAGCTTGTTGTCCTTGACAAACAACTCATCTTCTTCCAAATTAAATTCAGTTTCAGCAATCAGCCAGCCAGAATCTTCAATCGGTTCTTCATAATCCGTAACCAAATAGTCAACATTGCTCCTAATCCAGTTCATGTCATTTTGAATATTCACAACTCTTTGTTTAAACGGCTCAAAATAACTCTCCTCTGAAAAAGCAAAATATCCAACTCCTGAAACAATAACATCATTCTCAGGAAAACTAATCTGGTGTTTTCCCTCGCCAAAATCAATATACAACGGCTCGTCTTCCTTATAAAAATCAAAACTCTTGTTCACGCCGTTTTCAGCATAACTTAAATTTTGAATCCCGTCTGAGTGATAAGTCATCAATCTAACCTGTCCTGAACGCGGCAGTTCAAAGTACAAGCTGGAAGGTTTTGTCTCAACATTATACAAAGAATTGTCCGCCAAAAAAACTCTGTCCATTACAATTTTGTTAGTGTTAATTTTAATCTCCCTAATCAAGCCGTCAAAATCTCCGAACTCAATTTTGTAAACTCCTTCCTTCAGATTTTCAGCGCTCAAAACACCTTCTTGCACAGAAACAATTTCTTTATTCACTTCAATTATCCCGTCGTCGGGAATCGTCGCGTTCGCAATCAAATTATCTTCCAAATCATAAAGCCCAATTTCCAACTCGTCAGAACCCTCATACCAATTAATATCCTGTTTCTTGACACTAACTCGCAAATCTCCTTTTATGTAAATATACGCAGCATGCCCGCCTCTCAGAGAAGTCGTTATTGTCGTCTCTTTCTGTTCAAAGTCTTGAATTATCGGAAGAGGCGTGTAAGGAGAATCAGTCGCAACCACACTGCCATTTTCGTATTTCAAATCTTTCAGCGTCAAAGCCCGCAAATCTGAATTAACAAGATAAACACCATCTCTGCTAGGAAACTCTGAAATACTGTCCAGCGCGGGATTGTAAATGCTCTTGTATTTGTAATGCCAAACTTCCTGATCCTTCGCTCCCAAACTCATTCCCTCATTCTCCGGAAAATTATCTTTAAACCTGACTCTGATTTCAACTTTCTCGCTTCCCCTTGCAATCGGCACGTCAAAGTAAACCAGCCCGCCAGTCATTTCTCTGTAACCATCAATTTGTTCAGAAACTCTTGTCGCAGGCGCCAGGTAATTTTCCCCTTCCGAACCGATATCATAAAAATAATCAAACTCCTGGCTGGCAATAAAATTGTTGAATATTAAATATCCAATTATCAGCAAAGGCACAAGAACAATAATAACTTTCAAAATCTTAACCCGGTTCGGCTCAACAGCTCTCTCTCTTTTAATCTCCCTCGCCTTTTCAACCGGCTTCTCAACTTCCTTCACAGGTTTCCCTAATTCTTCCAGCTCCTTTCTTTTCCTTTCTTTCCAGCTCTTGAATTTATCGTCCCAGTTATCCATCGCCACGTTCACATTCTCCTGCTTCTTTATTCAGTTTAATTAACAATTTTTCATAATGGCTCAGCAAACCATCATATCTGACTACTAAAGGAATAGTATACCCCCCAGCATTATCAATTCTTTTCTTGATGCCGGGCAATTCTACCCTTGTCAAATGATGTATCATCCCGCATGCCCTGTCTAAAATATCATCTGCCTGCCCGTCATAAATAAACGCCCTAAACCCTTTAAGCAATTTAGCCTCCCGCCTGCTAAACATCTCGCCTAATTCTCTGTCTTGTTCAGTTCTTTCCCAATCATCCATATAAACACACCAAAATTTCGCTATATAAAACTTTAGTTTTTAGGATTGCAGCTTAAGACATACTTAACATAAACCCGAGACGATTTTATAACTTAAGACACGGATGATTCCCTAGATAAAATAATTAACATAAACTCTATATGGTTGTTATACTGCCGATGATATCCGGATTTTAGTCCACTTTAACCACCAAAAATATATTAGCATAGACGATAAATAGAATCAAGATAATTATTTCAGTTATTGATGAAAGAATAATTTTGTTATGTCATCTTAACATTACAATAATATCCCAGTTAGTTCAGGATTATTATAACTCTATAGCATAAGTACCCCTCCAATTACAAAAAGGATTAATGTGAATTCGATACGATTGTAATATTACCGAGTACACCCCTCAGCAAACATACTTCATTATCTTGTTTCCCGCATCGCTTGAATAAACAACCTCAAAACACTCATCCCCATAATCTCTGGTTCCTGCAAACAAATAAATCTCCCTTCCAGTCGAAGAATAACTTTCCATCAATTCTTCCACATCTTCACCCGTCCAAAACCTCCCCCACTCGCTCTCATCCCACTCGTTCAAATCAAACAGCCCCGGCGCAATCGTCTCCCTCCCTGAATAAGCCAAAACCCACGGAGAATACTCGCTCGAAATCGCCATAACATATGCATTCTCCTCCACTGAGTTCAATCTTTCAATCATCGCAATCCCGTCAGAAGAAATCCCCGGACGCGCCACCATTGCAATAGAATAACCGGCATAACCAGAAGAAACCAAAAGCAAAACCAAAGCCGCAATCCCAAAATATTTCTTGTTCTTTATCACAATCCCAAACCCATACGCCGCCGTCAAAATCAACGCAATGTCAAGATGAATAATAAAACGATTGAAAAAGAAAAACTGCGCATAAACAATCACGCCGCAAATCACAGCCCACCAAAACAACATGTCTAATCTCTTTCTCTTCCCCAAAGCCACCAAACCAAGAACAGCAAAAGGCAGATAAGCCAAAGTCGTAAACTGATAATTCTGGAACGAAATAAAAGTCCCCGGAGATTCTCCTGGAGAGACAAAACCCTCGCCAACAGCCGGCAGAATGCTCGTAATCGCAGGGAAGAAATCCCCAGCATAAAGCGAGAATCCAATCAAAAGAATTATCACGCCCGCTAAAACATTCCATTTCAGTCTCTCAATTTTCTTTTCCGTCATCCAAGCAGAAACAAAAGCATAAACAAAATAACTCAGTCCAAAAATGTAAAACGTCGGCCTGTGCACCAATCCAACCGCCCCGCCCAAAACCACAAATAACCACCAATCCATTCGCCCGCCCGATTTCTCCCATCGCGTCAGGAAAGTCATAGAAAACAAAGCAAAAACCAATCCAATCACGTTCTTGTAATAAAGATAACTAAAGACATAATACTGCACAGCCGAAACCGCGTAAATCAAAACCGCAATAACCCCCGCGCTCGTCCCAAACTTTTCTCTAGCAAAAACATAAATCGCAAGCCCGAGCAAAACGCAAAACCCGATAAAAATCCAGGTGACAATAACCTCGCTTGAAAACAGCCAGGTAAAAGGTTTCATTAAATACAAAAATCCCGGTTCCATTCCTCCTCTAAGAATCCACGCATCCCGATTCGCCAGCCCATGAACAATCCCGTACTGATACAGCCCGGCGTCATAACCCAAGCCAATTAACCTTCCTGTTTGTTTCAAGTAAGGAATCGCCCGCAAAACAAAAACCAAAACCAAAGCAAGCACAGTCAACCCCGCCAAAATCTTCTTTCCAATTTCTAGCTCCCCGATTTTCCCGCTCCATAAAACAAAAGCCCCCAGAATCCCAATCACAAAAGCCAAAATCTCAAAATGCAAACTGTACTTCCCGATAAAATCAAAAGAAACCAGTATAACTATAAGAACATAAACCGCCAGCAGATACCAAAACGTCTGCCTCGCTATTTCCTTCGTCTCCATCTTACAACACCCAAATTTTCATATATAAAACTTTAGTTTTAGGGCGAACCAAGAACAAAACACCATGTTTTAAATATTATTAATACTTTCATTAAACATGAAAATCATAAAAGTCTTTGATAAAAAAGTTGGGAAGAAGGAATATCACAAATACAGAGTGCCCTTGCCAAAAAAAATAGCTGAAGAATCAGGATTGTTAGAAAAAGAGATAAAAGCCATCAATAAAGATGGAAAGATAATCATAGAAGAAGACAAGGGTGAAAGCAATCGTTCCATCAGAAAAATACAAAGCAATAATTTGGATGGATGAGCTTGATGAAACAATAGTTTATCTTCAAAGCATGCGCCGTATGCTTAACAAACTCAGCATTAAAACCAATACCAGTTTGCAATGGGAAAGGGACATAAGGAAAAAGATAAAAGAAGGCAAGTTTCCAAAACCCGATAAAATACTTAAGAAGATTTCAAAGTAAGTTACTCTTCCTTACCTTTCCTCATCAGAATAAAAATTCTTCAACATTTGCCGTGATGTACCATATGGCAAGGGCTATAGTAAGAATAACAATTCCCGCCGATATTAGTTTTTTAGTTGAGGGTTTCATCTTTTGATCCTGAATAATCATAAACTATCTATAATTTTGCTTCAGTATTTCCGTAAATTACTTGTCCATCAAAATTGTTCCATAACTCACTTGAAATTATAAATGACTCTTGTATTTCACTTTTCAAAACAGACTTTATGCTTTTTAGCATATGCATTTTAGAATTATCGTAGGCTTCTTGGGAAGTATGGCCCTTCATAAGAGTTACCGCTACTTGATTGGACGGTTCGATAAACAAACTCGCAACAGGATCTTTTGAAGGATTGGCTGTCCACTCCGAATCGGCTAAAAACCTAAATTTTCTTTTGTATCCTATGAAGCAACCTTTTGATTCATTAGAAAATGTCTTGCCAAGCTCACCACCTGATTCGCAGGACCGCGCATAGACTATTTTATCCTTAAGCATAACAATATTATCCGAATCCAGCAGTACTTCTCTTTCATGTCCGAGAATTTGAGAATTGGAACCATGTCCATTTAAAAAAACCATTCCACATGGAAGTTTTTGTAGAGTTCTTTCGAAATTCGTCCTAGTTGCTTCTTTGTCTCTTAAAGGCCTCATATTAATCTCCCTCTTTTTTGCTTCTTCAAACAACCCTTTAGAAAATTCAGAGAGGTATTCGGTTACATCGTCATATCTTGGCAGAGTTATCAGAATGCTTTTTTTCATTTTACACTGGTCAAAGCTCTTGTTACTTCTCCTCTCGCGATAGCTCTGATAAACATTATATGAGACCTTACAATTTCATCGCCTAGATTATCTCCTTCTTTTATATGCTGAATCATCTCTTCTTTTGAGATTCCACCTGAAGAACCAACATATAACTTAAGATTTGAAGGAACTTGAGCTTCAATCTTCGCTATAACTAACTCTCTCATTTCCTCATTTATTTCAAATTCTTTATCTGCATCTCTCATATTATTCCTAAGGTAACAAGAGTTTTTAATATTTTGTCTCCGAGTTCGCTTTTGTCCTTGATTTCCAGATAGGCAGTATTCCATGTATATGTTCTTCCATCTACGACCACAATTATATCTGACCTTAAATCCTCTTCAACGTCTGCATAAATCCTGAGAAACTTAGCCCTTTCTTTCTCCATGTTTCATCTACATCTCTTTATTATTTAACACTTTCTCTTTCCCCTTCTTCACAAGCACCCAACTGAATATCGGACCCAGTATAAACAGCACCACCAATGAAACCACCCTCCCCAATAACGCCGCCGTCAGTGTTTGCGTTGCGTCAATCCCAATCGCAACCCCAGTAAATATTTGAAATGCTTCCTGAATTCCCAGCCCAGCCGGAGTCAGCCCCACAAGCAAACTCAAAGAAGCCAGAGAAGAAATAAACAGCGCGCTCCAAAACGAAATCTCCCATCCAAAAACAGCAAACTGAAGTTTCAGCATCACAGCCGAAAGTAATAACTGAACACAACTCAAAGCCAGCACGCTGACAATCACTCTCGCATTTCCCTTAATCAAATGCCACCCATTCAGCACTCTGACAAACCGAGCCAACCACTTATTCCTCGGCTCCTTGAATCGCGGAGAAATAAAAGTAATTCCCAGCATCCCCAAAAAGAGCAAAAGGAAAATCCCCGACACAATCCATGAGAACCGCCCGCTCTCAGCAAAGATAAAATAACTAGCAACAAGCCCAAGCACCGCCGCCATAAGATACACCAGAACATACGAAGCTCCGAGTGTTGCCATAAAGTTCGTGTATGGAAACTTATGCTTTTTCTTGAGGTAAATTGCCCGCGCAGCCATTCCACCTCGGAATGGCATTATCAGATTATAAAATCCCGTCATGATTGATAAGGCAAACGCCTCTCCATTTCTAAGATTCAATCCAAAAGGACGAAGTAGAACTTGCGTGTTTACCCCAATAACAAAATACATGACAATAAAAATCGGAATCATCAGCGCAATGTGCCAAGGAGAAACAAACCTCAGCGATAAAAACTCTTCAGCATTCGCCGAGATATACCAAACGGCAAGAGCTATCGTAAGAATCACAATTCCCGCCGATATTAGTTTTTTAGTTAAAGGTTTCATTTTCACGGACTTTCTAAAATTTCCCTGCATTTATTAAGAAATTGAACTGTTTTTTTGAGAAGGTCTTCTGCTTCAATTTTGTTAAACTCCTCGCTTAGTCCATAAGACGCAATTTCTCTTTTTTCTTTTGCATATGTGAAGTAACTAATTTCTTCTTTTTCTAAAGCTGACTTTGAAACTAATTCAATCTCTTCTTTGCTTAACATTTTGTCTTGAATGTAGTAGAATTTAATCAGGGAGCAAAGCGTTGCAAGATGATTCTTTGAAGAAAATCCTTTTTTTGTAATCAAAGCCAATGCGGAGTGATAGATTGTGTAATAACAGCCGACAATCACCCAGTCATAAAACCTTTTTTGTTCCGCAAGAAAGTTAACAAATTTCAGATTGTATTCTGCCTTGTTTAAGTGCGACACATGAAGAAATTTTGTTTCTTTTTCTTCTTTAATCATCTCTTTCTTAAGATAAAATCTAAAGCCGTTCTCAACTTCTTCTTGTTTCTCAAGCCAGATTTGCCAGTTAAATTTCTTTGAACTCATTGTAAAAATAAATCTCGCCTGTGAGGGGGTAGCCAGTTCTGAAAATATGTTTAAGCGACTCTGAGCTTAAATCAATCTTTTTCAGCTCCATGAAAACTGCATTTATTTGCACGCCGTATTTTTTGGAGATTTCCTTAATCCTCGTCTCTTGTCCGCCAGAACTGCCAAGAATCAGCAAATCAATATCACTTTCTTTTTTATAATTCTCTTTGGCATAAGAGCCGAATAAAACTGCCATTCTTGGTTTTAATTCAATTATGCATTCTGAAATGCTTTTTTTAACATTGAACGGGAGTTTCTCAAACCTTGTTTGGTTTATCAGATTCAGGATACCTATGAGAAAACTGCTGGAATAGTTTAATGAATAATATGTATTTGCCGTTTTTTCTTCTTTAACGATTATTTTGTTGGCTGTGAGCAGGCTGAGATTTTTTAATAAGTTGTTCTTGCTGGCTATTCCTGTTTTTTTATGAATCTCACTAAAATAAGCTCTGCCTTCGTTTAAGATTTCTATTATCTTTATTGAATTTTTGTTTATTATATTGTAGTCCATTTTTGATACCATCTAGTATTAATTTAATACTATTTAATCTTTTCTCTTTTACCTGCCAGATCGCCCACAGCCCTCCATCAATTTGTTGTTCAGAATTCCAATAACAAAATAGTTGAACAAGAAGATTACTAATAAAATAAGCGTAAGTTTAATAAATCCAATTTGTTTGTTTCAGACATGAACAGAAATAAAACTATTGAGAACAAGGAGTTAGAAAAAATAAAACCAGTCATAGTGGGAACTTTGAAAAAACATGGCATAAAAAAAGCAGGGATCTTCGGCAGCTATGTTAGAAATGAACAAAATAAAAACAGCGATATAGACATCGTAGTCAAGGCTCCCAAAGGAATTGGGCTGACATTTATTACAATTAATTTGGAACTTGAAGATAAACTAAAAAGAAAAGTTGATTTGTTGACTTATAATTCCCTTAATCCTCTGCTTAGAAAGAGAATATTAAAAGAAGAAGTAAGAATCTTATGACAGAAAAAGACGCACTTATTTTTGTAGAACATATATTGGACAGCATGAAGAATATTGAAGACTTCACTAAAGGTGTGCCCAAAGAATCTTTTATGAAAAATAAAGAAAAACAAAGTGCAGTCATCAGGCAAATAGAAGTAATTGGTGAAGCATCAAAGAATCTTTCTGATGAATTCAGAAGTAAATACCCTCAAGTCAGCTGGAAAGAAATAATAGGAGCAAGAGATAAAATCATTCATCATTACTTTGGGGTTGATTTGGAAATTGTCTGGGAAATAATAACAATAAACCTTCCGGTATTAAAGAAGCAAATGCAGGAGATTCGGAAAGATTTAGAAGAAACCGAAAAGTAACCTTTTCGTTAACTCGCTCTGAAGTCGTGTATTTTGTTGTGTATATTTTTGTCTGCCTGCCTTCTCATCTTTTCGCCTTCCCGTTCGTCTCCCGAACGTATGAATTCTTCAATGTTCGTTGCGATGTGTCGGACGGCGAGGGCTATTGGCTGTTGTGGGGAGTATAATTGCGAGGGCTATTCTACGACGATGATTGCTAAATGGGCTGTGAACGACGAACGCAATCAAGAGAAATAGAATTTTTAGTAACATTAAAATTAAATAGACTTTCTGTTTTATCAACTAATGAAATTAGAGGATTATTCAAAATTTTATCACATTGATATATCAACTCAAATAGAAAACAAATGGAAAAATGATACTGTTCTCGGGATAGTGAAAGATTCTGAAAAATATTCTGTAAAAATAAAGGGAAGAGATAAAGAAAAATTAAAAAAGAGATTCATTATTGAAGAAACTTCTCGTTCAAACAAAAAGCATAACAAAAGAGTTATTGCAATAGTCTATTGTTATCTCCTCTATAATGCCATTCTCGAATTCAAAGAAGCAAATCCATTATTAATCTGCAGAGATGTGCGTCCAGAAAGGTATGTTATTCATTACCTAAGAAAAATTTCTAATTTTTTCAATAATCGCCAAATTATGAACAGAGAAATGAAGTTTAGAAAACGAGTTGAGTTTGAGACAAAAGAAAAATTGCCCAAATCACTAGCAGGCAGATATGTAAGAAAAGTATATCAGGGTAAATTGGCACCCTCTAAGATTTTATCAAACTCAGAAATAGACGAATTACTTAATCTAATAGCTAAGATATTATAAATCAACCGAAAGTTATAAATACCAATTTCAACTCTATAAATCAAGGATACTTAGGGTCTTGTCCGAGCGAAAGCGATAGGACGTTGCCTAAGCTCTGGGGCTCTCATCAGCCCAATCCTTTTTATTATTTCCCTTTCTCTTTCGCCTGCCCGTTCGTCTCCAACTATTCAACGTTCGCCGTGATGCGCCGTATTGCGAGGAGGACTGAGATAGAGAAGAGTGATTTAGTTATTTCAAGGAAGACTTTAATCTCTGAATTTCCTGCTTTAGCTCTGGGAGGTAGTTCTTAACAGTATCAAAAACAATTTCAGCATTTATCTTAAAGTATGTATGACTGATTATATTGCGCAATTCCTGCAAATCTTTCCAGTTAATTTTTTTATTTTGCTTAAACTTTGTTGGCAATTTTTTTATTGATTCTCCAATTATTTGAAGACGCATCGCGGTAGCATCTATTAAATCCGGATTAGACTCGAATTTCTCATTGAAATATTACTAACGCTTTTTTCGATTAACTCAACTGCACGCAAAATATCATTAAAATAAAGATCATATCTCGGCATATTCCGCCTCTTTTTTTACATACATCAACTCTGGTTTTAAGTCTGATTCTATAATCAAGTCAATTTTGCGCTTTAGTTCTTTTTTTAACAGTCTTAAAACATATAGATACTTTTCTAAGGTCGGCTTGTCAAATTCAATTAGAATATCAACATCACTTTTTTTATTTTGATTATCTTTTGCAAATGAACCAAAAAGTCCGATCTTTTTGACACCTTTTTGTTTAATCAATTTTCTGTTCTCTTCTATTTTTTCCAGGATTTTCTCTTTATTCAGTTCTTTTGTTTGTTTATTTTCCATGTTTCATCTACATCTCTTTATTATTTAACACTTTCTCTTTCGCCTGCCCGTTCGTCTCCCGAACGTATGAACTCTTCAATCTTTGCCGTGATGCGCTATGGTGAAACAAACCTTAACGATAAATCTCTCCTCTAATCATACGCCCGTGGTCGCTTGTCTAATTTAAAGACAACAATTTTCTTTTCTTTATAATTAACTCTGTACAGTGCACGATAATCTCCTATTCTGATTCTGAAAGCTCCATGCTCGCCAACAATAGCAACTGCGTTGTGGGGAACCGGATTATCAAGAAGCAATTCATCAATTTTGTCAAGTATCCTTTGCACAATATGTTTGTCTTGAAGTTTAAGAAATCTTAAAGGTTGTTTGTCGTAACTTATAGCAAAAGTCATACACCTAAAAGTTCTCGCGCCTTTTTGCTGCTAACAAGAGAACCATCCCTCTCGTTTTTATAACTCTCTTCTAATAAAACTCTTTCTTCACTGTCTAAAAACATGTCTTTAGTAGGCATGCTCTCCTTGATAAATTCAACTTCTATTTCAATCTTTTTTAGTCTGCTTAATATCTCGTTATGTTCCTTTTCCATGTTTCATCTACATCTCTTTATTATTTAACACTTTCTCTTTCGCCTTCCCGTTCGTCTCCAACTATTCAACGTTCGCCGTGATGCGCCGTATTGCGATGGCTGCCGTTGTCAAAACTATTTCTTCCCTTCCTCATTAAAACATAACTGAATATCGGACCCAAAATAAATAATACAACCAAACTTACAGCCCGACCAAGCAACGCCGCCGAAAGCGATTGTGCCGGCGTTATCCCGATTGTCAATGCCGAGAAAACCGTTATTGCCTCGCCAATTCCCAAGTTCCCCGGCGTTATTCCAACAAGTATTGACAAATTCCCGATAGAAGAAAGAAACAAGCAAGGCACAAAACCAACTGAAATTCCAAACACCCTGAACTGAAGCCATAACATCACAGAGCCAAGCATAATCTGAACAAACGTAATCAAAATAGTAACAGCAATCACTCGTTTGTTGTGCTTTATCAAATGCCATCCATTAATCACTGTTACAAATCTCCTCAGCCACTTGTTCTCCGGCTCAGCAAACTTCGGAGAAACAACCATAATCCCAATCATCCCAATAAACACAACATCAAATACAACAAAAAGTATCCACGAAAATATTCCTGTCGTGTAATAGATTAGTATTGTCGAGATGATTCCCAGCGTAGAAGCCACAAGAAAGATTAGCACGTAGCTTGCGGCAAGCGTCGCCATGAAGTTCGTATACGGAAACTTGTGCTTTTTCTTCAGATACACAGCCCGCGCCGCCATCCCTCCTCGGAATGGCGTGATGAGATTATAAAATCTAGTTACAATCGCAAGTGAAAACTCTTCCCCGCTCCGAAGATTCACGCCGAACGGCGTCAGGAGATTTTTGTTCTGGAGTCCCTGGATGTACAATCCCGCCAAGAGTAACAAGACAACCGGCGCGATGAACCACGGATTCACCAGCTTTATATCACTAAAGTCGTGTATGTTATCATTAACGTAGTAGGCGGCGAATGCTATGATGATGAGCAGGATTGCTATTGATAATATGTTTTTGATTTTCATTCTAGTAACCTCTCTAAAAGCTCAAAGTTTTCTTTCTCTCTTTCCATCAGATTATTAGAATTCCAAAAATTTTCTATTAACATCTTTATCCTTTTTTTTGTTAAAAGACTAAACCTATTTAATATTTTGTTTGAAGACAAACCATCTAAATCAATTAGGGTGTCTTGAATGGTAATCTCTCTTGTAGTAAACATCTCCAAATAATTTTTTACTTTTTGAGAATAACCCAAAGCTAAAAATGGAACTCTTGAACCATAGTTAAGTATTAAGGAATGAAGACGCATTCCTACTAAAAAATCAGCACTTTGAATAATACCTCTTACTTCTTTAGGAGAATACTCTTTGTTTAATAAAAAGATATTCTTTTTAGTCCTAAGCTTAGATATTACCTCCCTATGTATCTCATTATCTCTTTTTATCCAGAAAGGCAAGAAAACTAACTGATAGTCTTCTTTCTCTTTGCAATAATCCAAAAAATGCGCAAGTTCTCCGATAAACCTCTCCTGTTTTATTTTCTCTTTCTTATTCTGAATATTAAACCTCTTTACAACTTTGACAGGCAAGTATCTTTTAATATCAAACCAGTGTCTCAAACAGACTATCATAATTCTCTTATTTAAGCTTATACCTTCATTTCTCAAAATCTTTTTAGTATCCTCTCTTGGTATAGTCCCTAAAGATACAGCAGGATCAGCAGTCACAGTTATCTTCTCTCTTTTAACACCACATTCATCCAATATCTTCTTTGACTTTCTGTCTCTTACTGTAATTACATCAGCTTTGTTCATAATTTTTTTAGTTAACAACCTGCTTATTTTTGACTGAAGAGGACCGACGCCAACAGCATAGAACATTGTCTTTTTGCCAAGCATCTGTGCTAACTTTACATGTAACAAATAGAACGGAAGATTGTAAACGCTAGTCTGGTCTTGGATTATTCCCCCGCCCCCGCAAATAAAAACATCGCACTCTTTTATTGCCCTATAGACTTCACGCCTCTTCCTAACACTCACGATTTTCAAATTCTTCAGTCTGAGATCTCTCAATAACTTTTTGGTCTTAGCAGGATTAAAGGATAAAACAATTAATTCGTAATCTCTATTTTTGAAGTTACGCATTATTGAGTAAAAAATTGCTTCATCTCCTAAATTTTCAGAACCAATAAAAGCAAAGAAACAAATTGTTTTCATCTTTTCATTTTTATTATCTCCCACTTTAAAGAACCTCGTATATTATAATTTTTACTTCTGAGTATTTTTTACTTTCGTAAGTAAAATCTTTTTGATACACTTCTTCTTCTACTCTTATGAATTTGTCCGGGTACATAATGTCTAAGCTCTCTAGCATTTCCTTGTCGCCAACTGTGCTCCAAGAGGGCGTAAATAAGCTGTCGTAGATTAAGTAAGCTGTGTTGATATTTTTAAGTTCATGATAAAGTTCATCCCCGTCACTAGTCCCGATTATTTTTAGCTCAGGTATCTCATTGAAATAGTAGTCTCTAATCCCCCTCGTAGGTCTTGGGGCAAAATAACATTCGTCTATATTTCTAATCCCACCAATTACGAAAAGAGTAGTTGGATCAGAATAAACGCATCCTTCGTTAGAAAGTTTTACTGATGAAATCGTATTGATATAGTTATTAGTAATAACCGTCGGTAAACTTATCACATAAACAAGTAGAAATATAGTTAGGATTACAAAAATGAAAGAAATCACTGACCTAACTGTCTTAAAAATCCTACCTTCATTCATTACACTGAGACAAGAAAAAATAAACATAAAACCCCAAATTAATCTAAATCTAGAAGACATTATATCCTTAGAAAATAATATGGGCTGCAAAAGCCATATAATCGCAATAGTTGTTAAGGCAATGACTATGATTCCTTTTTTTCCATTTAAGCCGTACTTTAATGGGATGTAGAACGTAGAAAGAAAAGTTATAACAATTGTTATTAGAAAGAAAGGATAAATTGAATTATACTCCAAAAGAGAGTAATCTGAACTGCTAACGGGAGTATTTTTAGCGGCAAGAATCGACAGCAGGTTATTAAAGTCGGGGTAGATAAAATTAAAGAAGTACAGAGCAAACAGTGCTATAAAAAAGAAGACAGTTAAAATAGTTTTCTTTTTTACTAATTCTTTCTTGTTACTATGATATGTTAGGCTGATAATAAAAATGGGAACGAATATCACAAAAAGAATAACTGAACTAACATGATGATAAAGAAATAAAGACAAGATAAAGATTAAAGATATTTGAAGATATGTAGAAAATTCAATTTTGTTTGAGATAGACATGTAAATAAAGACTATAAAGAATAGGAAACCAATCAAAGTCGGTAGTACCAACAAATAAAAAGAGAACGAAAGAAGAGTAAAATATAATAGAGAAAAGAAAATTAAAATGCTCTTGTTGTTTTGTGTTCTAGAAAGATTTTTTGTTACGAGAAACATGTAAACTAGTATCGGCACTAAAAGTAAGAAGTTTAAGATTATTATTATCCTCAAAGAGCTCTGGTTAGTTAACAAAGACAAGACTGTTATTATTATAGGCAGACCAGGAAATTTAGAGTAAATTGGAAATCTCTCACAAGATGTACAAAGGTTAGTTTCGCTTAGTGAATCAACTTTGCCATTTTGAATCAATAAGTTGCTATATTTTGAATACTCAAATGAGTCAGATCCGGATATAAGTAAACTTGCTGAAAACTTGTACAAAATAACGCCTACTAAGGTAAAAACCAAAAGGATTACTATGTAATTGATTACGTTTCTTTTCATTTTAGCTTTCTCCTAATCTTTTTTTCAAGATCTTTTGGGTCTTCAATGTCAAAAATCTGATTTCTGTTCAGTATATAGGAATTGTCTCCTACGTCTGTAGCCAAGATATCACAACCACACGATTTAGCCTCCAGAATAGTCATAGGGTAATTCTCATAAAGAGACGGAAACAAGAATAAATCTGCAATATTGTAGTATTTGCACAACTTGTCATTGTCTATCTTGCCTAGCCATCTCACGAATTTATAAGATTTAATCTTATTTCTAAGCGGTCCATCTCCGATTACAAGAAACACGAACGATTTATCTTTAATTCCTTCTAACGTCTTTGCCAAAATGTCAATCCCCTTTAGAGGATCAAGCCTCCCAACGTACAACAGTATATTCTCTTCTTTTAGACTCAGTTTTTTCTTCAATGCTTCTTTTTCCTTTTTTCCAATCCTAAAGAATTTAGACTTATCTACTTTGTTAGGCTTATGGGCAAATTTGTGTTTAAATTCAGGATAGAAAACTTTCGCTTCCTCCATAGTCTTTCGACTCACAAAGAATGCTTTATCGGAATATTTTAACTGATTGAAATTGTTAAACGAAAACAGCTTGTGAAGATGTCTAATAAAATTGTCACTTACTGTCTTTTTAGGGAGGTTCTTATAAAAAGATAATCTCAATGCATGGAACATAGATATAATCTTTATATTTTTGTTATACTCCTTCGGAGAGAAGTTTAGAAAAGAATTGTTACATAAGACTAAATCATAGTCGCTATCTTCACTGAGAACTTTTCTCAGCACCCTATTAGCATTCAAAATATAGGAAATCTCTTTTGTGACAAAGATATTCCCTATTAACCTAAATTTTTTGAATTCTACTTTTTTACTTTCAGTATTAAATATCTCAGAGGAGATAACTACTATTTTTTTTACTTTGGGATTTCTTTCAAGATCTCTTACCTTACTTTTTATCACTTGCCCAGAACCGCCGAAG
>Ga0209542_10009127_pt1 | contig 18281 bp, 22 predicted proteins | sample RifCSPhighO2_01_FD_184028 | JGI IMG/M metagenome (GOLD analysis project Ga0209542, IMG submission 184028) | Soil microbial communities from Rifle, Colorado - Rifle CSP2_plank highO2_0.1 (SPAdes) (version 2) | ecosystem: Environmental > Terrestrial > Deep subsurface > Rock core/Sediment ...
GAAACATTTATCCTTTTAACTCACTCATTATACTACGTACTCCCAGAAAGCCCACCTGTGTATTACTTCCCTAGTTGAATATTCATTATTTTTCTGTACAATAGGGCCACTATCAGTTCATATGGGCCAAATAAGCCTAGAAAACTGGTACAGAGCACCTTCCGCGGTAGCTCAGCGGTAGAGCAGTTGACTGTTAATCAATTGGTCGCAGGTTCGAATCCTGCCCGCGGAGCAAGACAGAACTCTTAGAGTACAAATCGCTATAAAACTGTTGCCTGTCAACGGTTTTTTGCGGTTCGAACCTACCATGAATCTCACTCACCTCTTTTGAAGCCATTTCTATCGACTTCAGCACATTTGGCATGACAATAAACAGTTTCTTGTCTATAAGCTTGAGGTTCGAACCTAACATGAACAACATCTCTGTTCTGGTCCTTACTGAGCCATTAATAAACTTCTCGTATGCATCTTCTGAAAAAGTCATGTACTTTTCAACTTCATTCACCCATTCATCTACACGCGCATTAGTATCATCAATTAATTTACTGATTCGTGCCTTATCCTGAATCAACTTCTCTTTACGCTCTTTGAATTCTATAGCGTCAATTTCCTTATCAGCTCGCATATCAATCAAGTTATCAATCTTCTGTAATACCTCTTGGTATTCAGACTGTTGATTGAGGATGATTTTCTTTCGGGACCGCACTTCTTTCTCATTATCCTCTTTGAGTCGAGACATCGCCCAAGTGAAGAACTCTTCTGGTATATCCACCTTTTTCATAACCTCTGCTATCTGCTCTTCAAGATTTCCCTCTTCAATCGCTTTTTGCGTACACTTCGGGTCTTTACGCTTGGTACAGTGATAGTAGACGTAATTGCGCACAATCCCGTTTTTCTGACGTTTAACTTTATGTTCTGCCGTCACCATTGCTCCACACTCACCACAGACAATTGGTCCTTTATAAGTAAACTCATAAGTCTTTGGTCTCGTGTTATGTTTACCACCTAAAAGGCTCTGTGTGCGGTCAAATTCGGCTTTAGAGACCATTAGTTCATGAATGCCGTCATACCAATCTCCACTGTTTTTTGGGTACTCAAAAGGACCATAATAGAACGGGTCTGAGAATATTCGGTATATATTACTCTTTGATATTTTTTGACCCTTACGATTCCGAAGCCCCCATTCATCAGTCGCAATCTGTAAAACTTTTGGAGCCGTATAGGAACCAGTAAGCATGAGGTCCCACATCTTACGGACCAAATCAAATCTCTCAGGGTCTTTTATGATTTCCTTCTCACCCTTGTGCTTATAGGGATTATGCATGTAGCCCAAGGTAGCAAACACGGGATACCAACCACGCTCTGCTTTTGACTTTAAACCTCTTTTGGTATCGGTCCGTAAATCACGAATAAATTGATTCGCCATACCAAACTCCACCTGCATCATTAGCACATTGTCATCTGACTTATAGTCTCTTCCGTAGGTTTGAATATGCTCAATCACCCGCTCTTGGAGCATCCAACTAATCTGACCGCCATCAATTGGGTTTCTAGCTAGTCGATTAAGTTTCCAGCACAGTATTCCTTTCGCTTCGCCTTGAGAAATACGCAACAACATTTCATTAAAAATAGGCCGACCAGGACCTTTAGCTGATTGTGATTCTTGAAAAACCTCAACAACATCAAGATCTAAGTCTTTAGCTAGTTTCTGAAGCTCAACCACCTGAGAATCAATCGAGGCCATTTGACGGTCCTCACTTTCCGAGGACTTGCGTGCGTATATAAAATATTTTTTATTACTCATGGTTTTCTATTTATCAGGATTAATTTTTCCTAGAACGATGTAATAAAAAGTGCGCTGGATAAACTGTAGAATTAGCCAAGCAATAAAAAGTGAACCTGGTACTATAAGAAATAACCAGTTTAAAGTTCCAGGAGTTTCTGGCTTAGCTTCTTTTTGTTCAGGTAAATCATAGCCATCTAGCGCACTTTCTCCATAGATAGATTTAAATTGTTCTCTCGTAAGCTCAAGTTTTTCGTACTGGCCATGATATTTCTTTTTTAGAGCATCTGTTATTTCAACCGTTGTATACTCTTTTGACTTTAAATCTGTTATTAATTGAATCTTTTCTTCATTTATTGTCTGATTGAAAAAAAATTCTTCTTTGTTATCTTCGATGGTTATAAATGACAATGAAATAACCATTAATGACATTGAGTACAAAAATATACCTACTCCAATATAGAGCACTTTTAGCAACCTATACCACCACCGTTCGTTAAGCTCTGAGATAGTTTTCATTATATTTAAATTATAACTGTTTTATAACTGTTTATCAGTTATAATCCCCTCAATTTCACAACCCCACAAATCCAGACATCTCTTATACTTTCTAGTCGGTTTGCCTTTGTAGTACCGAACCTTCACATTTTTATATAAATCATCTGCCTTCCATTCATCTGTGAGTAACTTCCAAGGAAATCCACGCATTTTTCTACTTTGATTACATGAATCATAGCTTAGATCTGCACAGTGACGACAACCAAAATAATCTCCAGCGCTATAGAGTATCGCCACTCTCCGACCACAATAAACCCCATCCTTTGATAAGCTACAGCGGAAATACCACCTTTTCCCACCAAAGTGACAAGGTATATTTTCTAGTCTAATTTTCTGGTCAATTGGTAGCCACTCTTCTTCACCCCATCTCCGCACTTTGTATGACAAATGAATATAAGAATCATCTGAAAGCGTACTCATATTGTAGCCAATTCGTGCCACTTCACTCCCATTTCTGGACCAGATAACATTATTATTAAATGAGCTACAATCAGGAACGAGCTTCTTTTGCTTATTCAAAAAGAATATGCTTAAACTTCGTGCGTTGTCTGTGGTATCTCGTGACATATAACAGTTATTAACCTAAATCTATAGACTTGCAATCTCTAACTGCACCAGTGAGTTAAAGAAGGCTGGTGGATTATCTTTATCCCACCCACTAGAATCACTGAACTCCTCTAGTGCTTTTTCTAGTACATTAAGTCCGTACTTTCTATAAATACCTATACAATAAGCAACGTCCTTGTCTCTAATTTTTCTAGCTATTTCCTTACACCTCATCTCTTCATAGGAATTCTCACGAAATGTTGAAAAGTTATAATCTTCCTTTTTTAAAGAAGGCGATTGTAGCGAGTCTTTATCGTTATTCTTTTCTTTATCTTTATCGTTATCGTAACCTCTGACTTGTGAAAGTATCTTTTCTATATTTGCCTTAGTATTATCAATACCTTTTTTATCATTAAAGCTCTGACTTAAATCAACAAGCTTTGTCTCAACCTCTGCATTTCCAGGAGTTTCCATTAGGTCCTCACCTATGACTCCAGCATCAGCAAAGTAACCATTGAGTGTCTTTATTTGCTTAGTAGGCAATATCCAATCACCCATATGTACCTCAAACGAACCTCTGCGTCCCGAACGGTCCGAGTACCATATGTACCTCTTACTCTTTAATGAGATAAGAATCTTATTAATGTAGTTTTTCTGAACTGGTTGATTAAAAGCTTCTTTTGCTAGTGTCTCCATTGATACCGTGGCAATACCATACGGACTACCACATACACGCAACCACAGCCATAAATTACGCTCAGGAATAGTAATTTTGCCACTGTGATAATCGCTCCGAATATAGCGCGGAGTCACAACGTAATTATCTAGTTTTATTTCTGACATATTCATTTCCATTCTCTGGCTCAAATACCACCAACTCCACAAACCGACACAGCTGAAGCCCCTTTTCAAGCGCTACAGCACGCTCTAGAACCACACCATAATGCTTTTGGTATAGCGCTATAAACTCATCAATGTGTCGGTCCGAAAGTTGCATACTTAACCGTTATAGAGTCGGTCTTTAAGCTCTTTAACACACTGAAAAAAGGCGTACGGTTCGACCTGTAACACACGCTCACGGTAACTTATTAAAATATTGTCTGTTTCGGAAGACCTTTCAAAACAAAAAATTGCTCGATAACCCGTTTTTTCAACACACTGGAGCTTATGTCCGTAATATTTCAAAACCACAGCTTCATTTAGATCTGACGTCTCATAATTTAAATTTATCATCATAGGTAACAGTCTATAAAAGACGGTCACTTAAGATGACTTAAGATAAATAGTCATCGGTGAGCCTAACAGTTGTTGTGGCAAGTTGAAACAAGCATGGCCTATTCTTCTTGAGAATCTTTTGATTTATTTGATATAAGGCATTCAAAAAAGGTTTTGTGTTTCTGGAGTCAGAACTATCGTACTCATTTGCTATATCAACGAGATCTATTTCCTCTCCATCTCTCAATGTTTTATCAAAAAAACTCCCTACAATGCTAAGAGTTTGATACTGCATTTGTGCGCGAGAAACATCAATTTCAAGCTCATCTAATTTTAAGACTTTCCTTCTCTCGTCGAACTGCCATTTTCTTGAAACTTTTTGTGGAATTGGCTCTGATTTAGAAAGATTTAATATAAGTACATCTGCAGTTGCCCGAGTTGGTTCTATCTCGCTAAAGTGCCAATCAGAACCAAGATTCAAGATCTTAATTTCATTCAAGCAATGTAATGCAAATATTGAATGGAAAAACAAAAATTCTCGCTTTAAATACCTATCGTTTACAGACGTAACACCCTCTATATATCCTGCGTCAAATGGATTTTTTATAGTGAATTCCTTACCATAATTGTGCTCCATACTAGAAAGGATTTCATGCAAAATTTCAAGGTGCTTTTTGTAGGAATAAACTGTTTGACTCATTAATACGGTCTCACCCGCTATTGTCCTATGTCTATCAGCGGTAACTAGCTCTCCCTTCATAAATTTGGTTATGTAAGAAAATAAGTCCTCTTTCATTTTTTGACTAACTTCAGGAGGTATTTCTATAACAAAATTAGTCCACTCCAGGATTGATTTAGCGATTTGCTTTTGGTAACTTTCATTTGAATCACCCTGTTCAGGGGCAATCAACTGATACATTCTAATTATTTCATCGAATCCTTCACGATCTAGAAGCCCTTTATAATCATCAAAAATATTTTTCATCAACTCACCTCTCTTAGTTCTTTTTGCGGACTCTTCTATTGCCCACTTATATGCACCTTTAAAGTATTTAGGGGGTATCACGTAATGCTTTAAACAGTCGAAAAACTCAACTTCTCCCTCATGATATTTTGCTAAACAAGCTTCATACTTTTGATTATTGTTAAAGTAGTCTTCAAATTCATCAACATACTCGGGCAAGGGCTTTTTTGTATCGTGGTCAATTAAATCTAATTCGTACTCTTCACTGAAAGCTGAGACGTTTACAGAAAAATCTGTCAGAAAAAAACCGTAACATTTAGAAACTTTTAAGACAAAAAATATCAAATCAAGGTTCGTCCAACCTATGGGTAGTTTAAAAATACGTGCGTTCGAACTCGACTCTTTGGACGAAAATCGACCTCCGACTATTTCTATAAGTAAAAATAGAGCATTATCATCAATATAATGTCCACCTTGGGGATTATCGCTCCAATGGAACAAACGCTTTTTATCTGCTGGTTTATTCATTTACATTCTTATTTATAGTGCTATCGTATACTTAATTCACTAAATTTCAATGCATATAATTATGAAAGGTTTTATTTCAGTAACTCTCATGGCAGTCATCGCTGTTTCCACTCTTGTATTTAGTGGAGCAGGATTTGGAATCTACAAGTATCAGGAAGTAAAGAAAGAAAACGCTCAAATAAAGGCAGATTTAGATGAACAAAAGGACATTGAAATCGCACTCTTACGTGAGCAAATCCAGTCAGACAGTCTAAATTCATCTTCTACGGTGACTAATTCGACATCGACCAATAGTACTAGCACTCAAGAGCAACTTGAGACTATCACAGCAATAAACACACCTGTCGAACAGCCACTTCCAAGGTCTATCACCCCAGCTCTACCATCAGTTACCGAACCAGTAGTGGAGACAGTCGTGGCACCTACTCCAACACCCGCTCCTGTAGTTCAAACTGACATTTACGGGATGACAATGAGTGAGTGGTCCTCATTAGAATCTCAGATACCTAGTCTCGAAAAGAGAATATCTCAAATAAAGAATATAAAATCTGATTTGGAAGATTCTCTGGATAGCATCAAAGACATGGAAAGGAGTTTCCTTGACTGGATTCCGTTACTAACTTCAGGTGGGCAAAAATTAGCCCAAGACGGACTTGAAATCGCTGGAGAATCTCGAGCTTTGACATATCAAGAAATTAATTATGCCCAATCCATCATTAGTGGAATGAGCAAGATTATTGACGCTATTGATAACAGAAACGGTAATGCATATGAGTCAAACTTAACCTATACAGAATCACAGCAGGATAAATGGAATTCCATAACCTCTGAATCAAAAGCAAAATATACCTTACTCCTAAGTACCTATAGTAACTTCAGTTACTATATAACTGGTGAATAAAATCCACCCCTACTCACAACCCCAACCGTCATTATCTCGATCTAAATCAAACGGGTCAGAACCGTACACTCGAACTGGTCCAGTATAATTTGGACCATTTCCTGAACCTCCAGCACAGTCATAGTCTCCAGCATTCATTTTTAGACAACCCGAATAACCAGGATGACAATTTGAAGCCGTTGGCTTTGCAGGTTCAATCTGCGATGGTGTGGGCGTAATTTTAGGAAGGATAACGCTTTCTGCTGACTTCTGTGTAGTTTCTAACGTACTTGGCCTTGGAGTAGGCAAAGCCGCATTTTCAGGCTCTACAGGCCCACCAGAAGCAACCATAGTGGCTATAACAGCCCCTACACCCACCATCCCCCAAGCTTTAATACCTGTAATCATAATGGTGTGTAATTTACTCCAAATTTAGAAAAAAGCTAATTTAGATGATATTATTCTTATTATGGATGATGAAAGAGAAAAAGAAATCGAAGAGTTAGCTGACGTAGCGGGTATTGATGAAGATGATGCAGAGATGCTTTACGATGTAGGTATCACAGCAGATGATATTTAATATGTCAGAAGAAAACACTCACAAGAAAATAGTAGCAAGCGATACCGAGGATGAATTGGAACAAAAAATGTCTCAAGAACTAGTAGACAATCTTAATAAGAACGTAAGATAATCAGCACAGAACAATAGTTAGACCACACGAATGAATGACCCGTAAAAAAGCTGAACAAATTGACACTGTCCACATAGGGATGTAATCTATCAATCTTATAGCAGACAGTTTGTTATAATGAAAACACAAATCGCCCCATACGGAGCGATTTGCGAAGTTGCTTAAACTTTGTTTTTTGCATCAGACTCGTCTACGGGACGGGTCTTTTGCGTTTTAGGCTTTACTTCATCTACCTCAAAACAGAAAGCCGATAGTCCTTTTTCAAAGGCGTAGAGTACTTTTCCATTACGAAGAGTGATGAACGGCCTACAAATGGTGGTTGCCATATGTTGGTTACTTCTTATTGCGTCGTTCAGAGCTTTCTATAGCATTGGGTATTCCCATAAGAATTAAGCCAACCCGAACCCCTAAAACAAGAAAACCTAGGACAGCTAACGAGATAAACTCATCAGCTTTCCTAGGATTTCTTTTTAAAAAGTACTCTTATTAAAGCTGGTAAATTTATATCTCTATAAGCTGTCCACCTGTTCTTGCGTACAGGTGAAAACATTATACTACACATCTTAAAAAAGATACAACTGTTTTTTCCTTTTAGACACAAGCGGTTCGAACGTCCTTCACCCAGCGGAGCATATAAAAGTAAAGGCCACACGCAAGTGTGGCCTTTACTTTTATATGCTCCGCGGGAACAACAGTCTGGGAGACTGTTGTGTCAGGATTCGCACCACAAGAGTATTTCCATTTTTATATTCCCTCCGGTCATTAAAAATTAGGTCAAAAGCGGTTTGAGATATTTTGAAGCTTGCGAAAAGAAAATCCAAAAGGTGTACTGAAACTGTATGCAAGCATGCTTGAACTACATTCGCACCATAAACCCGAGCGAGCTCTGGTTTAGGTACTCTTTTGTCCAAGTAAGCCGAGAAACTCCTGCCCGAGGCTTACGCATTTCTTGACCAAAATAACACCACAGTGTTTAATTGGGTGTTCTTTGAACCCAAACGTAACTCTGGAGAACGCAATGAATTTCAGATTCGTCGTACTTTTGCTCATCGTGTGCGCAGTGACTTTCGGAGGGAACTTCTACTTTGTCCTCGCTATGAATGCCGCATTCTGGATGTATTTCATCTATGACATGCACTGTTCGAGAAAATCCCCGGGAAATAGTGGGACTATCGGTGCTGCAATCATCGTGTTCGCGTTCCTTTTCGTTGTAACGCTCGTGTCACTCCCAATTTCACTCTTCCTAAACTGGAGTGCCTTGGAGATGGACTGGGAGCATCGTGAAAAAATCTTCTACCTCTGGCATTTGGTGGAACACTACCTTCTCAGATAATTAAGACGCAAAGACTACCTCCTCGAGGTCTGACGACCGCCCACAACCAATCTCACCGAGAGACCGTTGTGAGGCGGTCTTTCTTTTTTATACTACACAGGTTCGAACGACGGACCCTTCGGTCGACAAGTCGTGTCGCGCGAAGCCAAATACAAAATACCAAACAAATTGTCTGGTGTTTTGTATTACGAACGATGGGCTTTGGACTAAATCTTAATAGCCGGCTTGTTTCAACTTCAGTAACTCTTGTAGTAATCCAATTAATTTTGTCATGAGCTCAATTCGTAACTGAAGCTGTGCATCTGTAGAAGAAGTTACAGTAGGCACACAGGATGCCCAAGGCCTTGTACCTTGTTGTATATAGAGGTGTCGAGCGTAAGCCAAATTACCATCTACCGTGGCCAAATCATGTCCAAGAGTACGGGCGACGCTACTATGAATTGATTCCATAAATTGAAAGATGCCGACGAATTGACCACTTGCACCTCCTCGCAAGACCGAACCACTATCGGTAAATTGACGAAACTTTGATTCACAACGAGCAATTTCAATCATAACCGGAATATCAGCAAAGTACTCACGTACTCGGTCTTCAACTGAAGCTGGTGAAGGAGCAGTGGTTGAGACGGCGCTCTCTTGCGCCAGGATCGACTGTGCACTTGAGACCGTTGGTGACATCACTACTAATATAACCAGCGCAAAAACAATACTATGAATGACATGGGTACGTTTCATATGTCTGCAGTATATCACGTGTTTTAATCATAAAGATGAAGATTAAAACTTAATCAATTTGCAAACTAATTCCAATATTCATCTTCTTTAGCTTGGTCCTAAGAAAAAAGCCATACTTGAGTGATTTCCCGTCCTTGACCTCAAATAAATCGAAACTGGTCTAAAAGTTCAAAGTGAACACTTCCCCATCGACCAAAAACCACCCTATTGCTTAAAACCCTAAACTACATATATACTACTGCCCATATGACACGAATAATTGCATTGAGTCCAAAGAAGAACACCAAGACTCGTCCATACAAATCAAAGGCTCGTCTAGCAGCAAAGCAGGAAATGCTTGCGAAGAAGGCTGGTAAGAAGTAGTCCGAAAACAGTATTACTAATACAAAAAACACCCTAGCGGGTGTTTTTTGTTTGTAACCACGTACCTACCTGCCATATATGATAAACTTAAAAGGTATCTAGCCTGTTCTTTGAAAGGAGCACATCATGCACTCAGTATTAAGAGAGGAAGGTTACCCTGTGGCCATGCTTGCGACCCTGCTTGCCTTTATCGAAGGCAGCATTGGCTCAAAACAGTACCTGAGGCTTTACGTTCAAGTGCAGCAAGATGACCAACTGACACACAAGGACGTTATCGATAACGGCCGCTTCCCCTGCGCCCTCTTCACTTCTTGCCACCTCACCATCATGGGCTTGCTTATGAACGGTGTTCACACCAACGTTACCGAGACCGTGGAAGACTTGTACGCTTCAGGGTGGTACGAAATCGACGAGCCAACGCCGGGAGCCGTCGTCCTCTGGGCACCAAAAATGGCCAGTGACGAGAAGCCCCATCGTCACATCGGCTTTGTTCTTGACGACATCCACGCCGTCAGTACTGACGGCGTAACTGGCCGCCCAACTAAACACCATGTGACCTATGGTGAAACCAACGGGATACCAAACCGACTGATAGAAGCCTTCTTCTTTCACAGACTTTTGTGCCAATAGCACCAACTCAAAACCGGGTAGTGAGATTCACTACCCGGTTTCATTCATTACCACAAAAGCCTTCCTTGTGGTTTTTATTTAAATCCTACCATTAAGTATTTCCTAGTTTATGTTCAAGCTCTACTACTCTTCCCTTTAATTCAATCATCTTAATTTCACGATCAATCATGGTCTTGTTTAGTCGTTCAAGTTCTGTGACCTTCTCCTGAATTTCCTCTTGAAAACTCAGGTATTTTGTTACATCCCGAAAACTCCAAACTCGGCCGACAATTTTATCTCCAAGTAACTGTGGGTATGATCTGATGGCAATAATATTTTTATTATTCAATTTTATTGTAACGTCATTGCCGAGTTCTTCACCAATACACACCCGATCTACCATTTGCCTAAATAATTTTGGATCGGCCGATTTACTAATTACTAAATCGACAACTTGATCTGTTAAATGTGCTGTGATTTCCTTAGTGGGAATTTCCCACATCTCAGCAAACTGTTTGTTGTGATAAGCAATTTTATGATTCTCATCAATAACCAAAACACCTTCCCCGACGGAATCCAAAGTAGTCTTCATGACCGCTATCGCCAACCTTAATTCCTTAGAACTTATTTCAAGTGAGCGTTCACTTAATATCCTCTCCTTATCAAAACCTTCATAGGTATCACTAACCAACCGCAATAAATCTTGCAGCTTTGGAGAAAGAACTGAATCAGCCCCGAGCACCCGCTCTATTTGTCGTAAAAGAGTTTTGTGCATACTAATCTTCTCTCAGAGTTGTTATAGTCATGGTCTGATTATGTAATCTACACTGCTTCTCTGTGGGTGCAACAGGGCAAATCTCTCCGTATGAATAAAATCCAGCCATGACCGTATCTTCACCAAGCATGCTTCTTACGGCTTCCGTCTCCTCTTCAACTCGTTCCTTCAGAACCAGTTTTCTACCAATACAACTAATCAAAATAGCTAGCTCAGCACTAGCCCCAAGACTATCACGACCGGCCTTGGCTGCACCAGAAGCACCATCAACTAGCCGGTCAAAGTTTGCTTTCATAAGCACTGACACAACTCCCTCTGGCATATCACCAGCAAAGGTCATACTCTGCTCATTTTCATCAACAGCCAACAGCGTTCGTATCACCTCTACGTCACCAAGACTTCCTTCAAGTTGAAGTTTCATAGGGAAAAGCAGTCCTGACCCAGGCAGCTCTGCGGCAAGCTCTCCTAGGTATTCTTTGTATAGAGCGAGCGCCGGTTTACCATCTAGTTCATAAAGAATATTTCCTTTTGACCGCGTAATGACCCGGTCCGGACCAAACGTGTCCCACCCTCCAAGAGAGCCGTATCCGACTTTTAGTGCCTCACCATAAAAACCAACCAGAACAATGTTCTTTTCTTTTGGTAATTCATCAACACCCACTAGAGTGATTTTAAAGTCAGCCCCATCCCCCACCAACCCTCCGGTCACAGAGACGTTGTCTGGCAGTGCAGCTGTGATTCCCCGGAGGAGCTCTGTCCCGTTCACAATCAGTCCGTCAGAAAAAACCATCACATGAGAAAGTCCTTCTTTTGGCAACTGACTTGCTACCTCATTTCCTTTGGCTTCATTTTCTTCCAGTGAGCCAATACTGACCTGACTAACCTCCAAATGTGTCTTTTCAAAATGAACCGCCGTCACAGACAGAGAGTTATCGTACACATGAGTGCCAATAATTTCACCAGCTGTTGAACACATTAAAATCTTTGAATTAGGGTAGAATTGCCTGAGTGTATCAAAATGCTCTTGTTTCTGGACTTGAGCTCGCGCACCGAAAACAAATATAATCTGCGGCGTCTCGGTAAGAGGGTCGCTTTTCTGGACCCATCCTCCTTCTTCGGTCCATAACTTCTGTTCAATATTCATAATATCTATGTTAAAGAACTTATAACTCGGCTTCTGAGTACTAGGCTACTGGGGTAAGTATTGTCTGATTTTTAGAACCAACTCCTTCAATGAGATATTTGACTTAACAACAAAATCAACTGCGCCAAGTTTTTTGGCCTCCTCAATATCTGCTATTTGACCCAAATTAGAAGCAACGATGATTGGAACTTTCTTTACCTCTTCGTTACTACTGTCTATCACCTCAGTTAAAACCTCAAAACCGGTCTTTAGAGGCATCATCAAGTCCATCAAGATGAGGTCAAACTTTTGTGGACCAAAAATCATATCAATCGCCTCTTGACCATTACGGGCTTGATGTACAACAAATCCTTCTAACTCAAGCTTACGTTTATAAGAACGAGCTACGAATTCTTCATCTTCACAAAGTAGGATATTGTACGCCATGGGTATTTTAATTACGTGTAATTTTATTTCTTTTAGACCACCAAACCAATGTCCCGTTTTGTAATACAAGGAATTTGACGCGGTACTATTTCATTCATTATAACACCTGCCTTCACTTTCTTTAACTTTAAAGTGTAAGAAAGTCGTGAAATTTATATAAGACGAAATAAAATCAAATATCTATATATTATTCACTAATAGGCAGCGAAACAAAAAAAGTTGTACCAGAATTTTCCTCAGATTCAAAACTAATACTCCCGTGCAACTGTTCAACAATTGATCTAACGATATAAAGACCAAGTCCACTTCCGCTACTTGAATTGTTTTTAACGTTTGACGCTCTATAAAAACGATTAAATATTTTTGACTGTTCAATCTTAGGTATACCCTGTCCATTGTCTTTTAGGGCAATTTTTACAAATTTCCCCTCTACATTACCAGATATATGCAACATACCCGTTCCTTTTGAGTACTTTATTGCGTTATCAATCAAATTTTGCATGACTTGGCGCACCCGAGATTTGTCTCCATATACAATGGTGTTGTCTGCAATATTTATTTCAATAGCTACTCCACGTCTTTTGGCGTAATCCGCCAAATCAGAGCAAATTGAATTAACTGTATCCTTGATACTTACGTTTTCAAGTACCATATCGAGACTCCCTCTCTCAATTTTGGTTATATCCAACATGTCATTCACCATACCAATGAGACGCGCCGTAGAAACATCGACATCAGACAAGAGTTCACGTTGTTCGGCATTTAATGGACCATAACTTTCATCAATTAACATTTCAATATTTCCACGCACCGCAGTAAGCGGAGTTCGAAGCTGGTGTGAGGCAACAGCGACCAGCTCACTTTTTGATCTTTCAAGCAACTTTGCTCCAGTAATGTCAGTCATCAACACAAAGTAATTAACATCGTCTTTTCCATCACTCTTAACTTGAAGATTGTTAAAAAATATCTCAAAAATCTTACCTTGGGTTTCAATTTCTCCTAAAGTAAACACTTCACCTTTGAGACACCTTGCTAATGAATCACTAAAGTTAGTTTCTTTAAAATATGTAAAAATTTCATCAAGTAGATTAGACATTAAAACCTTTTCTTGCTCTAAATCTAAGAGTTGATACAGCCCTTCATTGGCAAAAATAACCGAGCCTTTATAATCCAAAAGAACAACTCCATCTTTGATATTTTTGGTAACTTGCTGCAACTTTTCCTTTTCACGCTTAATTTCTGCGGTACGCTCTTCCACCCTTCTCTCGACAGCCTTCTTCTCTTCATCCAAGTCTTCTAGGATGTTCAGGATAGCTCTTTTGGTATTCTCAAGCTCAGTTTCCTTGACCTTCATCTCAGCAATAATTTGCTCGAGCTTACTTGTGTCCTTATTCAAATCGACTGGCTTTTCTTCCACAGTTGGCTTAGTTTTTATTTCTTTATTATTAATAATTCTTTGATTCACGTGACTCATGCTGCTACCATGTCCAGACATTTCCTCAGATAGAATATCGGTCTCTGGTATACCAATTTCTCGTAGTTGATAAAGGACCGAAAGTACAAAAGCCGAAGGACCCGCCACAAACCATCTTTTATCAACCTGACTCTCAATAGAATCTCTAATAGAACCAATATTTAAGTCCCCCGGTATCAACTTAAGTTTAAAATCACTACTCTTTTTTGCGATATCTTCGAGTTCCTGAATGTAAATTGCCCTATTGGAATTAGCGTTAGCATAAAGTAAGGTGATAGGTACGTTGGAATTTTTATCAAGGTGAGCTTGAATCATGCTCATGAATGGCGCTACGCCAATACCACCCGCAATAAAAACAACTTCTTTATTATCTTGAGGTAAACACAAACTACCAAAAGGTCCACGAAAAGTTATTTTGCTGCCGACAGGCAAATCAAGTAGCGCCCCCTCGAAATCGGAGTTCGTATCACGAAATGCCACAGTGAGTAATTTATTACTGCTTGGCGAAGATACAATTGAAAATTTTTGGCAATCTTCGCGCTTATCTAGACTGACAGCTTCCGCTAAACATAGTTCAATTGACTGACCAGCTTCAAAAAATAATGGAGAATCGAGTCTAAAAGTGACCTCGTACGTTTTTAAGGCAACTTCTTTGAACGAATGAATAGTTGCGGTAAATTCCTCCATGTTTTATTAGATTAAGTTGGTGAATTGAACAAATTTACTGGATCTTTGAATACAAATTGGATTGTCAGTAATTTAAAGCTAGGTGGTTATCTAGCTACCACAATAGGTTCTTCTCCTTGAGTATTTGGTGCACAAACTTCAATGCGCTCACCAGAATTTATCATGATCTTATACCCAGTGATTGTGTCTGTTGCTCCTGATGGGTCGTTTGGCATTTCGGTTAAGTATAGTCCATTCTCAGCCAGGACATCCAGACTTACACCGTCGATGCACCCTGCGCCATACTGACAAATGTCAGCCGCTTCGTTTATACAGTCACTACCATACGTCGTAATACCTTCTGGATATAAACCAGAATTATCAATGGAGTACTGATGTACTGCGTCAAGGATTGCCCGTACGTCGTTACGGCGCTGTGCATCCTGGGCCTCGCCTAGTTGTTTTGCTGGATTTATGGCAATGATAACTATGGCTGCTAGAATTGCCAAAATGGCAATAACAAGCAAGACCTCAATTAGCGTAAACCCTTTTGATATATTTTTTTTCACAGTTGAATAATTAGAAGCATCTCTTAAATCCATATTTTTATTTCTTCTATAAGTATATAAGAGTGGTGACTAACTCTAGCTAACATATCCCCTCTTTATCTGGCTTTAACGGGTAACAGAAATACTGTCTTCAGTCTCAGCACTTTGTGAAGAGACCATGATTCTGCCAGATTCTGTTCTTTCGACAAAATAGCCGGTGCCGTATATTGAACAATAGGCATCGCCACCCTCCTCTGTGCAACGTGGGTCTCGGGGCATATCAACCAAATACACTTGGTTATCAGTAAGGACCGATAGGTCAGCTAAAAAATCACAATTTGTACTTCCAGTCCTACATATCTCAAGTGCATAAGTGTCTATCTGTTCTGGAAACGCGGCTTCATTATCAAGAGCGTATTGGTGGACAGCGTTCAAAATAGTATGAACATCAGACAAACGCTGCGAATCACGAGCTTTGGCTAGTTGTAATCCGGGATTAATAGCCATGATAGTGATAGAGGCCAAAATCGCTAAAATTGCAATTACCAACAAAACTTCAATGAGGGTAAATCCTTGTGACTTTATTTTCGGCATATTATTTTAATACTTTATCACAAATTAACATTACAAATATGTTTTGAGTACCCAAAATAAGAATGCACTTGAAGCTAATAATATAAGGACCACTAATATCACCTTCATCTTTTCCTTAATTTTCAAAGCCGCAGCCTTTAGATACTGTGTGCACACAACAAGTCCGGCCTTAGCTTTTCTCAAAATGTTATTAATAACATTAGAAGCGTCCGCCACGGAACGAATATCACTGATGGCCATCATGTCGTCACTAACAACTTCTTCATCTTGGTCATATTTAGTCAGGAGATTAATATGCCTAAAGTCTGAGTTCGAGGCAGCCAAAGCCAGGCCGACCACATTAGCAAATAAAACATTTGGTGTAGCGTCCTTTTTTAGAACATCGTGTTCCTTAATCTTAAAAAGTGGGTTGGCAATTGTTGATTCGATGCCGGTTTTTTCTGAAATAAATGTATCTATGTGCGGCAACAGGGATGAGCCTCCGGCAATAATAATATGCTTAACTGGGTTTCCAGTCTTGGCTTCAAAATATATTTTTGCTTCATTTATTTTAGAAGTAATTACACTTAAGCACTCCCGCAATATAGCCGGCACACCAGTATCTTCATACGCAGGATTGACACCGTTTACACGCTTTAATGTTTCAGCTTCATCTCTGGTCACAGAAAGTCTCTCGGCTAGGAAATCTGTAAAATAGTCTCCTCCAAACGGGAACAAAACTGAGTCGTTTGGTACAGCATCAACCCCAAACATACCTATAGTTGCCGAGTGTGCACCTATATCAACAATAATACAGTCCTCATCTACCAATGGATTAGGTAGGAGCGCGCTACCTAAGGCAAATAATTCACCTCCCACAAAGGCTGGTCTAACGTTGGCATGTACAAACGCTTTGACATAATTATCAAGCACGGTTTTTTCAACCCCAACAAAGGTGGCATTACGAATGCCTTTCTCTTCAGCTACGTGATGGTTAGAGTACAGTGCATCAAGTTCAAAGGGAATAATTTTACCAGCTTCAGTGCAAAGGTAGTCTTCAATTTCATCTTGTTTGACTGTATTAGGTATTACACAATGGTGAGAAAAGAGTCTCGCTTCCGGCAAGCTCAGGAATGCCCTTTGAATACAATTATCGTCAGCCAAGACGTTTGGTCTAGTGTTTTTTAAGACCTCATTCAAGACTGCCGAAAAAGTATCTACATCAATAATGCGACCTTTTTCTACCACTCCTTTTTCAAGAGGGGCATTGCCGTAAGCTTTGATCGAATTGTCAGCATTAAGCTGCAAAACCTTAATGGAAGATTCGCTTACGTCGACGGCAATAAAATTTAAATGTCTCATATTAAAAACTTACAACTCTTTCAGACGAAAGGATTATCATGTTTGGGCTAATTTGTTCTATTACATCTTTGATGCGTACAGTATGCTCCCCTATAGTACTTTCAACCATAAGTATACGGTTGTTATTGCCGGAACCTTCAATATTGAAAATTTCACAAGCTCCTTCTCCTATTAGTATACCCTCATTGCCCCCATAATCTAAAGTGCGCTGTAGTTCCATACGGGCATAATCTAAACAACCATGCGCAAGTAACCGAGCCTTCTCGCGTTCGTTAAGGGCAATACTGACGTCAGTTCCAGCAATCGCTCGAAGCGACATGCCTAGACTGATTGACAAGAAGATGGCAGATAGGACCAGGACAGTTGATATGGCTATAAATCCTTGGTTTAGTTTTATCATGGATATTGCAAATTTATCGTTGTATATATGGTTGAACTAGCAAAATAAACTGTTCTATCCTCTGGATTACGCAGCCCCATTTGCAAGATTACTCGCAAAGAACCGATACCCTCATCATACGTTACATTTGAAAATTCAACCCCAAAAACATCGATGTCGGTTCCAGAAATATACTGCAGCTCTCCTTCACCTTCACGCACAGTCACCCTACCATCATTCACATCGATAACAGTTGGGTCCTTGGAGACATCATTTACTCTAAGAGTAAGCATTGACGAGGATTCTCCCGCTACAGGTACACTAATAGACTCAGCCTGACTGACTAAACCACGAATTTTTTCAGTCACAAACTGCGTGTTGTATCGTAACTCCTCTGCCGCCTTAACCTTCACAAACCCAGAGAATACATTGGCACCAATTCCACCTATAAGAACCACTAAGATGGTCGACAAGGCCATATACAAAAGTATTTCGATTAGAGTAAATCCTCTTTGATTAGCAATTACAGATTTTTTCATAATATTATGGAGAAATATATACAGATCTTGTACTGCCATCACCTAGTGTAAAGATAATAATGAAATTTGATTCGGCCACACTAGAATCAAACGTTATGGAGTTAATATGATGAAAACCAGAAGTTGCTGACAGGGTGTAATCAGCTATATCAATTTCTGCACCCGGGGCAATGGTTGCTGAAGTTGAAG
>Ga0209542_10009128_pt1 | contig 18279 bp, 22 predicted proteins | sample RifCSPhighO2_01_FD_184028 | JGI IMG/M metagenome (GOLD analysis project Ga0209542, IMG submission 184028) | Soil microbial communities from Rifle, Colorado - Rifle CSP2_plank highO2_0.1 (SPAdes) (version 2) | ecosystem: Environmental > Terrestrial > Deep subsurface > Rock core/Sediment ...
CGGTGAATACGTTCTCAAGCTTTGTACTCACCGCCCGTCAAGTCAGGGAAGTTGGGAGTGCCCGAAGGACATACTCGTTATGTACCAAGGCAAACTCAATGACAAAGACTAAGTCGTAACAAGGCACGGGTAGCGGAAGCTGCTCGTGGAATCATTCAAAAAAGATCTGCTGCTCTCCTCCGGGAGAAAGGCTTATCGTCGATTTCTGTGTCTCAGCTGAGCACAGAACGAGTAATCGCATTCAACTCCAAATGATGCGTGACGCGCGGGAAAGACCGCGGTAATGGACGGAACAAAAGAGTGTCTAAAATGTTTGCCCCGACGTAAAGTCGGGGTCCCGACCGAAGCGTCGGGACTGTGTGAATCGTACAATTTCAAAAAACGCCGACTCCCGTTTGGAGCACGGTGTTTTTCGGACGGAACCCTGGGCCGTCGATGGTGCCATGCCGATGTTATACTTTCGGGTATGAAGATAGTGTTGACTGTTGGAGGGGTAATCCTTCTCCTCCTGATTGCTTGGATAATCTTCTCACGGTATTTTTACCAAAATTCGCCGAGCATTATGGACGGTGGCTACGATCAAAAGATGCAGGAAAAGGAGCGAGAACACGTCGTTTCGCTTACGCAGCCGCTCGTCGATGAAGAGAACCGCAAACAAAAAGAGCTCGTAGGAGCGTCTGCGGGCCGATACGGCGAGCCCGTTGCGACATTACTACCTTCAGGTCTTTGGGAAGTTCGCTGGCATTTCTCGACATCCAATACAGACCGAAGTGACCTCGTGCTCCACGTTGATAAGAGATCAGGGGAGGTACAGAGAATCTACGCCGGAGAATAGCGATGGGTGCCTTACGAGTGCACGGTACGTCCAATGTGCGTGACACATCGGGAAAGACCGCGGTAATGGACGGAACCCCGGTAGGAAAGCAACGCTTCCTACGGGGCAGGCAAAAGAGTGTTAAATGTTTGCTGTGTGCTCCCGATTTGTCCACGCGCAGCGTGGCTACAAATCGCAGTCCCCTTAGGGGATGAAATACGTACAAAACAAAAAACGCCGACTCCTGTTTGGAGCACGGCGTTTTTTGCGTTGGTGCATCAGTGTATAGTACTCATATGAGACACACGTATGGCATATTCGTAGCGGTCATTGTTACTATCGCTATTATTGGCATATACTACCAAAATATGGACAAGGGTTTACTGAGCGAATCTGATGCTGTTGCCGTGCTCAAAGCCGCGTATCCGGAATTTGAGAATTATCCCAACAACAGTTTGCCGCCACAGACGATACGGACGGAGAAGGAAGCAGATGGGTGGTATGTTGCGTTCGTGCAAGAGGGCTCGGGCAGACCAATACTTGGAGCGAAATGTTATTTTGTATCCAATGATAAGCAGATTCGCGAGACGGGAACCTTTGCGCCAGCGGATCTCAACGAGTCTGGTTTTTCAATAAAAACCTGCACAACGTTGTAAACAAAAAACTGCCCCGAGAGGGGCGCTTTTGTGTTTTTTATGAATCCCTTGGTCGGCAGACTTGCTCAGAATGAGCCCGTTTTTACTTCTCCTTCATGTTTAAAATTGGCGGATTTGTTACAATATAGAGCATATGAATATACACAAAAATACGATTTGCCTCTGGTATGAAAAGGATGCGCTTGCTGCGGCGGAGTTTTATGCTGCTACTTTTCCGGACAGCAAAGTAGGCGCAGTTTTTCATGCACCCTCTGATTTTCCGAGTGGTAAGAAAGGCGATGTGCTGACGGTGCTGTTCACCGTTTGCGGGATTCCTTGTATGGGCCTAAACGGCGGTCCATTCTTCAAGCAGAGTGAGGCGTTTTCTTTTCAGATCGCGACCGAAAATCAAGAAGAAACGGATCGCTACTGGAACGCTATCGTCGGCAACGGTGGCAAGGAAAGTGAGTGCGGCTGGTGCAAAGACAAATGGGGAGTCTCGTGGCAGATCACGCCGCGTGTGCTGACCGATGCTCTAGCGGCAGGAGGCGACGAGGCCAAACGTGCGTTTGACGCGATGATGACGATGCAAAAGATCGATGTCGCCGCCATCGAGGCCGCACGCCGCGGGTAAGGGGCGGGAAGGTGTATTTGGGCTTGTTTTGTGGTAGGGTGAAGTTGGAAATCCATCGCATCAAACCGACGAAAGGAGGCAAGGATGCAACTGCGCATCGAGAATGGAAGGGTGCGCGTCGTGCGCACATGCTATCGCAGCGGCGGGCCCATGGATCCGTTCGACAGTTTCCTCGCGGTTCTGATGGAAGTCGCCATCAACGTGGTCTATGTTCCGGCACGCAAGCTCGGACTGATTCATCCCCGCTGAGTGTGAACTCCGAGGAAGGCGCCGGCCGTGGTTAACGGTCGGCGCCATGTTTTTTGAATACCTCGATTGTACACTCGCGCCGGTGCGTCCAGCACTCCCCGTCTCACCCTTGCAATATTCCGCAATATATGCTTAGCTTGGTCAAGCTACCCGCACCAACGCGGGATGCACAAATGGCAGGAGGAACGCCATGATCGTTTGTGGCAAACCGTATCCCTACTCGCCACTTCCGCGTCTCGTTCCCGATCAACGGGTTCCTGATGTCGGCGGCGGATGGGATGTCGGAGCATCTACTTGCCCGTATCTCGCCAAAGTTTTGGCGGGTACTGCGAGTGAAGAGGAAGTTGCGGAGTTGAAACGGAGAATCGCAAGGCTCGAGACCCTGCCGGATTCCCAGCAGCGCCTCAGGCTTGTCGACCGTTTTGCCGAGCTTGGGGAGTCACACTTCGCTTGTGCACACTTCGGGCAAGCAACGCTCGACAGAGCACAAGCGGAGAGTTGATTGGTCATCGGCGTCGAGGCGGCATGTGCAATGCATGTGCCGCCTCAGGTTTTTCCACCCCTCAAACGAAAACAGTCCCGCCATTAGCGGGACTGTTTTCTGTTTATTTTCGTTTCCTACTTCCTGCACACGTAGTGCAAGTCGTAGTCCTTGCCTCCGAAGAATTTCTTCGCGAACTCCGCGACGACTTCCGGATTGTAGTACTTGCACGAGAAGACATCCAAGTACACGGCGTTGGTGCCATTCGCGAAGTGTGCCGAGATGAGGGATGTTTCGATGAGCTGTGTCATCGAATATCCCGCCACTCGCTCGTCTTCGCCGAAATTGACGACAACGCACTCGCCGAACCGCTTCATCTCGATGAGATCGCACAGTTCGACCACAAACCTCTTGATTTCTTCCGCAGACCGGATGGTCTCCGGATTGCATCCGTGGATATCGATCCCCGAATGTAAACCCCAAGCATCGACGAGCTGATACTGACTCCGTATCGCCGCATCGGTCGGTGTTTTTGTTTCCATCTCTGATGTAACAATATTAATTCTGACAATTAAGGGCTTCGAACCCTTGCGTCTTCATCCAGCTCCACTTTTGAACTCCAGAAAAAGTCTGCTACCAGCATTAGGAACATCCTGGAAACCAAAAGTGGGGCTGGACAAGCCACTCAAAGAACTGATACCGACATAATACACACTCTCGCAGAAATGTATATAGTTTTTGACGAATGTGTGTATAACTCCGACGCACGAAGCGGTCGGAGTCCGACTGAAACGTCGGACTTCTCGCCTCCGTTTAGTAATGACGAATGAGTAGCTAAATAATTTCAATTTTGTTACCATCAGCCTGTTCGTAAAACGCGCGCGTAGCTCAGTGGTAGAGCATTCCTCTGATAAGGGAAAGGCCGAAGGTTCGATCCCTTCCGCGCGCACCTGTTATAATCCAGTCATATGAAACAACAACTCGATCCCAAGGCGGTGTGGATGTTTGCTATCAGCTCATTCTTCACGTGGCTTTTTGTGATCCTTATTCTCGGTGTTCAGGGAGCATTTATTTTTGAGGAGATCGGGTTGTTGCAATTAGGATTTGCCTTTTGGGCCCCCATCATCCTGATCGTCCCCTTTGTCGTGGCGTGGGCGTACGGTGTGCTCTCGTACAAGTTTTATTTCTATGAATTGACGGATGATGGCTTTCGCAAAGAGTCCGGCATTATATGGAAACGCTACACGACCATTCCGTACGAGAGAATCCAAAACGTAGATATCCATCGTGGCATCATTGCCCGCATCTTGGGTCTTTCTGATCTGCAGGTGCAGACCGCAGGCTCCTCGGCGATGTATAACGGTTCGTGGGGCATGAGTGGCGCTGGGGCCGAAGGGCGCCTGCCGGGTTTGTCGCGCGAGACAGCAGAAAAACTTAGAGACGAGCTCGTCCGCAGGTCAAAGACCGCTCGCACGTCGGGCTTGTAGCCCAGCGGTCGGCAGCCTCACTCATTCGTATAACTCACGGGGAAAACGTATAATACGGCGATGAACTACAAGGTCATCGGCGGCAAGAAGCTTTCGGGTACGGTCACGACCAACATCTCGAAGAATGCCGCGGTGGCGCTTCTCGCAGCCTCGCTCCTCAACCGCGGCGAGACCATCCTCAAGCGCATGCCGCGTATCGAAGAGGTCAAACGACTCATCGAGGTAATGGAATCGATCGGCGTGAAAATCGCGTGGGATATAAACGGCGACATGAGCATTAAGCCGCCCAAGAAATTCGACTTATCAAACATCAACCGTGTGTCCGCCGAGAAGACGCGCTCCATCGCGCTTTTCATCGCGCCACTCGCACACATCTTTGAGTCATTCGATCTCCCCGCGCCACGGGGATGCGATCTCGGCAAAAGGAGTCTCGGTGCACACGTCGATGCACTCGCAAAGCTGGGAATCAAGATAACCGGCGATGAAGCGGCGCACACGTATCACGTAGAAAGTAACGACAAGCACCCTGCGGAGCTCGTGATGTTTGAGGCGAGCAACACGGGCACCGAAAATACCCTCATGGCAGCAGCCCGCATCGATGGCGTTTCAACGATCAAGTTCGCCAGCGCCGATTACATGGTCCAAGACCTCTGTTATTTCCTTGAGCAATGCGGCGTGAAGATCGATGGTATCGGCACTTCGACCTTGGTCGTGCACGGGAAGTCGGATATCGACGCGAGCGTAACGGGATATCCGAGCGAGGACCCAATAGAGAGCATGTTTTTCTTCTCGCTTGCAGCGACGACTGGTTCTGAACTGACGATCGAGCGGTGCCCGATCGATGTGCTGGAGTTGGAATTGCTCACGCTCGAGAGCATGGGCCTCCGCTATGAGCGGGGGATTCCGTACACCGCCGAGAATGGAAAAACGCGATTGGTAGATATCGTGATCAAGCCTTCGAAACTGATCGCACCGCCCGAAAAAATCGCCGCACGACCCTTTCCCGGCATCAACACCGACAACCTCCCATTCTTTGTGCCCATCGCCACCCAAGCAGTGGGTGATACGCTCATTCATGATTGGATGTACGATGGCCGCGCACACTGGTATTTGGAAATCAACAAGCTGGGAGCGCATGCCGAGCTTCTCGATCCGCATCGTGTGCTTATCAAAGGTCCAACACCGCTCCATGGCGGAGAAATCGAAGCGCCGCCGGCGCTGCGGCCCGCGACGATGCTCTTGATCGGCATGCTCGCCGCAGAAGGGGAATCAATGCTCCGCAACGTCTATCCGATAAACCGTGGCTACGCCAACCTCGCCGAGCGCCTCGCCAAACTCGGCGCCTCCGTCGAGGCGGTAGAGTAATTCTTACGAGAAACTCTTGAATTCCTTAGTTTGTTCCTTATTTTCAGCACGGATCATTTCTTGGAACTCATTTAGCGTAAATAGAGCATCGAATCCATCTCCAGGATGCGGCGGCTCTGCTTCTAAGTCTCTACGCCGACTTTCAAAGATATCTGTCGGAACACTACGCTCGCGTTCACTATTTCGCTTCCACGCGAGTTCGGCAGGTGTATCTAAGAAAACTCCCTGTATTTTTTCTGCACCACAGCCTCGGACGAATTCAATAAATGTACGTCTGTCAGGTCCTGTAACGAACGTGGAATCCATAACGACAGTTTCTCCATCGCCAAGACTCTGTTTTATCCGGCGACGAATTTCATCCCAAACGCTAGGTGATGAAGTTTCACCATGAGCGATATTAAGATCGCTGCGCACATTGTCAGTGCTGATATAGCGATAACCGTACTTTTGAGCAAAAGACTCTAGGGCTGTAGTCTTGCCAGCCCCAGAAAGTCCGATAGCCATTATCACTTTTTTCATATTTAACCTCTGATAACACGAACTCTTTTAGCAGCAGCCATCGCTTTTTTGCGGGCTTCTGCGACGGTTTTGCCGATGGCGAGGGCGACGCCCATGCGACGGTGGCCGACGACTTCGGGCTTGCCGAAAATGCGCACCCACGTGCCCTGTTGTGCTAGAGCTTTGTCGAGACCTGTGTATGAGGGGTTTTTCGTGTTGCCGTTGGCGAGTATCGCGACCGACGCACCTGCGCGGCAGGGAATTGAAGGAATAGGGAGGTCGAGAATGGCCCGGACGTGGAGCTCCATCTCGCTCATTGTCTGCGAGACCATCGTGACCATGCCGGTATCGTGCGGGCGGGGAGAGAGCTCGGAGAACCACACCTTGTCACCTTTTACAAAAAGTTCGACGCCGAAGATTCCTCTTCCTTTCTTTCCGCACAAATTGTTCACGACTTCTCTCGCAATACCTTGTGCCTTCCTGAGCGCCGGTTTTGTCATCGGATGCGGCTGCCAGCTTTCGCGATAATCGCCGTCTATTTGTATGTGTCCGACCGGCGCACAAAAAGATATGCCGCGCGCGTGCCGGACCGTCAGAAGCGTTATTTCATAATCAAAATTAATTTTCCCTTCCACTATCACTTTGCCCGTCTTTCCGCGCGCGGCTTTCATCGCATACTCCCACGCCTTCTTCAACCCCGCCTCGTTCTTGACCATCGATTGCCCGTGACCGGAAGAAGACATCGTCGGCTTGATAAAGCAGGGGAAACCGACCGCTTTCGCGCCTGCCTCGAGTTCCTTGAGTGAACCGGCGAAACGATAGGGCGAGGTCGGCAGTTTCAAAGTCTCCGCGGCGAGCTGGCGGATGCCTTGTCTGTCCATCGTGAGGCGCACCGCGCGGGCGGTCGGTATCACGCGCCAGCCTTCCTTTTCCAGCTTCACGAGCTCATCGGTCGCGATCGCCTCTATCTCGGGGACGATGAAATCAGGTCTTTCTTTTTGCACGATTTTGCGGATATTTTTGCCGTCGCGCATGTTGAAGGTGTAGCTACGATGCGCCACCTGCGTCGCCGGCGCATTCTCGTACCGATCGCACGCAATCACCTCGATCCCAAGCCGCATCGCCTCGATCGCGACCTCGCGGCCAAGCTCACCCGAGCCGAGGAGCAAGAGCTTGGTTGCCGAGGGTTTGAGGGGGGTGCCGAATTTCATGCACTATATTATACCTCTACCAAGCCTTGATTCTATATACCCCTTATTCGGCCGAATAAGGGGTATAAGGGTAAGCGGGATTTCTGCGTGGTAGTGTAGGGGCATGTCAAAACCAAAGCTTATCGTCTTCGCTTCCGGCACTGCAGAAGATAAGGGGGGGAGCGGATTTGAAAATCTTGTCGCCGCCACCAAGACCGGTGTGCTCGATGCCGACATCGTCGCGGTCATATCCAACCACGAGCATGGCAGCGTGCACGAACGCGCCGACAGGCTCGGCATCCCATTTGTATTTTTTGGTCCCGATTCCGATTATGCAAAGATCGTCGCTGACTCAGGCGCCGAATGGGTCGCGCTTTCCGGCTGGCTCAAAATTGCCAAAGGGCTCGATCCACAAAAAACATTCAACATTCACCCCGCACTTCTCTCACAACTCGACGGCAGATTCGGGGGGCATGGCATGTACGGGAGCCGCATTCACGAAGCTGTCGCCGAGGCGTTTGCGAGAGGGGAAATAACAGAATCCGGATTTACCATGCACTTTGTTACGGACGAGCTTGACCGCGGCCCTGCGTTTTTCGAGCGCCGCGTCCCGCTGCTAGCGGGAATGAGTCCGGAGGAAATAGCAAAAGCAGTCAATGTCGCTGAGCACCAATGGCAGCCAAAGATAACGAACATGGTCGTGCATGGAAAAATACGGTGGGACGGCAAGGATTCAAACTCACTCGTTGTACCAGAGACTTTTTAGTGGGTGCGGGGAGACTCGACCTAATCCCGTGTGGATAAATAGGTATACGCTACTTGCTTCAGATATTATACTGAACTGATGAAAAGAGGACCAAAACCCAAAGGCAACGTCAAAATTGAATGGTCTCCGAAATTTGCCTATGCAATCGGTCTGCTAACAGCAGATGGCTGCCTATCGAAAGATGGTCGACATATAGATCTGACGTCAAAAGACAAGGCACAGATCGTTCTTTTTAAGAAATGTCTCGGACTGACAACAAAACTTGGTTTGAAGTATTCTGGCGCTGGAAACTTGGCATATCACACTCAATTTGGTGATGTATTACTCTATCAATTTTTATTGAAGATTGGATTGACGCCCGCTAAATCTAAGACTCTCTCGAGAATCTCAGTACCCGAAGTGCATTTTTGCGATTTTCTTAGGGGGTATTTTGATGGTGATGGAAGCAGTTATTCACACTTTGATTCTGTATTCAAGAAAAGCTACCGTTTTTATCTATCTTTTACCTCAGCAAGTCCGGTGTTTATCGACTGGTTAAGAAAAACTGTTAATGAAGCATTTAGCGTCAGAGGTCATCTGGCTCACAATCGCAACAACCCTTACGTGCAGCTAAAATACTCAAAAAAAGAAGCTGTCATTCTCAGTGAGAAAATGTACTATTCTAAGGCAGTTCCATGTTTAGAGAGGAAGCGTTTGAAGATTATGCGATCTTTAAGCATAATCGAGCAACGCCGCGGTGGTGAAATTGGCAAACACGCTAGCTTCAGAAGCTAGTCCTCGCAAGAGGTTGGGAGTTCAAGTCTCCCCCGCGGCACAGAGCGTGTTAATATCAAGTCGTGTACACAATTCTGAAATATTTGAACTTTTCGGTAGCGACCGTTGCTATTGTTCTTAGCGTAACGGTTCCGATTGTAGATTTTAGTCAACATGGCAGTTTCCTTTGTAGCGATATCATATCAATAGCGGTACTTGTAGGCGGCTTTGTTTTGTTTTTAGCGACGTATCTTATTGACAGGAGCAGTCTTGGCAGGAAGTATCTATATTTTCTTGCGACCCTTTTGTTAAGTTATTTTATCGTAGTCAGTACGCACGGTGTCGTCCTATTCCTCTTAGGATTAACGGGACGGATGGAGTGTTCACTGTTCGTTGGTTAATTGCACTAACGTTTGAGGTAGTGCAGCAGCAAGCTGCCGGTTTCATTCAATTGCTTTGTCGATTCCAATTTGAAACGGGTTTCGAAAGGTTCTTTTGTTTCAAAAAGGTTCAGCCCGCGGCCGAAGACGATAGGCTCGATGGTGAGGTAGATCTCGTCGAGGAGATCGTTCTCAAGAAAATATGTGTAGGTCTGCGTGCCGCCGAGAATAGCGACCCTTTCGTATTTTTCCATGAGCGGGAGGCAATCTGATGATGCGGGGTTGCAGTAGATAAGTAAGTCATTCTTGCGCTCGCTTGTCGCGACCGAAGCGGTAAATACGATGCAATTCCTTTTGGAGAGCGGCTCAATGGCGGTTTTATATGTGTTGTTGCCGACCACGACCACGTCGCTTTTATCGAGCATTTCATGCAAAAAATCTTTATCTTCCTTACTCGTCCAATCTGAAAAATGCCCTTGGTCCAGTGCAATTTTGCCGTCGATCGTCGTAGCGGCTATGGCAACGCAGCGCATGGAGTTATTGTACCGCTTAGGTTGATTTACAGAAGTACTTCACCTACAATGCGGACTTCATGCCGGCATTGAGTGAGCGGGATACAAAGAAAATACTCATCGCGCTCGCGGTCTATCTCGCGTCCCTTTTTGCAGCCAACACGCTCGGTCTCAAGATCGCGCCCTTTCTCTTTGGCCTCCACGTCTCGGTGGCTGTCTTTTCCTTTCCGTTCGTCTTCCTCACGACCGACGTCATTGGCGAGATCTACGGAAAGAAAATGGCGAAGCTGTTCGTTCTCTGCGGCATACTCGCAACCGCGATGTTCATTGCGTATTCCTTCATCTCGCTCGCGCTGCCGTGGGCGGCCGCGGGAGAATGGGTGCATGAAAGCTACAATACAGTATTCGGGATTTCGGTGCGCATCGCCTTCGCAAGCCTCGTGGCGTTTGCGGTCGCGCAATACCAAGACGTCCTCTCCTTTTTCTTTTTCAAGGCGACCATCGGCGCGAAGTACTTTTGGCTCCGCTCCAACCTCTCGAATCTCTGGTCGCAATTCCTCGACACCGTGCTCTTCATGGTCATAGCTTTTTACGGCGTCTACTCGACGCCAGCCCTGATCCGCATCATCATCACGTGGTGGCTCTTTAAAGTGGCAATGGGCTTTCTCTACACCCCGCTTTCCTACATCGGTCTCAAGCTCTTGCGGGATAAAACAGCTTAAACTCCGTTGTTTGTTAGTTTTCGGCGCGGTGTTAGTCTGACGGCATGATTCGCGAACCAGACTTTCGACGTTCCAAAGTCGAGCAGCTCCCCAACGGTTGGCAGAAAATTTCAGCGCTGGGCAAAGAATTCAAGGATTTCGACCAGATCCAAGATCGAATATCGAGAGAGACAGAAGTTGATTTTTGGGGTGATGGTACAAAAAGGAAAACGCAGGTAATAGACGGTTTTGAAGATGTTTTGCGTGAACCCATTGGGCAGGGGTTCGGTGGTTTTTATAATACAAATTTTACAGTTGAGCAGCTTACGTTTGCGCTTTCGAGAGCGTCTCATCCGGCAATTACGAAACTACTATCTGAGAATGACAGCATAACTTCAGCTGAAGCAATAAAATTCTTGAGACAAGAATCTGTTCTAAGGGGACTTAAAATTATCGACATCGGATGCTCTCAAGTACCGGCTTTTGCAGTTGCGGCAGGTGCGCTCGGAGCCGATGCATACACAGTCGATGCGCAAGATATCAACCCAGAATATAAACGCCTCCTGAAAGGGCACATAGTTCTTGATTTAAATGCTGAGCATGCGGCCGAGATTTTGAGAAAAGAGACAGGTGGTGAGTTGGATTTAGTGACGGAAAGTGTTCTCGGAGCGGGACGGAATGCCCCACGCAATTTAAAAGCTCCTAATTCTGCAACTGTAATTAAGATTGCGGATACTCTTCTCAAAAAGGGCGGTTATTTATACAGTGCAACTGTCGATAGAGAATTAGGCTCAGCGCTAAAGAAAGTAGAGTAATCCATGAAAGTAAAATCTGCCAAAACTCACATTTTTAAGAAAAACGATGACCTCGTCGCGTTCATCACGCACCACGTGCCGAAATTGAAAAACGGTTCGGTACTCGCGGTAACATCAAAAATCGTCGCACTCGCCGAGGGCGCGGTCGTTCAGACCCCGACTACACGCGCAAAAGAGGCCATCATACGAGCCGAGTCGGAATGGCAGCTACAGGCAAAATACGGGAAGATAACCCTCAAGGACGGGCTTCTGATGTGGAATGCGGGCATTGATGAATCCAACGCAAAGGGGAACATCATCCTCTTGCCGAAAGATCCGTTCACAAACGCAAGAAAGTTGCGTTTGTGGTTACGGCGACACTATAAGCTGAAAAAACTGGGCGTTGTGATCACGGATAGTCGCGTGATGCCGATGCGCGCGGGGGTTGTCGGCGTCGCGCTCGGATACGCAGGGTTCAAAGGGCTTCGCGATTATCGTGGCAAGAAGGATATCTTCGGTCGAAGAATGAAATTTACGCAGACCAATATCGCGGATTCGCTTGCAACGGCCGCAATCCTCACGATGGGCGAAGGCAAAGAACAGCAGCCGCTCGCAATCATCGAAGACGCGCCGGTGGAGTTTTGCGACAAAGTAAATCGCAAAGAGCTCATCATCGCACCGGAAGACGACATGTACCGCCCGCTCTTTAAAATATCCAAGCGAAAAAAGAAGTAACGGTCTGCCAGATTTTGCCGAGGAAGCTTTTCGGCGCGGTCGATGCGGCTGCGGCTACCTGAGTCGGGATTGTTTGGCTTGAGGTTGCGGGCGGGGCAGGTACAGACGCCTTTGGCACAGGGGTTGGTTTTTTAACGACAGTAGATTTCTTGGCCGGAGGTTTGATGGTGCCGGAGGTCGTAGCAACGACAAGAGTCGTTGTGCCCGTGTCGACGGTGGGGGGAGTCGAGGTTGAGACTGCGGGGGTCGAAGTTGCGACGATGGGGGTTGTTGTTGAAACTGCCTGCGGTGAGCTTGTCGAAACCGTGGAGGTAGAGACTCCGAGGACGGCGCCATTTCCACCCGCCGTGCTTGGTTTTGAAAATGATTGCAAGAGCGAATCCCACGTCCGGTTCAGTGCCGCTGGGATCGCATAGGACGTTGCCCACACACGTGAATTTGTATCAGTCGAGGTGGGTTCGATGCCTCCATCGGTTTGTTGAAGGGACACGAGGTAATCTTCGGGATAGGTACCGGAGGGCGACCACTGCGAAGGCGCCTGACCCAAAGCTGCAATTGCCTGCATCACCCAACTCGTCGAGAAGCTGTTGGAAAATCCGCTGTTGCTCTGCTGCTGCGAGTGCAGATAGCTCTCGGCCTTTGAGAGCGCGTTGAAGACTCCGGGGAGTGAGCGCACTTCGACGAGCGCTTGCACCGCAGCGGCCGTCGTATCAGGGTCACCCCACGATCCACTCGCGCTTTGCTTTGAAAGAATGAACGCTACGGCCTTTTGGATGATCTCATCGCTCGCACTGTATCCTGCGTGAAGAAGCGGGAAGATGGCGAAAATGTCGTCGTGCGGGATAGACGCGTTGCCTATCTGAGTACCGTCAAAGGCGGCAACGATCGGTGCAATGTAATCTTTTGGCGCCCCTGTGTACGGGTCGATACCGAGCGCCATGAGCGCCATCGCGTGGCGTTCATAATCTGTGATGCTTTCAAGCGAAGGTTCTGCGGTGAGGAGATACTCGCGCAGAAGGTTTTTTGCTTGCCCTGAGCCCGTCGAAGGGGCATTTCCCGGATCAGAAGCGGCAAATGCGAAGGCTGCCCAGTCTGTGTAGAGTAAGGCACCAAAAGAACCATCGGGCTGCTGTTTCTCCGCGAGGAATGAAAGTGCGAGCGGGACGTTGAATTCGAAGTGTACGATTTCACCTCCGCCTCCACCGCCCGACGAAGGCTGTTCGACATCCTCCTGCTCCTGCTCTGGTGCCTCGTCGGTTGTTGTTGCGGGAGCATCTACGATCGTTATAGAGGCGGAGGGGAAATAAAAATCTTCCTGGATGCCGACAGCGAATGTCCCCGTCGCGTTCATGGAAAAGATTGCCTCTCCGTTTACATCGGACGTCGATGTCGCGAATTCAGTGAACGAGAAATCCGGATTTGATATGCCTACGCCGAGCACCACGCCAGCGACACCGACATACATTCCTGAATCGAGGTCATACCTTTGCGCTGTTGCCGTAAACGGATCGTCCACGGCCACCGTCGTCGTCGAAAGCACGGTCTGTCGCGGGGGACCGAAAAAGAGGTGGACAATATCTCCGTCTTGCAGCAGCGTGTCGTCGATGCCGACTTGCGGGAAAGTGCCATCGACCGCATAGGTCCAGTTGAAACAGTGCGGCGTTGTGGGTACGGCGGGTACCGTAATGCAGTTGATGATGAACGAATCAAATGAGCTGAAGTAGGCGAGATCGGTGATATCGAAATCTGTCGTCGTGGCGTCGAGTGCGACAAGTGTCGCAAGAAGGCTGTCGGGGGGAATGGCGACGGTGCTGCTCGAATTCGTCGGCGCGATGTCGACTGCGGGCGAAGTCGATGCGGCGAGCTCTACAATGCCGGTAAACGCGACGATATCGCCATCGCGGATCGTGATCGTTGCCGTCGAGGGCGTAGAGGTGGATACTTCGGGCGTCGTCGTTGCCACGACATCAGGGGTTGTCGTCGCGATGATGTCGGGAGTCGTCGTTGCCAAGTCTGGGGTTGTTGTAGCCTCGTTCGCGTGCGCAAGGACGGGGGATGTTGCCGAGACCAAGAGCAGGATCAAAAACAGCTTTTTCATATGTGTCGATACTAATGAATAAAATTAATAACTTTGTTCGTACCGCCACTCCACGGCGTCGCCGGCCCCGAGGGGCATTTGCGATGCGCCCAATGCGGATTTTTTGTTGTTCACATACAGGATCCAGACATATCCATTGTCGGCCGATTTGCCCCCGATCGATTCGACAAAAAAGCCGAGCGATGGATAGTCTCGGCCGGTGAATCTGAAATCACTCGTCGAAGCGAGCACACGCATCGCGTCGAGGACGGTCGAATGTTCGGATGCGTATACATCGTAGGACACCCCGTCGGCGAGGAATGTTATGTTGGGAGCTAGTACCGGAGATAATCCCAGCGCGCGAGTCGCGATCTGTGCAGCTCCCGTTTGTCGGGGAGGAGTCGCGATTTTTTGTATCGTTTTCGCAGTGGTTGTCGCCTCTGCCTGTACTGAAGGTGCTGTTGTCGTGACAGGCGATACAACTTGATCCGCTCCGCCGCTTAACACGACGAACACGCCGATAACGATGGCTACGAAGGCTCCTAATGAAATGTATGTCTTGTACATAAAACGCAAAAATCCCTGCCCAGAGCAGAGATTTTTAGTACACGCGGCGCATACTGCGGCCACATGAGGTCCTGCTCGGGAGACGGATGATGATGACCGGACTTGTCTCTTGCGAGCATTACCGTTGCGGCACAGTAGGAGAATCAAACTCCACTTCCTATCCGCTTTTTCTAACTGCGGATCCCCATACGGGGCAATCAACCGTGGACGCACATTGTATTCTTCATGGGCTCACACGCAATGGGGATAACGTACTGCGGAATTTTTAAGGACAAAGTCAAATGGTGTATCCTTGGCTGATGATCGGTTTTTTCGACTCTGGATTCGGTGGACTTCGTGTATTGCGCAGCGTTGTAAGCGCACTGCCACAGTATTCGTATATTTATCTTGGCGATAGTGCTCGTGCGCCATACGGTTCGCGTTCTCCGGAAGACGTCTACCGGTTCACTAAGCAGGGCGTCGACTTTCTCTTTGGACAGGGTGTTGCCTTGGTGATCTTGGCCTGCAACACCGCTGCGAGCGAGGCGCTGCGGAAAATACAATCTGATTCCGATAAAAAAGTTCTCGGAGTTCTTATTCCATTCGCTGAAGCAGCCGCAGCACGCACGAAGAACAAGCGGATCGGAGTGATCGCGACCGAAGGCACCGTGGCTTCCGGCTCCTATCTACGTGAGATTCAAAAAGTAGATCCTCGCATCGAAGTTTTCCAGAGCGCATGTCCGTTGCTCGTACCGCTCATTGAGGCAGGGGAGCATGCCACGACGCGCGTTCGCGAGCTTTTACGAGAATACCTCGAACCACTTTTGAAGGAACATATCGACACACTCGTACTCGGCTGCACTCACTACGGCATTCTGGAGCGCGAGTTACGCGCCGCGGTTGGATCGGGTGTGGAATTGATCTCCGAGCACGATGTTGTCCCGAACAGTCTCGTTTCGTATCTTTCGCGCCACCCGGAGATCGAGGCAAAGATCGATCGAAGCGGCAAGCAAAGATTCTTTTCGACCGGAGACGTCGACCACTTTCAAAAGCTGGGGAGCGTCTTCTTCGAGAAGCCCATAGTGGCCGAGCGTGCCATTTTGAGCGCTTAATATATAGTTGCCCTATGGACTGTGCAGATCTATTTAAGAACAAGCGCATCACGCTTCTTGGCCTCGGATTGCTCGGCCGAGGTGTCGGTGACGCCGAATTCCTCGCGCAGTGCGGTGCGCAGGTCACCGTGACCGACAAAAAGACTGAAGCAGAACTCGCAGCATCAGTAGAAAAATTGAAACAGTATTCGAACGTAACATTTCACCTCGGCGGACACGACAGCAGGGATTTCACAGACACAGATCTTGTTATCAAAGCCGCTGGCGTGCGGCTTGATTCGCCGGAGATCGCCGCCGCGCGTGCCGCAGGCGTCCCCGTCATGATGTCGACCGCGCTTTTTGCAAAGTACGCGATGGAAGCAGGCGCAAAGATTGTCGGCATCACCGGCACGCGCGGCAAGACAACCGTTGCACATATGATTCACGATTCTCTAATTTCCGCCTTCGCCAAGGCTTCGGCGGACAGGCGCGCTTTTTTAGGTGGAAATGTACGGGGTATTTCAACGCTCGCGATGCTCCCTGATGTCAAGGCGGGAGACGTTGTCGTCCTCGAGCTCGATTCGTGGCAGCTGCAGGGTTTCGGCGATCTGAAGATCAGTCCTAATGTCGCGGTCTTCACCAATCTGATGCCCGATCATATGAATTATTACGATACCGACATGGAAAAATATTTTGTCGACAAGGCAAATATTTTCAAATATCAGAAGACGGGCGATATGCTTGTGGTTGGCGACCGCGTTGCCGACCGTGTGCGTGCGGCACATCCACCTGTCGCGCCGGCAGCCTCACAGCCCATACCTGAGGAATGGGCTCTCGAGATTCCCGGTGAACACAATCGTGAGAATGCAGCCCTTGCGGCTGCGACGCTCACGGCACTCGGACTTTCACAAGAAGACGTACGGGAGGGGCTCGAATCGTTTGAAGGAGTCGATGGCCGTCTCCAATTCGTGCGCGAGTTACACGGTGTAAAGATCTACAACGACAACAATGCGACGACACCGGAGGCGACGATCGCGGCTCTGCGTGCACTCGGCAAAGACATCACGCTCATCGTCGGGGGCTCGGAGAAGGGGCTTGCGCTCGAAGAATTGATCTCGGAGATAAAAAAAGCTGTCTCCCACATCACGCTGCTCGTGCACCAAAATTATCAGGGAAGTGAGCGGCTGAAAAAAGATCTGGATGCGGAGGGGATTTCATACACAGAGGCTCGTGATCTGCAGGGTGCAGTGGACGATGCGGTGAAAAGTGCGAGGAGCGGAACCATCCTCTTCTCGCCCGCCTTTGCGTCGTTTGGGATGTTTAAAAACGAATACGAGCGCAACGATCAATTCCTCGAGATAGTCAGGAAGATGGGAGGCGTTGCATAAGGGTCTCGATACCTTTGCGCATCGTTTTCGATATTTCCGGATCGCTCTGGAGATCTTTGATCGTTTCCTGCAGGCGGCTGTCTATGCCGTTCTCGTTGTCGAAGAGGTAGGAGGGAAATTCTTCGAATCGCTCAAAATATTCTTCAAAAACTTTTTTGCGTATCTTTGCATTCAAACTCGTCGCTGCGGCTTTCAGTTCTTCAAAATCAAACTTCGGCTTTCTCTCTCCCTTTGCCATCGTTTGATTGTATATCGTTTCGCTGCCACACGATAGCCCAAAACAAAGCCGCCCCCCAAGCGCCAGGCAAGGGGAGCGGATATTTTGTTCGATCGGAGTCACCCGAACTTACCCGACATAAAACCCCTTGTCCGCTCGTCTCTAGGGCAGAGGGTCATCTCATCGCATGTGTTGAACTCGATGAGTTTGCCGGGCTGGTCGCCGTCCGTCCGCTTGTTGAGGTCGTCGATGCAGATGAAGGCGATGTAGTCCGCCATACCACGCGCCTGCTCCATCTTGTGGGTTATCATCAGGACAGTGCAGAACGATTTTAGTTCCCTGATGACTTCGCCGACTTTAGCGCTCGCAATGGGGTCAAGCGATGCCGTCGGCTCGTCAAGGAGCAGGATCTCAGGTTCGTACGCAATAGCACGTGCGATGCACAGACGCTGCTGTTCGCCGCCGGAGAGCGAATTCGGCGAAGCCTGAAGTCGATCTCTCACGACGTCCCACAGATGGGCCCGCCGCAGCGCGACTTCAATGCGCCCGTCGATTTCTGATTTCGCATTAATGCCTCGCAGGTAGAGTCCAGCGGCGCAGTCCTTGTAGATCGTCCGCCCGAGTGAGATGGGTTTTTGAAAGACGACACCCATCCTCATCCTGACTGATACGTGGTCGACCGAGGGGTGGAGGATATTGATTCCCTCAGGATACAGAACGACTTCTCCGCTTGCACGAATGTCCTGCATAAGTTCCGGCTTGGGGTGAAGACAGCGCAGAATGCTCGTCTTGCCACATGCTGAGGGTCCAATCACAATCGTTATTTTGTTGCGATGGATGGGCATCGTAATACCGCTGATGGCCAACTTGCCGCTTCCGTACCGGAGCGACAAGTCATTCAATTGAATCGCCACCTCCGGTTCGCGTGGGGCATGCATAGGTCACCTCATGTGTTTTCAAGGATCA
>Ga0209542_10009129_pt1 | contig 18278 bp, 17 predicted proteins | sample RifCSPhighO2_01_FD_184028 | JGI IMG/M metagenome (GOLD analysis project Ga0209542, IMG submission 184028) | Soil microbial communities from Rifle, Colorado - Rifle CSP2_plank highO2_0.1 (SPAdes) (version 2) | ecosystem: Environmental > Terrestrial > Deep subsurface > Rock core/Sediment ...
TTGCCAGAGCTGTTGATTCGTCATACAAATCATTCTAACAGATAAGTTATCAACATGTAAATAATAAGTTTTTGCTTTACCTTAGCCAAAAAAATAACTCACTGTTAATAATCTGTGGATTGAGAGTGTATTAAATGCTGGGCTTGTTTACAGGAGTGACAAAATTGCTGTTTTGCAGTATAATGTTATGTATGCAACCAACCTATAATCCTAAAAAGAAACACCGCAAACGAGTCCATGGGTTTTTAAGAAGGATGCGCTCGTCTAACGGGCGGAGAGTCCTTGCTTCCAGACGCGCGAAAGGAAGAAAGCGGTTAACGGTGTAAAATGCCACGCTTGGGATTGCTTAAAACCGAGCGCGACTTTGCCAGTTTTCGGGCCAGTCAATCGTATCAAACCAGTTTCATAAAAATACGAATCCACAAGTCCCTAAACCAAAACCTTCCGCGTTTTGGTTTTATTATCCCAAAAAAACTTGTCCCGAAAGCGGTAGCAAGAAATCTGATCAAGCGTCGGCTGAAAGCTGTGTTGCAGAAGAGAGCCTCCGATTTAAAACCGGTAGACGTGCTATTTTTTCCTCGCCCCCAAATCCTCAAACTAACATTTAGCCAGTTGCAACAAGAGATAGAATTATTTTTTGACAAAGCCCATTTATGGAAATCATAAAAACAATCAGTAAAATATTAAGCTTTCCCTTATTGTTTTTGGTTTTGATTTACCAAAAAACCTTTTCCCCGGATCATGGTTTGGCGCGAGGTCTGTTTCCTTACGGGTACTGTAAATTTTATCCATCTTGTTCCGAATACGCCAGATTGGTTTTAGCTAGTCAGGGCGTTATGGGGTTGCCTAAAATTTTTAAAAGACTATTAAGCTGCCGTCCGGGCCAATCCCCGGCCGTTGATTTGCCCTAATTTATGATCGGACATTATTTTAATTTACTTTTAGTTTATCCCCTGCTCAACTTGCTGGTGTTTTTCTATAATTTCATCCCAGATATTGGGATTGTGATTATCCTAATCACAGTTTTGGTGCGGTTAATTTTGCTGCCGTCTTTTCATAAGTCTTTAAAGCATCAGAAGGCCATGACTGACCTGCAACCGAAGATGAATGCCATCAAGCATCAGTATAAAGATGACAAAGAAGCCCAGGCCAAAGCCACTATGGAGCTTTATAAGGTCCACAAGGTTAATCCCCTAAGCTCCTGCTTGCCGCTTTTGATTCAATTGCCAATTTTAATTGCTTTGTATCAGGTATTTATTCAGAGTTTAGACGGAAGAACGCTTGAGGGTTTATATGGTTTTGTGACAACCCCGGCAAGTATTGATCCCATGTTTCTGAATTTTTTGAACCTATCTTCGAAAAACGTAATCATGGCTGTTTTAGCCGGAGGCTTGCAGTATTTCCAAAGCCGATTGATGTTGCCAAAGACCCCAACCGATGATCCCACGGCAAAAATGATGCAATGGCAGACACTTTATTTTCTGCCTTTGATAACCGTGGTTTTGGGTGTTCAGTTTCCAGCCGGACTAACTCTGTATTGGGTGGTGACAACCTTATTCGGGATTGGGCAGCAATATTATATTTTAAGAAAAGAAGCCAAAGATGCGCTAGCTAAGGCTAGTTAAAATTTCTAATTTTTAATATCTAATTTCTAAACGGGATGAATGAGACTTTGAAAAAAATTATTTTGGAACTTTTACACAGCATGACGTTTGATGCGGAAATTTTTGAGCGCCAGGAAGAAGGTCGAACGGTGTTTAATATCCGCACTCGTGATGCGCAACTGTTGATCGGCAAACAGGGAGCAAATTTGGAAGCCTTACAGTACATCATCCGAATCCTGTTCCGCAAACAAACCCAGGATGACAGGTTTCCTTTTGCCATCGACATTGATGATTATAAAGATAAGCGCGTGCTGTATCTGAAAGAATTGGCGCGCAAAGCCGCTCACCATGTGCGCGAAACGAAAAAACCGGTGCAATTAGAACCCATGCAGTCTTATGAACGTCGCGTGGTCCATAGTTATCTCTCACTTTACAATGATTTATTTTCCGAAAGTGTCGGGGTTGATCCCAATCGTAAACTAATTATCAAACCCAAAGCCCGCGTTAAAGATGCGGATGGGTTTAACTTTATTGAAAATAGTTAAATATAGATTAGAGCCATGACAAACCAAAATAAAACTGACAAATCATTTTTAAAATAAGGGACATCCACGAGTCCGTGGAGCAGAACAATCAACAGAAACACGCCTGACGCAAGCGCTAAAGCTCCCGGGTGCCTGCCTGCCGGCAAGGCAGGGTTTTTTATTTTCTGCCACGCAAGTCCAAAGATGGCTAGGAAACTAATTAGCCCGAGTAAGCCTGTCTCTAACCAGAAATTCAAGAAAATATTGTGGGGATAGTTTAAAATCTCGCCAGAATATTGAGCTTGGGTTTGGGTGGTTCGAAAGCCGGATAAACCATTGCCCAAGACCGGGTTTCCAATAATTTTATTTACCCCAATCTTAATTAGATCCAAATGGGCGGAGCTGGAGGCATCAGAAACTCCTAACAGGACCCGTTGGCGAACAGTCGGCAAAGCCAAGGCTATTAAAATTATAAACATTGCCGGGAGTATGGTTTTTTTTGCCCCAAAATGACTGATGGACATAAGTAACAACCCTAGGGTCACAGCAAGCCACGCGCCGCGAGAAAAAGTTAACAATAAGGCCCCAATCATTAAGACCAAGCCGGCCCAAATGACCCATCGGTTTTTAAATAACTGATATTTGGAAAGCGCCAGGGTTGCAAAAAACCCGATCAGCGGCCCAAGATAAAGAGCCAAGGCATTTGGATATTCAAAAATCGAAGTAATGCGCCTAATTTCTGTTCCTGCCCCCCAAAAGCGCAGCGGTAAGTTGATGGAGGACACAGATTGGAGCAGCCCAAATAGTGAAATTAGGCTGGCGGAAACAAATAACCAACGCAGAGCCGTATAAAATTGTTCTTTGGATTTGACGCTGATAATGATCGCATAAAAAAACAAGATAGGTTCTAAGACTAGGGCCTTAAGCTGACCTAGGGCCCGAGTTTTGTCAGGTGAAATGATTGTGGAAACAATCGAGGATAAGACAAATATAAAAATGGCGGTATTTAACCAGCCAAGGTTTTTTATTTTCTTGATAGATTCTTGATTAGCGCGGCTGGCGGCCACCAATACGAAAATTACGGTCAGAATTTCCAAAAATGTGGTGGGTATTCCTAGGATTTGGAATCGGACCAGATAAGTTGGCAGTAACGCCAAAATTCCCGCTAGCAGTTGGATCATAAATCTTTATTTTTTGATGTTGATGCGAATCGAGTTCTGGACAAGATTACCGTTACTTAACCGGGCAACCGCTTTCAGCGTCTGCCAGCCTTCCTTGGGATTTTTTGCTTCAAAGGTAAAGGGGGTATTGGCTTTGGTGCCTAAATGCCGGTTTTCTAAAAAAACATCCACGGTTGTTGGGAGAAAATTTTGCGTGCTGACTTCCACTGTGAACGGCGTCATTGGGAGCTCCTGCTCACTTAAGGGTGTTATAAAAGTAATGATTTGTGGAATATTGAACGGTGGTGTCGTGGACCCATCATCTAATTCTATCGGCGGATAAGTGTAGCCATGAGCCATAGCCCACAAGGCCACCGGCACTTCCCAATCAGGGTTGCTAGGCAACTCGGAGTGAATAACACTGAAGATTTTGGTTTCTACTAATTCTGGCGGAGTTAGGCTGGTGGCTTTTTTACCGTTTAATTTGTTGATGCTTACGGCGGTATGCACGTCATCAAATTCATGCGGCAGGTTGCCGCTTCCAAAGACTTCCGATTTGCTGGCAAGAGTAAATTCTGTTGGCAATTTTCCAGACACCGAGTCGACCAAAACCCGCTGCATACCAGTTGGTTCGGTGAATGTTTCGGCAGGCGTATCTTTGAGAGCGGCTTTCATAAATTGATTCCAGATCGGGGCAGCAACAATCACCCCATCAGCTCCTTGACGCATGGGAGTGTAGTCATTATTACCAGCCCAAACCCCAGCGACTAGAGAAGGCGTAAATCCAATGGTCCAGCCATCGCGCCAGGCTTGGGTGGTACCAGTTTTGGCAGCCACCACGCGGTCGGGTAAGATCAGGGGTGAATTAGATCCAAAAATAAACGAGCGGGCATCATTATCAGTCATAATGCTGACCAGTTGGTAAGCGACCTGTGGATCCAGGACTTCCGCGCCATCATGTTCTTCGTATTCTTCTAAGACATTACCATTGTTGTCTTCGATTTTCAGGATCGGAGTTTTATCCTGTTTTATGCCGCCAGTGGCCAAGACTCCAAAGGCTGACACATGATCAATCAACCTGACCTCGCAACCGCCAAGCACCAAGGAAAGACCACAACGTTCAGCATTAATATCGGAAGTAATTCCCATGTCCTTGGCTGTGTCAATCGCGTTTTGTACGCCCACCAAGTGCAGGGTTTTTACAGCCGGGACATTGAGCGATCCAGCCAAGGCCTGGCGGATAGAGACCACGCCGTGGTCTGCGCCATCATAGTTGCCGGGAACATAATCTTGATCATCACCATAAGTTCCAAAATTGGTTTTCACATCCACCAGCATGGTGGCCGGACTCATGCCTTGCTTGATCGCAGTCGCGTAGACATAGGGTTTAAACGATGACCCAGGCTGACGCTCGCTTAAGGTGACATTAACCTGACCGTCATGTTCCTCATCAAAGTAATCCCGTGATCCAACCATAGCCAGGATTTGTCCGGTTTTTGGATCAATGGCTACGAGCCCGGCGTTGGTCGCTTTATTATTTTTTTCATTGCGAGCCACCCCATCTTTAACAACCGTTTCCGCAGCTGTCTGCATGGTCCAGTCAAGCGTCGTTATAACTTTCAGCCCACCTTCTTCTAAAGTTTTTTCTCCGTATTTTTCCGCGAGCAAACTTTCTACGTATTGGACAAAGTGCGGTGCCAGAATCGCATCTTTGATTTTACTAAAGACAACTTTTTCGGCCACAGCGGCTTCTTGCTGTTCTTTCGTAATATAACCCTGCTCCTGCATTTGTGCTAAAACCGTATCTTTGCGCGCGTCCAGTCGGGCTCGATTGGGGCCATTGGGGTTATAGAAAGTCGGTGCCTGCGGCATGGCGGCTAAATAGGCGGCTTCAGCTAAAGTTAAATCGCGCGCATGTTTGGCAAAGTAAGTCAGCGCCGCGGCTTCCACGCCGTAAGCGTTTTGACCATAAGGAATTTCGTTTAAATAAAGTTGCAAAATTTCGTCTTTCGTATATTTTTGTCCGATTTCAATGGCCAACACCATCTCTTTGATTTTGCGGATGAGAGTTTTCTCACGAGTTAAGATGGCCGCGCGGACAAATTGCTGGGTGATGGTGGAACCGCCTTGCTGGGTACTGGCGCTTCTGATGTCCACGAATGCGGACCGGAGGATCCCTCGCCAATCCACCCCCGGGTTTTTATAAAAATTTCTATCTTCAATGGCGATTGTCGCCTGTTTCATATAGTCAGGAATGTCCTTTAAAGTAACCAAGGTCCGCTTCGCCTCGCCATGGATTTCATAAAGCAGGGTGGTGCCGTCCCGCGCGTAGATTTTGGTGGATTGGGCCACGATCCGAGTGTTAAGCTTGTTTGGATCCGGCAGACTTAGTGATACCCAGGCAAAAGTAATGCTGCCAAGCAGCAATCCCCCCACAAAGAGGTAGAGTCCGACAAAAAAGATTTTTCTTCGCATACTTTTTTCTTTCCTGAATTTTTGCCAAAGGTAGAAAGGGTAATTTGCCAGGCTCGTCAGGACTTTTCTAAAGCTTGGTCGTCGGTTTTTGTTCCAGTTGGAATAATAGTAGTTGGGCATAAAATGCCTACTAATTGTACCAAAAAATTGCTATAATGGCGATAGCAATATATGAATCAAAAAATCACGGAACTTTTAACTCGATCGGTTGCGGAAGTCATTGACCAAAAGCACATAGAGGATGCTTTAAATTCCGGCAAGAAACTTCGGGTCAAATTAGGCATTGACCCAACCAGCCCAAACATCCACATTGGCCGGGCTGTGGTTTTGTGGAAACTGCGCCAGTTTCAGGACTTGGGTCACCAAGTTGTTTTAATTGTCGGCGATTTTACGGGGCTAATCGGTGACACTTCGGATAAAGATTCCGAACGGCCAATGTTAACTGAAGCAGAAATCAAGAGTCATATGAAAACTTATCAGGAACAAGCTTTTAAGATTCTGGATCCCAAAAAAACCGAGGTGCGTTACAATTCCGAATGGTTATCTAAACTAGGTTTTCAAGATATTGGTAAAATGGCGGATCTGTTTGGTCTACATGAAATGGAAGCGCGGGAAGTCATATCCAAAAGACTGAAAGCCGGAAAAAGGGTTTCCTTTCGGGAACTTTTGTATCCCATCATGCAAGGTTATGATTCAGTGGCCATTGCAGCCCAAGTTGAACTCGGTGGCACTGATCAGCGCTTTAATCTTTTAGCCGGGAGGACTATCCAACCAGCTTACAGCCAACCCGCGCAAGATATTTTAACGACCAATCTTCTAGAAGGAACTGATGGTCGCAAGATGTCCTCTTCTTGGGGGAATGTCATCAATCTTACAGATGAACCAAATGATATGTTTGGTAAGGTCATGTCTATTGCTGATGAGCTAATGATGAAATATTTTGAGCATGCCACCCAAGTTCCTATGGATGAAATCAAAAAACTCGAGCCGCAGGCAAAAACCAATCCTCGCGATATTAAAATCCGGTTAGCAACTGAGATCGTTAATCTTTATTATAGTCAGGATGTTGCCCAAAAAGCTTCCAAAGAATGGGAGAAAGTTTTTAGCAATAAAGAAAAGCCAACCAACATTGAAGAAATGAAGGTTAGCTCAAGCAATATTGTTGACGTGCTTGTGGAAACTAAGTTGGCTACAAGTAAAAGTGAAGCAAAAAGACTGATCGAACAAAATGGTGTAAAGATTGATGATGTAAATGCCACAGAAGAAAGTGACACTGGATCCGGCAACCTGATCCAAGTCGGCAAGCGAAAGTTTATCAAGATTATATAACTACGTAGTTTGCTACTGAGCATGCTCAGTAGCAAATCAAAAACACCTCACCCTTGAGGCGTTTATCCAGCACCAAAAAATGGTGCTGGATTTATTTTGTTCCAGTTATGTTTCCGAGTGAGTGTGGGGTTCTTGGTCAGTGATGATCCAAAGCACGATGTAGGCGATCACTCCAATGCCGTTTAAGAACGTAGTTAAAACAAACGCTAATCTGACAAGCATGACGTCAATGTTAAAATAATCGGCAAGCCCAGCGGCTACACCTGCCAGCTTCGCGTGTTTGGATCGGTGAAATTTTCGTTGCATATATAGATTATAAGGTTTTCCTATTTTTTTTCAAGCGAGGCATATGTTGCAAAATTAGCCTGTGCAGCGCGACGGCGCAAACAAGCAGGCCACAAATTCTGCTGAATTTGTGGCCGGTAATTTTGCAAGCTTATGCCGAGCGACCGATTCCTGCCCAAGCAATAGCGACGGCGTCGGCGGCGTCATCGGGTTTGGGGATTTTTTTTAAGTGTAGAATTTTCATCATCATGTTCTGGACCTGCCGCTTATCCGCCTTGCCATAGCCCGTAGCAGAAATTTTGACTTGCAGGGGGGTCACTTCAATGATCTTGAGTTTATGTTCTGCGGCGGTGACTACAATCACTCCCCTGGCTTGTCCGACCATCATGGCCGTCTTGGCATTGGCCGCAAAGAATAGTGATTCTACGCAAAAAGCATCAGGCTTAAATTTTCTGATTAGAGCATCTAAGTCTTGTCTGATTTCTAAGAGGCGTGAATATTCCGGGTCACCAATGGTCGTGGTGATACATCCAACGGCTTTTAACACAATTTGGTTGCCGGTTTGTTCAAGTAGCGCGTAGCCGGTACGGCCGATTCCAGGATCAATCCCTAAGATTTTCATAAAAGTTTTAGTTGTTAGTTTCTAATTATTATTGAGTTTTTAATATTTATTAGCCAATAAAAATTCAATGGAAACTAAAAATTAGAAATTAGATATTAACATTACTATGTACAGAAACCACATCATCGTCATCTTCTAAAGCGTCAATTAAAGTTCGAACTTTGTTACTATCCGCTTCGGATAGTTCCACTGATTGCTGTGGCCGCATGATCAATTCACTTGATAAAATTTTAATTCCCTTGCTTTCAATAAACTTCTTAGTTTTTTCAAGATCCATAGGCTTGGTATAAATTTCCAAGCCTTCTTCGGATTCTTTTACGTCCTCAACACCTTGATCAATCAGTTCTAAAAATAAGTCCTCGAGTCCTTTTTGCTTCTCAACCAGTATTTGTCCTTTAGATTGGAAACTCCAGGCCACGGATCCTACTTCACCCATCCGGCCATTATTTTTCGTAAAGATATTTCTGATCGATTGCAGGGTCCGGTTGGAATTATCGGTTACCGCTTCGACGATAAATGTCGAACCAGCCGGACCATGACCTTCGTAAGTTACCTGCTCGATCGCTTCTTTCCCTTCGCCCGCGCCTCGTTTAATCGCTCGTTCAATGTTTTCTTTGGGCATGCCAATTTCGCGGGCGTGATCCAAAGCCTGCCGTAGCTGAAAATTAAAAGTGGGATCTTGACCTCCGCCTGTGCGCACCGCCACCGAGATATTTTTGGCCACCTTCGTAAAAGCCTTGCCACGCTTGGCATCAGCCGCACCCTTGGCCCGTTTGATTGTCGCCCACTTCGAATGTCCGCTCATAAGTTATAAGCGGTTAAATGATCGTAGTTGTGGCTACCTTATCGCCCGCATCCAGGGTCATAACTCGGACACCTTGGGTAGCACGTCCCAACGTTGAGATTTTGGCCACTGGGGTGCGCAGGGTCTGGCCTTGTTTGGTGATAACCACCATGTCATGTTCTTCGGTTTTGTTGATCACGTGCAGAGAAACGATTTTGCCGGTTTTCGGGGTGGTTTTAAGAGTTTTAATTCCCGATCCACCACGATGCTGGCGCTTGTAGAATTTCAGGTCTGTTTTCTTGCCAAGGCCGTTTTCCGTGACGATCAGAAGTTGTAAGTTGTCCAGATTGTCTTTTCCAGCCTTCGCCAAGGCTTCGGCGGATCCGCCCGTAGCTTTAGCGGAGGCGGACTTGGATACTAAATCCATGCTCATAAGACTATCATCTTTCCTAAGCCGCATGCCTTTGACGCCAGCCGCAGTGCGGCCCATGGCGCGCACATCTTTCTCACCAAAGCGGATGGCTTGACCACCGGAAGTGGATAGGATCACATCATCATCGCCGCCAGAATATTTGACCCAGCGCAGTTCATCCCCTGTTTTGATCTTAATGGCAATTAACCCTGAGCGTCTGACTTTCGCAAATTCTTCAATCGGGGTTTTTTTAATCAAGCCTTTTTTCGTAGCCAAGACTAGGAATTTGGCCGGCAGTTTTTTGGAAATTGTTAAGATACTAGAAACCATCTCATCGCTTGGCAGTTCCAAGAAATTCACCAAAGCCTGGCCTCTTGCTGTGCGTGAAGCTTCGGGTAGTTCATAAACTTTCGTCGCAAAGACGCGGCCTTTGGTGGTAAAGAACAGAATATCATCATGCGTGTTGGAAGTTTGCATCCATTCCACCACATCTTCTTCTTTCGTGGTCATGCCAATCACACCTTTGCCGCCGCGGCCTTGGGTTTTATAAGTATCCGGAGGCAAGCGTTTGACATAGCCGGATTTCGTGATGATCACCAAGGCGCTTTGTTCTGGGATTAAGTCCTCAATCTTAAATTCCCCAATCGGAGTTTTAACCAAAGTGGTTTTTCGGGGGTTGCCGTATTTGTCTTTGAGTTCCAAAAGTTCGGTCTTAACCACAGTCCGGATTTTCTTATCATTCTTAAGCAAGCTTTCCAGTTCCTCGATGAGTTTATATTTTTCTTTCAATTCCTCTTCAACTTTTTTGCGTTCCAGCCCGGCCAGTGCGCGCAACTGCATTTGTAAAATCGCGGTGGATTGCTTATCCGATAGTTTAAACTTACTCATCAAAGCCGCATGGGCTTCTTCGGTGGTCTCCGATTTTCTTATGGTTTGGATGACCGCGTCAATACGATCCAGAGCTTTTTTAAGTCCTTCCAAAATATGCGCCCGATCTTTCGCCTTGTTTAAATCAAACACAGTCCGGCGCGTGATGATTTGAATCCGGTGTTTGATGTAGTATTCTAAAATATTTTTCAGATTCAAAACCTGTGGCTCAATCCCATCCACGAGGGCTAACATATTGACGTGGAAAGTATCCTGGAGACTTGAGTATTTGAACAGTTGATTTAAGATTTTATTGGGCGAGCCCTCTTTTTTAAGCTCAATGACGATTCGGACGCCGTCTTTGTCGGACTCGTCACGCAAATCGCGGATGCCTTCCACTTTTTTATCTTTGACCAGTTCGGCAAACTGTTCCAGCAGGGTGGCTTTATTCACGCGATATGGAATTTCGTTGATGATAATTTTATGCTGACCTTTTTCCTCAATAATTTCCGTGCGGGCCCGCATGACAATCGGCCCTTTGCCAGTCGCATAAACTTGCTTGATCGTATTCCAATCGTAAATAAACCCGCCAGTTGGGAAATCCGGGCCTTTGACGAATTCCAGGAGGTCTTCCGTGGTTGCCGATGGTTCGTCAATCAATTTGATTGTCGCGTCCACGACTTCCCCAAGATTGTGTGGTGGAATATCTGTGGCCATCCCAACCGCAATGCCTAAAGTACCGTTGAGGAGCAAGTTTGGGGCTTTCGCCGGCAAGACTGTGGGTTCCTGCTTGGTCGCATCATAGTTCTCTATCCAATCCACAGTTTCTTTATCGATGTCGCTAAGCATTTCTTCTGCCAGTGCCATCATCCGGGCCTCGGTATAACGCATGGCAGCCGGTGGGTCACCGTCCATGGAGCCAAAGTTTCCCTGGCCATCAATCAACGGATAGCGCATGGCAAATTCTTGGGCCATGCGGACCATGGAGTCGTAAATGGCCACGTCGCCATGGGGGTGATACTTCGCCATGACTTCCCCTACGACATTGGCTGATTTGCGGAATTTAGCGGAGCTTCGCAGTCCGATTTCTGACATGGCGTAGAGGATCCGACGGTGCACTGGTTTTAATCCATCCCGCACGTCGGGAAGCGCGCGAGAGACAATCACGCTCATGGCATAGTCAAGATACGACTCCTGCATTTCTTTTTCAAGTATTCTGGGGTTGATTTGGCCAATATTGTTCATCTAGTTTCTTATCTTTTCACTTTTAGTTAATTGTTCCAGATCTAATTCTAATTTTTGTTGTAAAATGTCGCTCGCGGCTTTTTCGAAAAACATTTGGTCAAAAGTGAGGGTCGCGGTTTTCGCAGCCGCAGCTTCAAAGGTTAGAATGCCGAAACTTTGGCTGTGAGACAAAACTTTTTGCACAAATTGGGCATTCTGACGGTCAGTCATTTTTTGGGGAGTGAGACTAGTGTCGTTGATATTCAGGCTAACATCATTCAGCTTGGAAACATTTAAAATATCATCGCTCGAATTCGTAAAGTTAAAATAAATTTTCATGAGCGTCCCGCTTAGTTCTACCCGTTCCACGGCAGCAAATGGGGTCTTTGTTAGCACGGTGTTTTGGTCAGAAGGATTTAAATCAACGAGGTTGGAAGTATCAATACCTTTAATCGTACCTTTCAGATCCGAAACCCAGAACATGATCAGCAGGATACCAATGACAATTACGGTCCCCCATAGGATTTTGACTCGGGTTTCATAAGGCTTGGCCTGGAGCTTGGTTAAAAATTTTTTAATCATCTTTGCGGGGTCAGAATCATGAGCGCGGTTTGTTCGCCAGTCAGGTCTTTCTTTTTTATAGTCAGTTTATCTTGCTCGGTGTGTTTGCCACCCATTTCCTGCAAGAATTTATCCAGCTTGTCTAAATTTAGTTCCAGCCCAGAGACTTTATAGCTATGTGGGATAATAATAAATGGTTCCAGTTGCGTCGCAATTTTGGTGGCTGCTTCATAATCTAAGATCTGCTTGCCACCCACTGGCACCAAAACGATGTCCGATCCTTCTAAAACTTCTTTCTGTTCGTCAGTTAAAGCTGTCTGTTTGATGGGGCCTAAGAAAGAGATTCTCACCCCTTCAACTTCCATGCTGTAAATCGTGGTCTTACCTAGTTCTTGATTTTCCGCTGGCGTGCCGATAATAAACGCCTCCTTAATATCGTATTCTCCCGGGCCCCGAATAATGAGTGGGTTGCCAGAAATTGAGGAAAAATTATTACACCAATCTAAAGCCGGGTTAGAGCAAATCACCACATCCGCATTCCCTCGCACCGCCGTCAGACCCGTGGTTTTGCCAAAGGGATCAGTGATAATGGTCAGATCCCTACCGGTTATTTTAAAGCTGGATAGTCCAAACCAGGATATAGTCATAAAGTCCAATAAAAACAGGGCTGTTTAATGCAACCTACCCCTTAGTATTTTACCAAATTTTAGCCTTGATGAAAAGCTTAAAAAGGCGTATAATCTTAAGGCTAAAGAAGGGGTTTAAATCGTCGTAGTACGAATGGCTTAAACCAATTATTTGAGTATGACAAATGTCGCGATAGCCACAACTGATGCCAAAACCATGCAGGAGTTATTGGCGCAGGATGGGGCCGAGATTAATGTCCCTAAGGCTGGGGACATTTTAGAAGGTCGGGTGCTGACCATTAGTAAAAATGAAGTTTACGTGGACATCCCCGGGATTGGGCTCGGGGTTGTGCGAGGTCGAGAACTGTACGATGAATCAGTTCGGATTACTACCCTTAAAGTTGGCGACACGGTCCTGGCTTTGGTGGTGGAATCGGAAAATAAAGACGGGAATATTGAAATGTCTTTCCGGGCAGCTGGTCAAGAACGAATCTGGCAGACTTTGTCCGAGCGTTTGCGTTCACGTGAGGTTATCAAAACCAAGATTTTGGAAGCCAACAAGGGCGGGCTTATGGTTGAGGTGAATGGCGTAATCGGTTTTTTGCCGGTTTCGCAACTCTCCTCGGAGCATTATCCGCGCGTGGAAGAGGGCGACAAGAACAAGATTTTGGAAGTCTTGAAAAGTTACGTGGGCAAAATCTTTGACGTCCAGGTGATTACCGCAGATGCCCAGGATGAAAAGTTGATTGTTTCTGAAAAAGCTGTGGGTGAAGAAGCCATGCGCACGAAAATCGGAAAATTGGCCTTAGAGCAAGTCGTGGACGCGGAAGTTTCAGGTATTGTAGATTTCGGCATCTTTATCAAATTCGGGGAAGGTTTGGAAGGCTTGGTTCACATCTCGGAATTGGCTTGGAATAGGATTGAACATCCCAAAGATCTATATAAGGTTGGGCAGAAAGTCCAAGCGCAGATCATTTCCATTGATCGCGATCGGATTTCCTTCTCGATTAAGCGTTTACAGCCTGATCCTTGGACCGAAGCCATAAAAAAATACCAGGTTGACCAAGTGGTGTCTGGGAAAGTGACGAAAGTTATGCAGTTTGGCGCTTTTGTGGAACTGGACCCGGAAATTTATGGCCTGGTGCATTCCGTGGAATTGTCGAATGATGAGATCAGCGATGCTTCGCAAGTGGTGAAAATCGGTGATGTCAGAGAATTTAAAATCATCTCGATTGAACCGCAAGAGCATCGACTTGGATTATCTCTAAGAGCTGTTGTGAATAAACAAGTGTAAAAAAACCGTCCCGATTCATCGGGACGGTTTTTTCTTAAAGGCTCGATTCAATGACCGTAAGGTCGTCGTAAATGACTTTGGCGTTAAACACCCAGTGCGCTCCCGGCGGCTGTTTGTACAAGCCATTCATTCTTTCGAAACTCATTTGGGAATATTTCGTGCTCATTTTTTTGGGATACTCATTCAAAAATCTATTCATGCCAATGATCCCATCATGCAGGTCGTTGCCGAAATCCCAAAGATCGCTACCCCCCACCCCCCAACAATTGGCTGTACTTTTGGGGTAAAACCGGCACAACGTACTTTCCGCATTGGATAACGCGATGATTTTTTTCCAATTTTTGACTGTGACCAAAGTCGGGGCAAACTTGGCCAGGGGCGAGTTGCGCGCGGCTAGATACGTTTCTATTTTTTGGGTCAATTTTTGCTGGCGCTGCGCTTGGGCCACAATTTCCTGTCTCCGGTATTGGTCAGTTAGGATCGCCGACCAGGCCTCCAAATAATTCTCAACGCTATCATCGCTTAGGTTAAAAACCAAAATCGGCTCACTGGCTGTAGGCGCCTTAATCGTAAAAGCGTAAGTTTCGTGTGGGATCAGATTTAAAACCAAAGACGATAAAAACACCAGCAAGTAGAATTTTTGTTTTGGTTTCAGTTTCTCAAAACTTGCCTTTAGATCATTAAAAGTAAGTTTTTTGAAGATATCCATCGTATATAATATTATAGCAGAAAATGGACTAAAAGTCAATAGTTTTATATAATATGTTAGATACAATTTCAAATGGAGATAAGCATAAGTATGCATTTGAAATTGAGAGGAGCAGTGTGCCGAGCGTAGTCCCGATTTTTATCGAGACGAAGCATCGACCAACTGCGACGTGGCGTCATGGCCGAGCGGTTAGGCAGAGGTCTGCAAAACCTTTTACACCGGTTCAACTCCGGTTGACGCCTCCAGAAAATAGTGGTATACGCAGTTTGTGCTTGTTTGCATGGTCCTGTACCGTTTGATAGAATTTAAGCATGAGCAATGGCAGAAAAAGAAAATGGACAAACGAGCAGTTAAGATTGGCAGCGAAGGAATCTTCTAGTATTAGACAGGTTCTTTTCAAGATTGGACTAATCCCCGCCGGCGGTAATTATGTTCAGGTTCAGAGTTATTTGAAAGCATTAAAGGTCAGTACGTCTCATTTTAAAGGGAAGGCCTGGAATAAAGGGATGAAAGGATTGAAAAATCCACAAATCCCATTAGAAAAAGTTTTAGTCAAAGATAGCTCTTATCAAAGTTATAAATTAAAGAACCGTTTGTTCTATCTTGGCATGAAGCAACAAGAGTGTGAACAATGCGGTTGGGCTAAAAAAACTTCTGAAGGTCGGCTCCCTTTAGAACTAGACCATATTAATGGAGATAGAAAAGATAACCGTTTAGAAAATTTAAGAATTTTATGTCCGAACTGCCATAGCTTACAGCCAACCCACAGGGGTCGTAATAGAAAAAAGAAAAAGATATAAATATATGCCCGGGTGGTGGAACGGTATACACGCAGCACTTAAAATGCTGTGCTCGTAAGGGCTTGAGAGTTCGAATCTCTCCCCGGGCACCAAAAGAAAACTAAACGACTTTTTGGAAGCCATCTCTTGGGCGGCGCTACGCGCGGCACAATTGCTCTAAAAAGGAATTAAAACTGAATTGCCGCCAGCAGAGCCGCCGCCCCTTTTGCCCGCCTCGCCTTCGCGAGAGCGAGGCTGGGCCGCCGCCGGATTTCGTGCCAGTTAACCAAAGCATAACCCAAAAAACTGGCGCGCGCCGCAAGCTAAACTATTTTATATATGCCAGAGAGTTGATTATTTTATCGAATACTTGTTCCATATCTGAAAAATTAGAATTCATACTTTCAAAACGGATCGTCATTCCAGGTTCTTTTTGTGATTTAGTCTGCAATATTGCTCCTTTGAAATATGTTGTTTTCCCTACATTCGGGTCATCGCCAAGACCCGGAGCATATATCAAAGAGCCCTTGAATTGTACCAGTTTGAAACTGTTGGGCAAGGTTTGTAGCTTACATTCGTTTATTTTAACTTGATTCTCGTTTGATGGGTCAAGATATGCTTTATTCTGGCAAGCAACATCAAGTGACTGACCGTAATACTGCCACACTTGGGCAGGGCCTTCATATACGTAAGCAGCAGAATTTTTATTATGTGCTTCGAGCCTTATCCCTGATGGGTCTTGGCCTGCATATAGCGGACTACTGAACGATAAATTTATTCCTTGTAAACCGGGACTCTCTAAGGCTCCTGTGTATGATTGAGCCTGAAAATCACCCCAGTATTTTGGGTATTTGAAAGAAATTCCTAGTTCTTCGCTTGAAGCTACCGCTAACTGATTTAAATCGACTGGTAAGGTTTTAATGCTAGAAAGTAATGCTTGATAAGTCGCATACTTTTGACTATCAAATAAATTTTTAATCATTGAACCTGATAGTGCTTTACTATCCAGACGTTGTTTGCTTTTGACGTGTTCTCTGTAGACAATGTAAATTATTCGGCTTGGAACTTTACTGTCGGTAACATAGACCCTGTCCTCTATAGTTTCACCTATATCACCAGCGGCATAAAAATGTGTTGCGTTCAAACCATTAAGTTTAAAAGTCTTGCTTCCAGTCTCGTCTTGATAAATATAAGCTGGCGATATAAATTTTGGGAAGCTTCCTTGCCCACCGACGATCTCTTTATAGCCACCGGTAGTGTACGAATTGCTATCGGCCAAAAATGCGGAGAATGCAATACAATCAATCGGGCAACTATTAGTATCAAGAGGTAAAGTAACACTACTTCCTTGAGAAAAGTTAACATTTAAATCTGGTTTTTCGAAAGTAATCACTGGCCAACGAGTTTTACCTGCACTTTTATCAGTTAAGAATAAATCCTTTAGATATTCAAATGCTAAAGCCCTATCCATATCTTTATATAAAGCATTACCCGCTTTTGGTGCAATTTCCTGATCATAGGTTGTTTGAGTTTGACTATCATTTTGCGTAATATTTGTCGATTCGGGTTTAATGAAATAATAGCCGGCAACAACAGAAGCGGCTATAATTAGTAAAATCGTAGACACTAAAATATACCAAACTTTTTTTGATTTTTCCGGAGCATTCTGCGTCGCAGGGTGGCTTTGAATTTTATTACCGTCATTATTAGATAAATTATTTTGATCCATAGAATTAGAATTTATTAAAACAAGTATTTTAATTATTGCATAATTGGCTTAATCAAGCAATGCTAGTAGAAGAGGAGTTTAAAAGATAATTGCCTGCGCACGGCAGGAGGGTGGGCAAGCACAACTCCCTTTTAGTTTCTGAGCGGCTTGGGGGCGGCGCATTTTGCAAAGCAAAAGATTATCATTGTCTTTTGCTTTTGCAAAATACGAAATCCGGCGGCGGCCCAGCCTCGCTCTCGCGAAGGCGAGGCGGGCAAAAGGGGCGGCGGCTCTGCTGGCGGCAATTCAGTTTTAATTCCTTTTTAGAGCAATTGTGCCGCGCGTAGCGCGGCGTTCCTATTCTATTTCAGAAATTTTTGCTAAAATGGGTTCGAGCGGCATTGTAAAGCCACACCAAAAAGATTTTTTAAAAGCCCCTCTTTGTGAGGGGCTTTGGTTTATTAGTTTAATTAATTGCGACAGTTGGTTTTCCAGCCTTCGCCATGGCTTCGGCGGACCCGCCGTAGCTTTATATTTTAGCGGAGGCGGGTAAGAATTTCTTGTAGGCGCCTTTGGTGTAAGCATACCAGGGTTGGAATCCGCGTCGTTCGTATTTGAGTAACGCGATGTCCAGATTGAATTGACAATCCCGGAGCTGCTCCACGGTATAAGGCGGATTCAATCGCGGGTTCCAGTTGATCTGGGCTAACCCGACATCCAGGGAGCCGTTGCGGTTTAAGCCACGATTATCGCGGGTACATTCATGAGTGCCGTTTTCCGCTTTGAGAATCGCGATGAAGACTTCACAATTTTTTTGTCCCATTTTCGGACAAAGATATGCTCGAATCTCCGGTTCATGCATATAGACCTGATTTTCTAGTTTAACCTTGGGTGGCACATAGTTTTTTGGTTTGGGTGGTCCCATCAGTTGGGGGTCTATCGCCACTTCCTCGACTGCTTGCTCATCAGAGTCATCCAGCGAATTGAGAAAATTTTCGACATTTTTTATTTCAAAGACGAGAGTCGTTTTGTTTTGTATTTCCGCCTTCGCCAAGGCTTCGGCGGACAGGTGGGCTGATGCCGGGGTTGGAAGTACCAGGGGTACGACAATTGCAATCAGCATTCCGACGACAAAACGCTTTGTCATTGAATGATCCTAAGCCTTAATGTTTCTTCCTTTCCTGAAGTTGAAACAAGAAGGTTAAGTTGTGACCTTTACCCAGCACCAGGGTTGGTGCTAGGTTTATTAGCTTATAAAGAACTGTTGCGGGGAACATAGGTTTTTAGGCCTATGTTGCCTAACCCCGCCTGATGC
>Ga0209542_10009130_pt1 | contig 18278 bp, 18 predicted proteins | sample RifCSPhighO2_01_FD_184028 | JGI IMG/M metagenome (GOLD analysis project Ga0209542, IMG submission 184028) | Soil microbial communities from Rifle, Colorado - Rifle CSP2_plank highO2_0.1 (SPAdes) (version 2) | ecosystem: Environmental > Terrestrial > Deep subsurface > Rock core/Sediment ...
TAAAAATAAGGTTTTGAGATTTTTCAAAACTATAGATAAATACAAACCAGAACTTAAAACTCTATTGACCGATAGTTTTCAAACAATTCCAACTTAGTGTTGCAATTTGGGTGGATAATGGTATATATTCTTTTTCTGACTTTTTATTATTATATCAATTTCTCCGGCCGTTTTATTGTCTATTTCTTGAAAGTAACTAAAAACTCTTAATAAATAAAGAGGTAAAAGACTTTTTGTTAAAGTTACAATTTCCTTATATGTAATTTTTTTTGTCAAAATTATAAACAGATACTCAGTTATTATGTCTGTCCACAGTTTCAAATCAATTGAAAAATTTTGTTCTTTTAATAGCAGATGAAAATCCACTCCTAATAAATCTTTATAACGGTAACTTTTAATCTCTGCTAGAGAAAAATCATGCAGTTTATCTATTGTGTTGATGTTTGGTTTTGAAACATATTTTTCATCAGCTATTTGATTTGAATAGAGATTCTTTGATTTATTCGTTTTGATAAAAGTTAATATTTTCTTTCTATTTTTATTCAATAGATTAAAAGTACTGCAAGCTTCACTAGTAAAAATTGGAATTATTTTTCCAAAACTCGGGCTATGGATTTTTTTGTCAAGTGGTTGCTGTTTAATTTTGTAATTTTCTAATAATGCGGTTAGACTAATAATACTATCCACACCATAAAGGAAGTCATATTCTATAGAAAAATTGTTGATGACTGCTTCAACCAGTCGCCTGCTTAAAGCGAAATCACCGGCGATCGGTTGAATAATATCGTATCCAAAGCACGCATAAATAATGGGGGAACTAAAATGATTTGTGGCGTTGCCTTCATAGCGATTTCTTGAGTATAAAGGGGCTACATAATCGATAGTTTCATGCATTATTGGATCAAGAAGTTTATTGATCCATATTGGTTTAATTGATTTTAAATCGGCATCGATTGTTAAAAAATATTCTCCGCTGTTTTTATATCCGTAGTTGAATCCTGAAAGCAGACCATATCCTTTACCTATTTTTCCTTTCTGACATTTCAAAGAAATCTTAATACTATTGGTTGTAGTTGATTTAAATATCTTAATTGTATTGTCATGACTATTGCTATCGGCATTTATTAAATATCTCGGATATTGATGAAAAAATTGAGTTAATCCTTGATCAATCGTTTTAGTCACAAAAAATATATTTGTTTCTTCATTAAAGGAAGGAATAATAACAAATATATTTTTCATCGTTATAACATTAAATTAGTAATCTCATTCGCTATATCTTTTGGATTATTACCATAGGCATATATAAAATTGCTGTTCATTATCGTTTCGATCATATCGTCTCTCTGTTTTACCAACTCTTCAGAATCCATCGAGGGAAAATTACCGCCAACCGTTTCTTTATCTAATATTAAAGGCGTAACAATTCCTCTTATATATCTGGCAAAATTCTCTCTCAATCTTAAGACTTCCTGTATTTTTCTTGCTCCTTTTTCTATTGTCGTTCTGTCGTTAAACGGGTGAATATTTATTCTTACTACGGCAGAAAGTCCTTTTGTATCTTGGCCAATAGCGATTCCTATTTCTTCAGGCAATAAAGTTATTTTTTCTTCATACGGACTCCATTTAAGTAAATGTTGGGCATCAAATTGAGGAAAATAGTATTTTATGATTGCCTGTCGTACATCAAATATTTGTGTGCCAGCTTTAATAAAAACCTGTCCTCGCTGTCCTTCAGTTAAAATTAAATCATTTCCAATAAGACCAAGATTGCAATATAATCCGCAAACAAGAGATAATAAGGTTTTCCCACTGCCCTTATCTCCAAGTATTAATAAACTTCTGCCATCTTTTGTTGCAACAGCAGCTGCATGAAGGCTAGACATATTAAGAGCTTCTTGTCTGGATTTTTCAGCTACATTATAAGCAATATAAGGCAGTCTCGAATAAAATTCTCTCCGCTGAAACGGTCCAGACAACTTAAAATGTTTAGAATCATACATTTCAAGTGATGCATCTGGTTTATTTTCTAGTATTAGATCTATAGAAGGATTATTTACTGCGTGAGGAATATGATCTACAACGCTTAATCCCCCCGGCAATCTTCTTTCAATATTTTTTTCAAAAGTTGAAATATCATTTGGATTAAATACAACACTATCTGGAGATAAAATATTCACGCAAGTAAATCCTGTAATAAGTGAGTAGCGATATTTTGATCTCTCATGTTCTAATAACTTATGTATCTCTTTCATCTTTAGTAAATAAAATTTGTTTTTGGAAGTAAAATCTCATCATCTATTATCTTTTTTGTCCAATCTCTTCTTTCTAAAGTAGTCAAAATGATTTCTTTCAACGAATTACTGTTTATTTTTTTTGATATATTTACTAATAAATGATGGGGTGTAAATAAAGGGTCAGCAACTCTTGTCATTGCAATGACCTGCGCCTGACAATCATACTTTATAGCAATATTTTGGGCTAACGTATCAACTACTACTCCTAAAACCTTTCCTACATGATAAACAGGATTTTTTCCCCATGCTGCCTCCATCGTATAGGTTCGGAAAGAAGGAATGATACCTCTTCTATTATTTCCCCTCCCTACGACTCCTTCTTCTCCGTAATCTAAAGCTGAACCTGAAACATTGCAATAATAACCGTCTATTTTTTTCATATTTTCTTTTTTAATACTTCGGTAATGATTATTAACGTAAATATTGATTTTAAATTGTTTACCTAAATGATTTTGGGCTACTTTTCTTAAAGATTCTGTGATGAACTCTACTTTTTCTTTATAAAATTTGTAACTTGGTGTTTCGTTCACAATGAAAGGAACACATAAGGTTATATCAAATTCTTTTTTCTTTCTCACTATCATTACTTTAATATCATGTCCAATAAATCTAAATTTTGGATTTCTGTCACCCTGATAAAAAAATCCTTCCATCTTTAAAGTTAATTCCTCTGTTGGTGTTAAAGGCCAATATCCAACTACGGTAGAAGTATCATTGGCATATGGTCTTGTATATTCAGGTAAATCATCAATTGTCATTGGATTAAACCATCGAGGGTTTTTCGAGTATGACGTGCTTTCATCAATAATTTTTATCCATTTATTAATATTTAAATGAGGTAGTGTCTTTTTTAATTGACAATTAATTGCTTTCTCAAATATTTTTTTTAACGGAATTCTTTGGTTACCAAAAGCTGGACTAATACGACCATTAACCAAAACCCTAATTGGTTTAATCATTTCAGCATTACCCCAATCATAAATTTTTATAAGACCTCCCATCACGCAAACCTTATCAACATTATGATGAAGAACTGCTCCGAATTTCTCTAGACAGTAACGTGAATAATTGATAGATATTTTCTCGGCTATTCCATCAGCTAACGTATCAGGATGACCAACTCCTTTCCGTTCTACTATTTCTAATTCACTGTCAGAAGGAACCTTTAATTTAGAGTTTGTATAGATATTCATATAATTTTAGTTTTATGAAATTCATAATTTATATTTGAGTATAAAGCCTCGATAAAACGGATTGTATTTGTTTAGCTCAAATGCGTGAACCTTTAACGTCATTCTATTGCAGAAGACGATTTTATTGTGTTCTTTTTCGTAATAGTTTTTCATAAATGTCACTCAATACATCATATCAACAATAATGACTAATGTTTATTGAGTCAGTATAGTGTAGCATGTTCAACATGGAAAAAGAACCACGGCTTATGGAAAATAATAAAAAAAATACTGCGACCACGTTTAAACTTCTTCAGGATATACAAGCATATTTTTGTGAAATCAATAATATTGAAAACACACCACAGCTCATCATCACCTATCTTTTTGATGAAATGAGAGAGTTGGCAAAGGCGGTGGAAAAACAGGACAAAAAAGAAATTGGAAGCGAAATTGCCGATATTATCATATTTGCCGCGACTTTAGCGAATTGCTATGGAAACGTCGCTCTTGAAGAAAGCATAACCCAGAAGTTGGAAAGAAATTTCCATAAATATAATCCAGTTCTCTCAAAAGCGCTACAAGGACGTAGTTTAACTCCGATTGATGTTTTAAAAAAAATGAAAAATCTTTGGGATAGAAAAAAAGATAAAGAGTTCATCAAATAGTCACTATGGAAAAAGAACAACGCTTTTTGAGTTATTTTGTTATACTGAAGATTGTTTGAGAATGTGAGAAAGATTATGCTTAAATAAATTGATTACCAGTATTTATATGCAAAATTCAGGTCCATATTCAGCCCTTGACAACGATATTATTTCATACAATGGAAATAACGTTAGACGCACATCTAAAAATATAAAAAAAAATAGTTTATCATCTTCTCTATTTAATCATCGCGTCAAAGATCTGATGTCGGAAAGAATATATTATCACTTACATAGAATAGATGATTCCATTTTCCACGGCGTAATTGAATACTTTGATCACATTGGTGCTCAATGGTGTAATCTGCCCTTAACTACTCTTATGATTTCATCACCGGGAGAGGTATATGCCGGTCGTCAATTAGATTATACGACAGACGCTTTACCTGTGGAATTAAAGTGGTTTGAATCAAAAAGAAATATATTCTTATCTGAAAGTTCACAATTTTATTTAGAATTGAGGCTGTTAATTAACGAGGTTGATAAAGTATTTTCAATATACAATTCTTTTAGAAAGGAAAAGTCTGATTTTACTCATTTGTCAGAGTTTCAACACGTTGAGTTTGAAGGACATATCTCTTTTAACGAGAATTTAGATTTTGCAACAGGTCTTCTCAGATATCTTACTTCGTATATATTAAAAAATAATCAAGATGCTCTCAAATATTTCCTCAAAGAAAGTGAGATTGCATTATTATATGATACATTTGATAAAAAAAATTTGGAGGTTGTTACCTTTAAGGAAGTATTAAATCGATTATATAAATCAACTGGAAATAAGAAATATAAAGAATTTTCACTCAAAAACTTTTCAGCATGGGAAGAGATAAAAATTACTGAGATATGCAAAAAACACGTCATAATTACAGAGTTTCCCCTAAAACAAATACCTTTTTATCATAACGCTTTAAAAACTGTAGATGGACATCCTGTAGCGGAAAATGCTGATATAATTCTCTATGGTTATCGCGAAGTAATCGGAAGCGGATTAAGAATTTCAGACCCTCAAGTTCTTATGCAAAAAGCAAAAAGAATTCAACCTACCAAAAAAAGATTATTCTCACTATGTGCAATCACGGAAACTCAGTAATTACAAAAAGACTGCTGGATTTGGAATGGGATGGCAAAGATTGACACAATGGCTTTTAAAAATGCCATATATTTTTGATGTTGTCCATATTCCTCGAACCCATTTTATTCCTAATCCCTAACTTACAATATGAATAGCAAAATATTTAAGTCATTTTTTAAATCTTATGCGGAAAACGTAGATAATGCAGATCAGTTATTTTTCTGGAAATTATCTGATGAATTGATTGAAGATGTATTGATTAAAAATCTCTCCAAGAGATTATCAAGGACATATAAAATTTTAGATGCGGGCGGCGGAACAGGAAGATGGATAGTAAAATTAGCAAAAAAATATGAGTGCACGTTTGTCCTATATGACCTTTCAAAAGAAATGTTAAAAAAAGCAAAAGAAAATTTTAATTCTATAGATCTTATAGATAGAGTCAAAATTTACCAAGGCAATTTAGAAAATATGAATAAAATAAAAGATGAATCTATAGACTATCTTATAAGTATATATAATCCTATAAGTTTTGTTTCTCATCCAGACAAGGTCTTAAAGGAATTTCATCGAATTATTTCAAAAAAAGGCAGAGTGATCATCATGGCGCAGAATATCTACAATGGAATATGCTCTAAAATGAATAATCCATCATCTTCAGTTCAAGAATTAAAAGAATTAGAACAAAAAAATATAATAAAATGGAACCCTTATACTCCTACATTGAGTTTATTCAGTAAGGAGAGTCTTCAATCCTTATTAGAAGAGAATGGTTTTAGAATAATCAAAAGTTACGGTATACCTATTTTTTTGCAACCTGGTCCTGAAGATTTTGATTCTACCAATAAGCTTAAGAGCAAGATATCAGATAAACTTGAAAAAAACTTGAATTTCTATAAAGAGGTAAAACGAATAGAATCTAAATATAATAGTTTTGAAGAATTAGTCAATAGAGGAATGAACATCCTCACCGTAGCAGAAAAATCATAAATGAAATTAATAATCCCACCACCTCTCACTCAAGAAGCAACAATTGGGTTTATCAGTCCTTCTGCTGGTCTTGCGCCTTTTGCAATGCATAGAATACAGAGAGCTATAGATTATCTAGAAAGACTTGGGTATCAAGTAAAGTTAGGAAAACATAGTTTACAGAATAATGGATACGTTTCTGCCAGTGTAGATGAGCGCATTGACGATATTCACTGTATGTTTGCAGATCCAAGCGTTAAAATGATTCTTGCTACAATAGGAGGTAACCATTGTAATCAATTAATTTCCAAACTTGATTACAATTTAATTCGACACCATCCTAAAATATTCGTTGGATATTCGGATCTTACTGTATTACACTACGCAATTCAATCACAAGCAGGATTATCTACGTATTATGGACCTTGTGCAATGACACAATTTGGCGAATTTCCAAAACCTTTAGAATATACTGTAAAAAACTTTTTTGCAATGACTTCAGATACGAAAGTTTTAGGTAAATACTTAGACATTTATTCTTCTCATTTTTGGACAGATGAGGTATTAGATTGGTTTAAGAATGAAGATAGTCTTCGACCTAGAAAACTCAAAAAAAATAAAGGTTTTGAGTGGCTTAGAAGAGGAAAAGCGCATGGATTACTACTTGGCGGTGCAATACCATCTATACATCATTTAGCAGGCACTCAGTATTGGATAGACTGTAAAAATAATATTTTTTTTATAGACATCCCTGAAGGTAATAATCTCTATGAAGGACTATCTATAGGCTCTGTTGACGCCTATTTAGCCGATCTTTATAATCTTGGTGTCTTTCAATCAATATCTGGACTGATTATAGGACGTCCTTATAGATATTCAGAAAAAGATTATGAGAGCTTAAAAAAAATAATAGAAAAATATACTTTTGAGTTTAATTTTCCCATTCTGTTTAACGTTGATTTAGGTCATACTGATCCTATGACCACAATAAGATACGGATCAGAAGCGTGTATGGATTCTACAAAAAACTTTTTGTCTATGACTCGGTAAATTTGTTTAAACTCGGAATTGTTTCAAATACAACTCACTTCCAAATCCTGAAGTTAAAAGCCATTCTTTTTGATTATTGAGTAATTTTTTATTCCAATCCGTTGTTCCTCCATCTGAAAGCGGAAATTCTATGCCTTTAGTGTTTACAGCGCTTATTTTGAAACATAAAGCATTATAGTATCCTATTCCTGCAATACGTTCCAGATCATAAACAAAATTAACGTCTGGAAATTTAGCAGACAGCGGTTTTAAAATGTTTTCTTGAGTTCGCTTTAACACATAGAGCAAATCATTCAATCCATATTTTGAGGCCATAACTTGATCTAAATCATCAATGTCGCTTACTGTTGATGGAAGATTAATATCATACAACTTAAATGGAGAGATTGCCTGATTTTGAGTATTTCTCCTGAGAAAATTCCTGTCCAATCCAAAAGTGGTTATTAAACTGTCCATAAGCCTTATATCCGAAAATTTTACAGAAATACCATCAAACTTACATCCCATCTCTTTAGATTGATATAGTAGATTAAGATAAGTATCAATATGCTCAGAGAATTGTTCCATTTCATATCCAAAACTATTTTGACTTCTTCTATAAGATGAAAGCATACCTACGACTCTAAAATGGGATGTAAATCCTTGTTCGTCATCAAATTGCTGGGCACGCATACAACGATGACACGAACATAACTTGACCATTGTCCTGTCTAAATGATCTTTGTCTATTAATGCCTGTCTTCTTACGACGCTTTCCAAAGCTAATGCGGTGGTAATATCTGCTGATACCTCAGTATTTCTTATAGAAGATAGCACGAGTTTCTGATCTGTGCCTGCTAATACTTTGTTGACTGCAAACGGTTGAGTTGGCGATAATTCTACCGCTACATAGTCTTGAGGCGCAGTATCTAAAAAAAGATTATCAAATCTCACAAGATCTCTTTGATCAACTGTTGCAGGCTTCACAAATCTATTTTCAGAATACTGTCTATAAATATCTGCTGGAACTAATCTATCCGACCTCTTATCATAAACATGGAGCATCATGCTGTTAAAATCAGAACCTTGAATTTCATTTGACAGAAAATTTGCTGTATCTTCACCATCTATTCTTTGAATGATGTTTTGGATAGGAGTAGGTTTTGGTATTTCCATGCTGTTATATTTTCATGGTTCCTATATCAGTTCTATAATCAAGTCTTCCATTCACTACTTGTTTTATAACTTCATAAAGTCTTCTTCTTGCTGTTGGTAAATCTATGTTATGATGCTCAAAAAGTAACGTTGGAGAATTATAGAGCCTAAGTGTTCTTGTTTTTTCATCTTGAACTAATAAGTCCACCCATCCTGTATATAATTTAATGTCATCAGGTATGTCTTTTGTCACTTTCATTACTTGCCTCTCTTCTCCTTCTTGAATATCTTGAGGAAAATACCTAGGAAATGCTGATACCACAACAGAAACACCACGCTTGAATTCGGGTTGCGTTCTGTCTAATTTCCCAGATTGAGTTTTTTCTAAAGCATTGAAAAAACTATTTTGCAAACCAGATACTATATTAGCCATTGTATGCCCACCCGCTTCTCTACAATTCACTTCTAATAAATATATTTTACCATCATTTGATTTGATTAAATCAAGATTGACCATACCGACGTACGGCATCCCAGTAACATTTTTAATTTTTGACGAAAAAACATCAACTATTGCCCTTTGAATAAATTCTCTTTCTCCATCATTTAAAAAGGGGAGTGTATTGTTGATGCTTACCGATCCTGTGCCGTCGCACATTGGACCTTGATCGTTGTTGTCTCGTCTCTTATAGCAGACGTTTTCACCAAGTCTGAGTGTATTCCCATTTTTATCAATGAGAAAGTTGGCGCTAAAATCTTGACCATCAATTTTTTTTTGTATCATAGCCTTACCAGATACATCTATAGAATCCTTTATGAACCGCAAAGCTTCATCAGTGTCTTTTAATGTTGCATTACTTATTCTCACCCTACCAGTTTCACTCCCTTTATATTTCTGAGTATAATCTCCAACAAATTTTAAAACATATCTATTATCCATGAGTTGAAAAATATTCTTTATCATATCGGGATTATAGCTTGTGACAATTTCTGTCGGAGGAATAATCTCTAATGGAAATGGAAAAAAATCTAATATTGCAGATTTATCTGTCTCGTATCGCATTTGTTCAACAGAAGCTCCAATATGTTCAACCTTACCTTCTCTCAGGACACCAGAGACTGCATAAGTTGCAAGTGTTGGACCCAAATAGACGAAATTATAATTTCTCTCTCTCAAATCAGTGACTAACTCATGTTTGAGATACGTGTCATCAATCATCGTTGAAGAATCACAAGCTATTCTAAATGCATCATTGGGCACAAGTAAATATCCATCTATTTGAACGTCGGGGTTTTGCTCTTTGATTTTCCTTGCTATAATTTCTTCTGTATTGACAAACCCAACAAGCGCACCTTTTCTTACATTGCCCGATTGTCTACCCTTATCAATTTCCATACTATTATTTTCTAATACTACGATGTACGTTGATTTTTGTCAATAATCTGTTCATGCCCCATCTTCTCCCACATCTCTATAGCAAGTTGACTTAACGTCATTCCATTGCAGAAAACGATTTTATTGTGTTCTTTTTCGTAGTAGTTTTTGAGTAATTGTGCGCAATACGTCATATCAATAATTATACACGATTCATTTACGTCAACAACTATACTTTTTCTCAAGCCCCAATATAGATATTGACAAGCCTGTCAATGACAAATTTTTATTGAGTGAGTATAGTGTAGTACAAATAATACTCACCAATATGAACAAAGAGAATTTAAACCCATTAAAAGTATCAATCACTGGTATTGATGGAGCAGGAAAAAGTACGGTAACTGGTATCGTAGTCACTACGTTAGGACAAGATAATCGTGTGGCAAGAATATCACGACCTGCATATTCTATAGTAGAAGGGTATAAACAAAATCATTATCAAAGACTTCTCAATGTTGTTGATAGTTTACATGAGATTGCTGATAGAACCTGTAATAAACGTTGTGTACTTTGCGCGAATGTATTAAACGTTCTGTTGCAAGGAAGAATTATTGAACCTGGGTTAATTCGAAGAATTAAACCAGATATAGTCATAGGGTCAAGAGATTACCTAATTGATCCTGCGGTTTACGCAATTTTTTACTCGCCATTGTTAGCAAAAAAAAACATGGACGATAGAATAACACATATTCAACGTATGACAGGTATTTATTTCCGTGATATCATCTTTTTTTTAACTGTTCCTCCTGATGAAGCTGTCTCAAGAATTGAAAAAAGAATAGCATTAGAAAGAGCAAATTCTACAAAACCTGAGAGGAAGAAATGGAGACACATGCATGAACAAACTCATCATCTTTCTCGACTACAACATCAATATGATGAAGCCCTGAACGTTGTGAGTAAACGGTCAAATGTTCAAATTTATGAACTCAACACCTCTAATATTATGCCCGAAGAAGTAGCAAGTTACGTGAGCACTACAATTAAAGATTTTCTTGCTAAAAAAATTACTATATAAATTGAGGTTTTCATCTTTAAAAAAAATTCAATTACTATATATTGCTCTTATAATCTGTATTGAATCATATATATCATAACTATAGAAGTGGAATGGGGAATAAAAATGGGGCGATAATTCAAGAGTGATTAGGTGACTATAATGGGATTTTTTCAAAAATTGAAGAAACTGTCTTACCTCTAATATCCCTCTTCCTAATGGCAAGTGTTGACAGTCCTTGTCAAAATCACTTAAATGTATGTTCTTTATGTTCGGAAGAACAAATTTGAAATCCTTATTTTCATGAATATTTGAAATGCTAAAGTGACTGGTGTCAAAGGTAATACCAAAATGATATTTTTTACTTATCTTATATATGTCCATAATTTTTGTAGTTGATATCTCAGCTTTAGAGAAATATTTATACAGTGGTAAGGAACTCATAAGAGACATATTTTCAAGAAGCACTTCAACGTTATATTTTTTTTGTAACTGGGACATATAGAAGAGATAATCGAGCTGTCTTGGGCTGGCGATAGGTTGTGATCTTAGAGGATGAATAATAAGTTTTGCTTGGAAAAACTGCGTTATTTGAAAAACCTTATCTGGACTATAAAACAACTTACTGATAAAAAGTGGTTGATGTATTGAAAGAATGGGAATACAATAGTGGCGAGAAAGTTTTGCCAACCATTGAATCTTTGAAAAGGTTTTATATCCTAATACTATTTCAATGCCGTCTACATCGCACTTCTTAGCAAGATCAAAAAGGGATTCTATATGAATGTTCAAAGGAAGATCAGCTATTGAAAAACTGATTTGAGCTTGATGATTTTTTTTCTTCATAACTTACAATGAGTCAATCTTTATAGAATCTATTTCTAACCATTGTGATTCGCTTGCTACTCTCCCAAAGTGCAGTTTCCCACGAGGCGTTGCTACCGCATATGCATTATCTATCCATGCGACAAACCCAAGAGAATGAGTCGGTGATTGTGGCGCTCGCAAAACAAGCTTGTCATCAACCCAGAAAGTTGACTCATTTTTACGCCATTCCAATGTATACGTGTGCCATTGTATCATATCGTCGGTTATTAAGGCCTCATGAGCTCCTGAAAACTTCTGCATCCATCGACTATCTGGATGAGCGTTACCTGTTATTCTGTTATGAAGTACTGTAACTGTTAAGGGAATAATATGAGAAAGAGCTCCAAGACGAAGCGTGTGAATTACTTGCGCTTTCCATCCCCACCCAGGGAGATCTGGAACAAGAGTCATATCAGAGGGAGGCGCAGAGTAGAAAAACCAAATTGATTCAGGTAAGGTAAAAATATTTCCTTGCATAGTAAAAGGCTTATTCCAAAAACCAAAACCAGCAGTACCACGTAAAATTCCCTTACTTTTAATGGTACTCTCCTGAGTCGATGCAGGATGTGATGAACGAGCGCGTATCGTCATACGCAAAGGAGGATTCCAGAGATAGTCTGATCTGGACAACATAGTATAGTCATCTATTTGCGCATCGGTATATTTGTCTTGTCGTGCTGATTCGAAACTCATTATCAGTACCGATTGAGCAATCGATAGTTTTCCGCCACCTGTGGTCACTTGTGTCCAATGTGGATTAAATGAACTGCTGAAGTCATCAAATATATGCATAAATATTTTTATATTGAGCCGTATCCATATTTCTTTGCAACAATGAAAGTTGGCTGATAATAAAAAGGTACCTCCCTTGCTCCACGACTTTTATCAACAACCTTGGTGTATTTTTGACTTGCTTCGGCATCAACTACAAAACCTGCGTATATTATACTGTTCATTATTGCTCTTACGCTTGTTTTTTGGTGAAAACCTTTATATGAGTGTCTTTTCCAAGGTATTGTATCAACAAAAAATACTGGTAGAACAAAAGTTCCATGAGGTTTTAAAACTCTATATACTTCTCCAAGCCATGCATCAAAATCATTAATATATCTTGTCGCTCTTAACGAAACGACCGAGCTAAAAGAATTATCATCAAAAGGCCATGATAGATTCATATCTCCTTGAACAATTTTAACCTGCGATACTAATCCTTCTGTTTTTGCTTTTTCATTCAATTTATTAAGAGGTTCTGAAAATAGGTCAAGCGCAATGACTACAAATCCTCTTCTTGCAAGTTCTAATGAAAAAATTCCTGTACCTGCTCCTATATCTAAAATTGATGTATTTTGCATATTTGGAACATTGATCTCTATTACGTCTGCAACACCTCTTGCTAAATTATCTCTTTGGTATAATTTACTATGCGCACCGTCATCGTATTGATCGGGATTTTTATACACCTCAAATTCTTTTCCGCCGCCTCCGGTAAAGTAATGTAACAAAATAGAAATGCGAGATTTTCTTTTTTTGGCACTTATGTTTAATCTTTTATTTTCAAATTCGCAATTAACCATAAAAAAAGTATAACCACTCATTGCCATCTGTTTGATTTATTTTTTTAGTAAGATGATTTTATTGTGTTCTTTTTCGTAATAGTTTTTAAGAAGTGTCGCTCAATGCGTCATATCAATAATTATACACTATTTATTTTCGTCAATGATTATCTTTCTTCAAGCCTCAAACTATATTTTGACAAGCCTGTCAGTGACAAATTTTTTTTGAATAAGTATAGTCTATCATGTTCAACATGGAAAAAGAACCACACATCTATTATCATCAGAACAGGGACAAAAACTCTATAAAAAAATAGGGCTTAAAACGATCGAGGAGTATGATCTCTATATTTTTGACCCCATTCTAAACCTTGCACGAACCAATTTTGAGCAGAACGACTGAACCACCCCGCCGCCGCTCGCTAACGCTCGCCACACCATAGAAAAGTTCTGTTCACATTTTTTTTTGATTTCGCGCACGCTGGATTTTTTCTTCTAAAAGGAAAACAAAACTTTTCCTTGCTCCTCCTTCCCGACGCGGAAAAGGTTAAGGAACTCCCTTTTTTCTTTACTATTTCAGAATATTTTGGTAATATTAAATTGTAGTTTAGAGAAAAACTATGCCTGTCGCATGAAAAGTTGGCTCGGCTTGCCGATGTTTCCAATAATACAATAATCAACATTGAAGCGGAAAAACAACAAAACTCAACAGTTGAAACGCTTAAAAAAATCGCGAAAGCGTTGGATGTGCCAATTGAGGATTTAATTAAATAATATGAATGAATACAAGGCGATAAAAATTTCATCAATCGCGATTAGTAAACATAAAGACGACTTGCGCGATTTTTTTGGTCAATATCCAAAAGAGGATATTCATTTTGAAATTGATAATAACAATTTAGTTATAAATTTGCGTCAGATTGATTTCCCTGCGTTCAAAAATAATGCTGAGTTAGTCCGATCAAATAACGGATTTAATCAGGTTTTGGATACAGTTGTAAAAAATATTGAAAATATAAAAAGTTATGGCTTAAAAGGCAGTAAGCGTCTTTATGTTGGGTATAACAAAGAAAGAAAAGTAAAAAACAGAAAAGATAAGGAAAAAAGGAGAGGGATCTATTATTACGCTCAAAATCATACTTTTTCAAAGCAAAATAATATCTTGCCTGAAAATTTTGTTAATAAAATTATAACTGGCGATAGCGCAAAAGTATTAAAGCAATTTCCAGATAATTCGGTTGATCTAATTTTTACTTCACCACCTTATAATTTTGGGCTTGATTATGAAAACCACACGGACGGAACGGATTGGAATGATTATTTTGATAAATTATTCTCTGTTTTTAGAGAGAGTATCCGTGTATTAAAATATGGTGGAAGAATAATTGTTAATGTTCAGCCTTTATTTTCGGATTATATTCCCATACACCACATCATCTCTAACTTTTTCATGAATGAAAAACTGATATGGAAAGGTGAGATTGTATGGGATAAACACAACTGGAATTGTAAGTATACCGCTTGGGGTTCTTGGAAAAGTCCAAGCAATCCATATCTGAAATATACTTGGGAATTTCTTGAGATTTTTTCTAAGGGTGATCTTAAAAAACAAGGCGAGCGAGAAAACATAGATATTTCTGCCGATGAATTCAAAAAATTGGTAGTAGCAAAATGGGATATTGCCCCCGAAAGAAAAATGAAAGAGTACGGACACCCAGCAATGTTTCCCGAAAATTTAGCAAGTAGTGCTATGAAATTATTTAGTTATCGTGGCGACATAATTTTAGACCCGTTTAATGGAGTTGGAACAACGACTGCGGTTGCAAAAAAACTGGGTAGAAAATATGTTGGTATAGATGTATCCGAAGAATACAATAAAAAAGCCGAGAAACGACTTGCCAATACCCAAGAAGAATTAACTTTGTTTAATAAAAAATAATATGGAACAGAAAAAACAATCAAAAGAAGTTTTGTCGCTTATCAATGCTTATGAATTTTTAGTAAAAGGTATTGATATAAAAGCAAAAGATAACACCGACGATCGAGCTTATGGCGGGGTAATAAGAGCCGGAAAGGGCTTGCTTGTTGAAAGTATGGCAAAAAGTTTAGTTGAAATTGCGTGGAAAGAAATGGGCGGAAAACAAGAAAGATTATCTCTTGAAAAACAAACGGTTAAAATTCCAATTAAACCAGAATATGTTGATAAAATAAAAAGTCCGGAAATCAAAGAATATATCAAAAAGAATATCAGCGATTTTTATTACACATTAAAAACTGATGTTCATGTTTATATTGACGGGAAATTCAAAATTGCGATTGAGTGCAAGGCGTATACAGAAAACGCAATGATGAAAAGGATACTCGTTGACTTTACACTTTTTAAACAAGTGTATCCCGATTTGTCATTTATTCTGTTGCAATTAGAGAGCCAGTTGGGAGGAGATTATTCAACAAACAACGGCGTTAAATACGGAAGTCCATCAACACATACCCTGCTTTCTTATTTTGATATTGATTTGAATATTATCACCCTGTTGGGGGGCGAAAGAAAAGTTGATAAACCAATCCATAAGCCGGAATATTACAAATCTTTGCGGGCGGAAAGTTTGATGACGGCGTTAGATGTATTTAAGAAATTATTACAATGAATTTTATTCTATATGCTTTAGCATCCGTTTTCCTACTTTTCCTGCTTTTATTTCTTTTTGTAAGAAGGAAACATATCTATAAAAAAATATGATACAATCCATACTATGAACGATATCATGCCAACTTCAATCAATCAACCAAAAGAAAATAATAAAAAAACAACAGTGATTTTCTCAGTTGTAGTTATCGCAGTACTTATCATCGCAGGAATTCTTGCATTAAAATTCCAAACCAAAAAAACAAAAAAATCGGAGATTGAGACGAACATCGTAGAACCAACTACGCTTCCAGAGCCTTCACCTAAACTTCCACAACCAACCATTGACAAAAAATTAGTCAAAATCAAAGTGATCAATGGCACAGGAACTCCGGGACAGGCAGGTTCTGTGGTTGAGATTCTGACCAAAAATGGATATAACTCAGATACTATTAAAACAGGCAATGCAGATGAATACGACACAACCATAACGACTATCAAAGCAAAAATGAGCTTTAAAGAAATTGCGCAAGAAATGCAAAAATCTCTTCTCACTGTGTTTGACGATACAACAGTTGATTCACAATCGCTTGATGATTCAGATGAATACGACATTATCATCACCACCGGAGGCAAAAAATATGAATCCTCTCCAACCCCAACATCTGAAAAATCAAAGATAACACCAAGTCCAAGTCCGCAGACAACTCCAACCATAACTCCATCAACCACTCCAACCCCAACACCTAACCCTTAAAAAAAGAACGTGCTTAACGTTTGAGATTGTTCTGTTATACTCTATTTTAATGATATGGCTTTTTTCAGCGCTTTTCGGCGCAGCAATCCATGCAATCGCTAACTTTATAGACAAATATATATTAGAAAAAGAAATTTCAGACTATAAAGCCATACCAATTTATACCGCGATCGTCAGCCTTATTTTCGGATTAGTTTTCTGGAGTTTCACTGGATTTCCCTTGCTCAGCCCGCGCGACGGCGCCATTGTACTGATCACCGGCGTGTTATCAGCGTTTGCTCTGGTATTTTATTTTAAGGCTCTTTCAGTTGAGGAAACGAGTACAGTGATTATTTTATTTCAGATGATACCAGTCATAACAATTATTCTCTCTTTTCTACTCTTAAAAGAAACCATCACTATCATTCAATTTGTCGGGTTTCTCTGTGTCCTCACTGCAACTACATTGATTTCTTTCAAAAAAAGCCGTACGGGCAAAACTTTTTCGCCTGCTTTTTTTTATATTCTTCTTTTTGATTTTATTCAAGCAATCAGTGCAATTTTAGTCAAATACGCCCTCAATCTTAATTCGTTCACAACCATTGTCTCGTGGGAAAGTGTCGGATTAGCTTTTGGAGGAATCATTATCTACATATTCTTCTCGTCAATCAGAAAAGCATTTCATCACAGTATACATACCATAAGAAAAAGAGTTGTATTCATTATTGCTTTCAACGATGTGCTTTTTATAGCCGGTAAACTTTTTTTCTTTTTTGGTTTTTCAAAAGGAGCAGTTTCTTTAGTAAAAGTGCTTGAAAGTACACAAGTTTTTTTTGGCATTCTATTCGGAGTACTTCTCAATCTGGCATATCCTATGATTTTCAAAGAAAAAATCACTCGTCACAAACTTCTAAGAAAACTGATCGCTTCACTCATTTTAATTGAAGGAATTATACTCATTTCCTGACTTTCCATCCTTCACTTTGATATACTGCCAATACCAACACACACGAAGGATAATCTTTCACACACGTTATCGCAGTAGATGATTTGACATGGTTTTTCCTAAAAGGAACACCTCTGAATGTACAGAGATCCTCAAGGGAATACATGATACGATCGTTTATTTCCGACTGAACTTGGTTTTTTCGCTTTCCCTTTAATTCATGTTCAACAAAAAATCCACGTCCGTCTTTTAATCCATACCATCCAATCCCCGAACAAATATATTCACCTTTTTTTTGACTTCGCATTTCAGCTTTGATCACATACAGTTTATAGCCAAACTCTTCAACAGGAGTACTATATTGAGTTGTAGTAATAATCCGTGAACCAGGAGGGATAATTGAAGAAAGGGTAATGAGATTATAATTGTACACTCCAGCTTTTTGCAAAGCATTATCAAAGGCTGAAAGCACTGTTTTCCCCTCTCCTATAGCCGACACAACATAAATATTCATAGTAGAGTATATAATATATATGATACAAAAAAAGTCAATCGTCAAAAAAAATAAACGATCTATCGTGATACTATCATTCTTAAAATACTATATTTATACCGCTTTCAGATGAAATTGCAACAATTTACTTCATCCCCGCCAAGGCGGGGCGGCATAACGCTTCGTACGTTCATTTTGCTTTGCAAACTTAAACTACGATGGGA
>Ga0209542_10009131_pt1 | contig 18277 bp, 13 predicted proteins | sample RifCSPhighO2_01_FD_184028 | JGI IMG/M metagenome (GOLD analysis project Ga0209542, IMG submission 184028) | Soil microbial communities from Rifle, Colorado - Rifle CSP2_plank highO2_0.1 (SPAdes) (version 2) | ecosystem: Environmental > Terrestrial > Deep subsurface > Rock core/Sediment ...
GAAAAGTTAATTGAAGATGTCAAGCGGCTCCTGGCCGATAAAGCCCAGCTTCAAAATCTTGGCGTCCGCTTAAATAACTACTTCAATGAACAGGACGCAGTTGAGAAAATAGTGGAGATTTTAATGGCAGAGAAACACTAAGAATTATGAATACACGACTTACGCACCAATTTAAGCCCAACAGGTATAGTCATGCGTCGTGTTTCCACGACTTGCTCCTTGCAGTGCGCAAGTCGTGGAATAAAGAATGTCGCTTCGCTCGCTTTTCACTTCGTTCAAAGTTAAGAATTAAGAATCCATATTCCATTTTGTCGTATCACGGCAAGCCATTCCATATTCTAAATTCCAAATTCCATATTCTAGCAAACCGGAGGTTTGCAGATGTCTAAAAAAATTATTCCCAACAACCGTCTTCACTTCATTGGCATCATGGGTGTCGGTATGTCGAGTTTGGCGATAATGGCGCATGAGTTAGGATATATCGTTACGGGGAGTGACCTAGAAGATACTTACTCAATTGAGGCTAGGGAAAAATTGTTCAAGGAATTGGGAATAGCGACCTTCAGTGGTTTTAGTGCAACTAACATTGAAAATAAACCAAGAATTGTTCTGTCTGCGGCATTCGATACTAACAACCCCGAAGTCAAAGAAGCCAAGAAACAGCGGCTGGAGATAAATACATTCTCGGAAATTCTCGGTGAGCTGATGACTAACTTTGAGGGTATTGGGGTAGCCGGGGTGCACGGTAAAACAACAACCACCGCAATGTTAGCCTATATTTTACAGGAGGCGGGTTTTGCCCCCTCTTATATGATCGGCGCTCCGTACATAGCTGGCTTGCCGGCTAATGGTCACATTGGTCAGGGTAAATATTTTATTGTTGAATCTGATGAGTATAAAAAGAGCGAGGAAAGTAACGAACCAAAGTTTCTAGATTTCCCACTTAAGCACGTAATTATCACCAGTATTGAGCTTGATCATCCCGATATGTACCAGAGTGCCGAGGACGTATATGGGGCTTTTTATCGTCTGTCAGTTAAAATTCCCCGCGATGGGACTATTATTGCCTGCATTGATTGGCCCCTTGTTCGTCGACTAGTCAGCCGACGGGTGGATCGTCCTTATTTGACCTACGGATTAGATCCCTCGTCCCAATTTCGAGTCGTTGATATTAAGGAGGGCGAGGAGATGTCATTTAGTATTCTTCATGCCGACAATCAGCATATCGGGCCGTTCACCACCAAGTTGGCCGGAGCTCATAACGCCCTCAACGCCACAGCGGCGATTATTACCGCTCGTCACCTAGGGGTAACAGATTCAGTCATTATTCGAGCAGTTCGAAAATTTGTCGGGCCGATGCGACGTTTTCAGGTTTTGGGTCAGTATAATGGAGCGTTGATAATTGACGATTATGCCCATCATCCGACAGCCGTTTCGGCCGTAATCGAAGCGGCTCACCATCGCTACCCGACTAAAAATATCATCGTTGTCTTTCAGCCCCATACTTACTCGCGGACTGGTCGGTTGCTCAAAGAGTTTGCCGAGAGTTTGAAAGGAGCTGATAAAGTAATCTTACTCAATATTTTTGCTTCGGCACGAGAAAAGTCTGGCTACGTCACTATTGAAGATTTGATCAAAATACTGAAACCACTCAAGCCCGATATGGAATACCGACCGTCTACCACCGAAGCCGCCAAACTTTTAGCTGGCTCTATCGATAGCGGCGATGTTGTTTTACTGTTAGGCGCCGGTGATGTGTATAAGATATATAAAGAACTATCTCAGGTAGGTTTCTAGCGATATGAAAGTTAATTTCAAATTTCAAGTTTCACTGCGACCGAAGGAAGAAGCGAGCACAGCGACAAATTTCGAATCAAATTCGATTGGAATAATTTTAAATTCACTCATTCAAAATTCGATTGAAATTCGAAATTCGAAACTAAAAATTACAAAATCTGGAAGATTTTGTTGATGCGCGGGGCGAGGAATCCTAAATTATTCGGCAGTAGCTACGCACCACCACCAAGAACCAGCAATCAGCCACATGTCGATAAATCTTGGCGGGCGATTATTGTCGTTGTCGTAGTAGTCGTGATGGTGATTCTTTTGGGGCAGTTACCTCTCTGGCAGATCAAAACAATTGAACTAATCGGTGACAAGAGCGACCCGATCGCCGAAGAGGTTAATAAACTTCTTGGCCAATCAATTTTCTCCCCGTCAGTCTCGCGGTTGATCAAAAAAAATAGTACCGACCTAGCCGTATCTAGCTTTGATTGTCGCCGCGGCTTGCCCGCTACCTTGCGTTGTCGCATATTGATTCGTTCGGCTGAAATTATTTGGAAAAGCGGTGAGACTTCGTATCTAATTGATCAGAGAGGGGTAGTTTTTGCTACTCAATCGATTATCCAACCAGAATTATTGGTAGTCGAAGATACTAAGCATCAACCGATTACGCTTGGAATGGCCTTGGCTAGCAGTGAGATAATCGGACAGTATCGTAGTCTAGTTGGGCTACTCGGCACTAAAGGTTTGATTACTAAAACTTTCCTTCTCAATGAATCTCTTTTTCAGGTTACGGCGCTGATCGAGCGAGCGGGTCAAACTCCAATTCAGGGTTTGTTTCTGCTTTCTGGTGATGTTGATAATCAAGTTGAGGCACTAGCGGCCACTCTTGCAACCGAAGGTGGAAATATTACCGAGCGGATTGATGTCCGAGTACCCGGGTATGTGTATAGTAAATGACAGAAAACTCAAAACTTATCACTCAAAACTCAAAACTACAATTTAAAATTCAAAACTCTAACTATTTCACGCATTTCGCACTTACATTTAAACTTACCCTTCTTCAAATATACCAACCAGTTAATGATACTAAACAAGAGTACCCAAAAAGAAATTCGTGAAAACACGCATTTAATATACCTAGTTAAATCATTAAGTACGAAGTGCGTGTATTTGAAAAATTGGAATTTCGAATTTTCTTTGGTGGACAACTATTAATTATGATTCCGCCAAAGATATGGAAAGTGTATAAACGCGACCAGAGAAAATCTTTACTTGAGCATCTGTGTCAGATTCGCAAAATTGTACCAGAAGAATTGGCGATGGACTTTACGGCCCATCTGCATAATCCCAACCTGTTACCGCAGATGAATAAAGCTCGATCGGTGATGGTGGAGGCCGTTAAAGAAAACTGGCCAGTGGCGATTTTCGGTGATTACGATGCCGATGGAACGCCAGCCGCCGCCCTTCTAGCAGGAGTTTGTCAGCGGCTGGGATTGAGTTATATTGTCTATCTGCCGACACGCCAAACTGGATACGGTTTGGGCGAGTCATTTATTGAACCGATCGCCAAACAAGCCAAACTACTAATCACGGTTGATACTGGAATTACCGCCGTTGAGTCGATCAATAAACTAAACGAGTTGGGGGTTAATACAATCATTCTCGATCATCATCTGCCGCCAGAAGGGGAGCTACCACCGGCCGAAGCGATCATTGACCCATATTTACCTAATTCAAAATATCCCTTTCCGCATATTTGCGGTTGTACTTTGGCCTATAAATTGGCGGTTGCCTTGCAGGAAGATTTCCCCGACTTACTAACGGAAGGGTTTTTGAAGTGGCAGTTGGATTTAGTAGCCATCTCGACAGTGGCCGATATGATGGAAATGCGCGGTGAAAATCGGCCATTAGTCAGTTACGGCCTCCAAGTCTTAAAGAAAACTCGTCGTCCCGGTTTGATGGCGCTGTTACGGCAAACGGGGATCAAGATCGACGAATTGAGCGCTGGCAATTTGGGTTTCACGATCGGCCCACGCTTTAACGCCGCCGGACGGATGGGCGATAATCGGCCAATGCTCGATCTACTCTTAACAACTGACCCTGTTCGAGCCGAAGAATTAGCCCTTCAGATCGAACAGCTTAATCGTGACCGCCAAGTTTTAGTTGAGACAATTTTAGACGACGCCCAGAAGCTTATTTGGTCTCAGAATAAACATGATGATTTCTTATTGGTTTTAACCAATAGTCGACGAGATACATCTCGTAAAGCTCACGGTAAGAATACCGCTCGCTATAACGATTGGCCGTCTGGAGTGGTTGGTTTAGTGGCCGGTAAATTAGCTGAAAAATATTACCGACCAACTATTGTTGGCAGTCAAAAGGACGGTGTCATCAGAGCCAGCGCTCGTTCTGTCGGTGATTATCCGATTATCGATGGTCTAACTGCTGCTAGTTCCCATTTGACCCAATTTGGTGGTCATCGGCAGGCGGCTGGCTTGACTGTTCAAGCCGACAGCTGGGAGCCACTGGCCGTGTCTTTGAAACAACATGCCCGACAACATTTCGACGGCATTCTGCCTCAACCCGCATTAAAAGCCGATGATTATTTAACGCTTGAAAATGCTACCTTGTCCCAAGCCCAAGAGTTGGCGACACTTGAACCGCACGGTTTGGGTAACGCCCGCCCCACTTTTATTATTCGAGATATTGAATTGAAAGATGCAAAACCGATCGGCGAAACCAAAAAGCATCTCCGCCTCACGCTCACCAATGGCTTACAACAACTGCCTGCGATCGGCTTCTCGCTTTATGACAAGTTCAAAACCCATCAATCCATCCGAGCTGATGTCGCCGGTCATCTGACCGCTAATACTTGGAACGGTAATACTAGCGTTCAATTTCAAGTCACTGACTTTCGGGAAGTCGGAGGTGAGATCGGGGAGGAGTCGATAAGCTGATAATGTCATCAAATGTTGACCGATAGTGACCCGGTATTTCCACATCCTCACCCTATATCCATAACTATCTCTAAGCCTCTAATGACTATTAAGTCATATGATATTAAAGTCATTAGATACTAAAAGTTTACAGTCCTTAACCATATACCACCTGACAGGTGTCCGGGGAGGGGTGAGGTGGGGGAGATGAAGGTAATCAAATACACTTGATCTTGACAGACCCGAACAAAAGCCGAATATGGAACTATGGGGTAATTATCCCTTGACAGTAGGTAAATGATAGCTCATACTGAATATATGCAACGCTACACCATTCAAAAGTTCAACAAGGATTATCCAGACGATACGGCTTGTCTGGAGTGGCTGTACTTGTTTTTCTATCCAGATGGAATTGAATGTATAAAATGTGGCAAAATCACCAAGCACCATCGGGTTAAATCTCGCCCATCATACAGCTGTGATGTTTGTGGCCACCATGTGCATCCAACCGCCGGTACTATTTTTGAGAAGTCAGTCACTCCACTAAAACTATGGTTTTATGCCGTTTTCTTAATGTCCTCAACCAGAGCGGGTATTTCAGCGAAACAGCTCGAGCGAGAATTAGGAGTGACCTACAAAACAGCCTGGCGGATGTTTAAGCAAATTAGAACAATGATGGCTGAATCAGACCAACTAGAGGGAATCGTAGAGATAGACGAAGCATACGTCGGTGGCGTACAGAAAGGTCAAATTGGCGGCAGAAAGATGGGTACTAATAAAACCGCAGTACTCGGGATGGTAGAACGAAAAGGAAGAGCACGAGCAAAGATTATTCCTGAAACCGTCAGCACTCCAACCATTATTCCCCATATTCGAGAACATGTGCATACCGGTGCTATTGTGATGACCGACCAATTTCATCCCTATAATGTACTGCCACAATTAGGCTATGAGCATCACCGCATTCACCACAATATAGAGTATGTTCGAGGCCTCATCCACACCAATAGCGTTGAAGGATTCTGGGCAATTATGAAAATGGGCATTCGTGCTGTTTATCGCCACGTCAAACCAAAATATCTGCAACAATATGCCAACGAGTACGCTTTTCGCTATAGTCACCGCAAAGACGATAGATCGATGTTTCTTACTCTTTTGAGTCAGGTGCGGAAGGTTTGATTTTGCGACTGACCTTCTTGAGTGTTTTCTCAAACACTTCTTTGGTAAATACCTGCTCCTCCGGTTGAGCAGTAGCTTTTTGAGTTTTTTTGGATTGTTTCTTCATGCCCTGTACTATACGAGAAATAGCTCGAAAAGAGAAGTATTGCCCATGAATAAGTGCTTTAAAACTATATCAGCCTACTGATACATTTTTTACGTCATATTAATCTCAGGATTGAGAAAAATTACTACGTTAGTATTTATATACTAATGCAAAACAGTGTACGCCGACGGACACTAAAATAGCCAATTATCAGATCAAAAGACACTAAATCACGGCACCTATACTTATATATACTATATACATTCTCTTAACTCCATCTTTCTCTATTACAACCATAATCTACTACATTCAACATCTAATACTTACTACTCATATCTTCTATTACACTACTCCACACACAAACAACTCAAGCCAAATCAACAATCCCCACACAACTCACTAAACACAACACTTAATATACAGCTTAATACTTACTAGCCAATCCCTCCTACTCCATATTCTATATTAAGGGTAAGTGCTACAAATTTTGCAAATTTGATCTTAAAAACTGCGTATTTTTGCCATCGCCCGCGATGACAAAACTTTGTTCTAGAAAGGTGATGGATGAAATGGCATATCCTATCCGTCGTCGAGCCCAACTATTGACAGCCGTAGCTGGGGGGGGCAGAATGAGAGTAATAATTAGGAGAATTTATATGAATATTACTAAGAATACGTTTGTATTAAGTCTTATCGCTGCGCTACTTGTGGGCACCTTGATTGGGGGCGCCTATATTAATAATAGAGGAGCAGATGCTGCCAGCATCGGCGTAACAACTCCTTCTCAAGTATCTATTACCAAGCTACCGTCTGAAGAGATAGATGTTAGTGCAGGAGTAACCGAAGCGAATGCTGTGCAGTATGGTACTCAAGTGGTAGATGATGCGATGGCTCAGGTAGCTGCAGGAATTGCCGGAGCGGCAGCAACATCCATCGCCTCGACGTCTTCGCCGACATCAAAATTAATTGACAAAATTATCCCTACCGCGCAAGCTTTTGATTGTGGTGCCGTGGTGGAAAAGGCTACAGACTTGACAATGAAATATTGGGCACCGGGTGGTGCCAGCGTTTGTGCTCAAGTTAATGTAAAGGCCAAAATAGCTTACGACGTACACAACAAAAAACGTGATCCGAATAGCACAGTTGACTATGGGCTGGTCACGATAACACTATCCGACAATGGTTCGACAGTTTCATTTAAGGACCCGAATTGCTCTACCAAGTCAAATAGTTTAAATCTCCAAACTCGTAAAAAATACTACAAATGGGTTACTGGGTATCCGGATCAGGGGTCATCTATTGGTATTGCTGAGATTTCTGAAAGTGAATATCAGAAGAGATTGAAGGATTACGCATCAGAACCAGGTAGTCTCGAAAACTGGTGCAAGGGCACACTGGTCAAAGTATATACCATCGGTAATGTTGAAAATTGTCCACGCTGTAACTCTCGCCGAGGGAGCGGTCGGCCGTAGAGATAAAGAAAAAATAAATTGATGCAAAAACAACCTCAAGAAATTGAGGTTGTTTTTGTTTGTATAGTATGCTGGAAAATACTATTACCTACACTCAAGGTATAATTACCAACTATGGGGGTAGAATTAAATCGGATTGCGATTTTTCAGCAGAAAGAAACCGTAAGGTTATCCACCAAAATGAGTGGTGGTTTTCGGTGGTGGATGTCGTTCAAGCGCTAACCGACCAGTCAGATTTTCAAAATGCTCGAAAATATTGGAATAAACTAGCCGAGAGCTTAAAGACCGAAGGTAGCGAGTCGGTGACAAATTGTCACCGGTTGAAACTACCGGCGCCCGATAGAAAGATGCGCGAGGCCGATTGTGCAAACACCAAAGCTACCTTCCGACTCATCCAGTCCATCTCATAGTATTCTTAAAGCACTCAACAGAGAGCTGGTATAATTAAGTAATGAGTTCTAAGAAAGAAAATATTGCGTACATTGATGCCGCTAATCTCCATAAGGGGACCGAGAATTTGGGCTGGCATCTTGATTATAAAAGATTTCGTATCTGGCTTCGAGACAAGTATTCTGTGGCACAAGCATATATTTTTATTGGCCTAATCCCCAAGAATAAAGATTTGTACACAACCCTTCAGGAAGCGGGGTTTACGCTGATATTTAAGGAAGTTACCTATGATGGGAGGGGTCAGGTGAAGGGGAATTGCGATGCCGATCTTGTCTTGAAAGCGACGCAAGACGCCTACGAAAATGTATTCGATCAAGCGATTTTGGTTTCGAGTGATGGTGACTATGCTAGTTTGGTAAAGTTTTTAATAGAGAAAGATAAAATCTTGACGGTCGTTTCCCCGGCAGTTGCCAAGAGGTGTTCAATCTTACTTAAGCGGACTGGGGCAAAAATCGCCTACTTGAATGATCAAATGCTAATCTTGCAACGAAGGAAATGAGTTACGGCTCGTTTTTTAAAAAAGCCCCCGGTAAGGACGAGCCTTGCAGGGGTCTTTTTCGTGGTGATGTTTCAATAATACCAAAAGTCTGGACTAAGTCAATATATTACCTAAAATGAAATCTAAAACCACTTTCGTCTGTTTGGGTTGTCAACAGCAGTTTCCGCGCTGGTCGGGAAAGTGTCCGAGTTGTGGTGAGTGGAATACACTAACAGAGGAACACTTTGAAGCTGCTTCTATCGCCAATCAATCCCAGCCGGCTGAAATGCTAGAGATTGGTCAGATAAAGTTGGATAATGTCCAACGGCTGAAAAGTGGGCTGAAAGAGTTTGATCAAGTCTTGGGTGCGGATGACCCGGGAATTGTGCCTGGGTCGGTCATCTTAATTGCCGGTAGTCCGGGTGTGGGTAAAAGTACCCTCCTGCTTCAGGTTGCTAGCCGAATCCCGAACTCGCTCTATTTTTCCGCCGAAGAATCCCTTTTGCAGCTAAAAATGCGAGCCGATCGATTAGGGATTAAACAAAAAGAGGTCTTGGTTTCAGCGGAACGAGATGTCGGGCGGATTTTAGCGGCGGTTCGGGCTAATACTCCCAAATTGGTAGTGATCGACTCAATTCAAACAGTTTTCGACGAGACCTCGGCCGGGACGCCGGGATCAATAATCCAAGTTCGGGAGATTGTCTGGCGCCTAAGCCAATTTGCTAAACATAATGCTGTCGCCTTTATTGTCATCGGCCACATTACTAAGGAGGGCTCGATTGCTGGTCCAAAAGTCCTTGAGCATCTAGTTGATACAGTCTTGTATTTGGAGGGAGAAAAACGGACTGGTTTACGCCTCCTTCGTGTTGAAAAAAATCGCTACGGCCCGCTCGATGAGGTGGGTATTTATCAGCTAACCGCCGCCGGTTTTGCGGCCGTTGAGGATCCGGGCAAACTTTTTGCCTCACTGATTACTGAAAAATTGCCCGGCCGAGCGCTAACGATTACCACCGAGGGCAGCCGATCATTTTTGGTGGAGATTCAGGCCCTGTCGACCAAAACAACTTTCGGTTACCCGAAACGATCTTGTCAGGGCGTTGACGCCAATCGCCTCAATGTTATTTTGGCGGTCCTAGAAAATCGCCTCAATGTGCCGGCCAATCAGTACGATATCTTCATCAATGTAGTCGGCGGTTTTTCGCTTAAAGACCCGGGAATTGACTTAGCGATTGCCGGAGCAATACTGTCAAGTATCACTAAAAAAATCCTTCCCGATAATGCCGTTTTGATCGGTGAGATCGGCTTACTCGGCGAGATTCGCCCGCCCCACAGCTTAAATGGCCGAACTAAAGAAGCCAAACGGCTCGGTTACCTTGCCAACAGTAAAATCACCTCACTGAAACAACTTATAAATCTTTTCAGCTAACCGAATAGATAAGGCTAAAGTTTAAAGTCTTGCTGACAAGTCTGAAGGCTCAAGGCTAAAGTCTAATTTAAGTATTAAAGTCAAAAGTATTAAGTATCGGTAATCTGAAGCTTGTTATTTACTTCAGACTTTAGCTCTTAGACTTTAGCCTTTTTTACGGTCCCGGGGTGTAATAACGCTCTATACCAGCGGACTGATTGCCAGACAGATCGACAGTGTGAAAAACAAATTTAAAGGTCCCGCTTAAGCCGGACAAAGTTGCGGTGACGGTTGGTTTGGTCACCTCCACCGTTCGATAGAGTTTAGTATAAAGTGGGCCACTGTAAACCTTAATTCGAACTAATTTGAAGTCGGCATCGGTGGGATTAATCCAGGTAAAGGTAATCGATCCAGCACCCCAGACGGCCGTCAGGTTGCTAATCTCGTTTGGTGGGGAGCTGTCAGTTGAAACGGTGAAATTAACAATACTACTCGTTGCAATAGACCCACTATTACTTGTGACGGTTGCTTGCAATTCGTGACTACCAGCAGACAGGTTGGTTGAATTGTAGCTCATCTCATATGGCGAAGAAGTGTCCGTGCCGATACCGACCTTGTCAATTGAGAATTCAACTTGCTTGACGCCGCTGGGTGCAGAGGCGTCGGCACTAATTAGAAACTGTTCAGAGACGGTCTGACCATCGGTGGGAGCAGTAATTTTTACATTTGGCTTAACATTGTCAGTCGCACATTTCTCGGTTGGTGGTCGATTATTCAAGCCGTTGGCGTTAGCCCAAGCGACAACCGGCCCCTCCCAGTTAGGCAGATTAGGTTTTTCGGAATGAATATTGGTATAGGTTCGTTCTTCGGCTAATTCATCGGGAATGGATGAGTCAGCTAGCAAGCCATTCTCCCGACAAACTCTAACTTTAACGTGAACATTATCTTTTTCGGTTGGTACCTGCCACGAAGCAAAGATATCACTGATTGGTTCCGAGCCATCGATTGGTAATTTATTTGATAATCGATCAACAGTTACATCTTTAATGCCTTCCGGGCGACTGAATTCTTCAACTGGAAGGTTTTGGTGGAGAGTTTCCATGAAGGAGTCCCAGATCGGGGCGGCGGCGACAGATCCACCAGCTTTATTCATTGAAGAGTTATCATTATTACCCGCCCAAACACCGGTAACGTATTGGGGGGTATAACCGATTGTCCAAGCGTCGCGAAAGGCGTCGGTTGTTCCGGTCTTACTAGCCACTGGCCGTCCCTTAAGTGTCAGGACTCCCAGTGTTCGACCGAAAGTTGGTTTCTTGGCTTCGACGTCACTCAGAATATTTGATATTTGATAGGCGATTTGAGGATCAAGCACTTGCCGACCGGCAGGCGGTTCCTCGTGGTTATACTGTATCTTACCTTTACTGTCGGTAATTTTAAGAATCGGAGTCGTGGCCATCAGGGTGCCATTATTAGCAAACACCCCGTAGGCGGCGGTCAATTCTGTCAGTTTTACTTCGCCGCCCCCAAGGACTAAGGCCAAGCCGTAGCGTTCCTTGTCGGTTAAGGTGGTGATGCCCAAGTCCTCGGCGTTCTTCAGGGCGTCATCTACACCAATCAAACCCAGTACTTTTACGGCCGGAATATTGAGTGAATTACCCAGGGCTTGACGGATGGTCACTGGACCGCGGAACGAGCCATCAAAGTTTTCTGGCGTATACTTGCCGAAATCGGTTCGCAGGTCAAATAAAGTTGTCGCCGGATTGTATTTATTCTTAAAAGCCGCTGAGTAAACAATTGGTTTGAAACTGGAGCCCGGTTGACGTGAGGCGGTGGCGACGTTATATGCGCCGAATTGAGGTTGAAAATAATCAACCGAGCCAACCATGGCGATAATCTCTCCTCGCTTGGGATTGATTGTTACTAGAGCGGCGTTAGATGCCCCGGCTCGTTTTAGAGTTGTGTTGGCCGCATCGAATACAATTCTCTCGGCCGTTTGTTGCTGGGCCAGATCAAGTGTCGTGACGACATCATAGCCACCACTCTCCACTTTTTGTTCAGCAATCTGGGCGTCACCAAGTTCTTTAGTGAAGTAATCAACCAACCAGTCTTTGACAAAGAGGACAAAATGGGGCGCCACGATTGAATCACGTCGGGGTGAAAATTTTTGTTCAATTTTTATTGCACTCTCAGCCTCATCTTTCGTGATGTAACCCTGTTCTGCCATTAAGTTGATTGTTAAATCGCGTCGAGCGATTAACTTATTTAAATTTTGACCGTATGGCGACAGTGTTGATGGAGCTTGAGGCAGTGCGGCCAAGGTAGCCGCTTCTGAAAGAGTAAGATCTTTGGCAGTTTTATTGAAGTAGGATTTTGCGGCGGCCTCAATGCCGTAGCTATTTCCGCCGTAAGGAATTTCATTTAAATAAAGTGCCAGGATCTGTTCCTTTGAATAGAGCGCTTCCAGCTCGATTGATAAAATCGCTTCTTTAATTTTGCGAATTAAAGTATGCTTACTGTCCTTAAGGATGGCATTCTTGACGAATTGTTGAGTGATCGTTGAGCCACCACCACGCGAGCCGCCAAAAATTATCGCTCGCCCAACCCCCTTAAGGTAGATACCGCGATGATTGTAGAAATTTTTATCCTCAATTGCGATGGTCGCTTGTTTGACGATCAGGGGAATATCTTTTTCATCGATTAAGATTCGCTTCTTTTCGCCCGAGATGGTGTAAAGAGGTTGTAAATTTCGGTCGAAAAGTCGGGTTGAGCCTTCAGCCGCCAGGTTACGGATCTTACCCGGCGTTGGTAAATCCTTGGCAAACCAAGCAAACATCAGAATGGAAGCGAGAATGATGGTGCCAAAAGACCAAAGACCGTATACCCCGACACGACGCCAAGTAATTTTTGGCAATCCTTTTTTAGTAAACAACCGCCGCTGGAGTTTTTTTAAATTAACGGGGCTGGCAAAGGGGTTACGAATTTGGGGTAATCGAAACCTAATCTTCATCTTTAATTCACTAAGTTAGTAATTCTGTAATTTCGTAATTCTGTAATTCGTAATTCTAATTTTTTCTGCATTGGACTCCCATATTCTACAAGGATATACTGTCAGTAACAATGGAATCGGGCAAAGAAGTAATACTGAAGTGGGCGGTGGAGGAGATTACAGACGCAACCAGCTTGGCGCATCGGCTTGATAGCGGTAAAATATTGGTGGTTAAGCACGGCGTTGATCCAACTAAACCCGATCTCCATCTCGGCCACGCCCTCTCCCTCCACAAACTACGACAGTTTCAAGAGCTTGGTCACAAAACGATTCTCTTAATCGGCGACTTTACGGCCAAAATTGGTGATCCCTCTGGTCGTAATAGCGCTCGACCGATTCTAACCGACGACGAGATCAAGGCAAATCTTAAAACATACGTCAATCAAGCCAAATTGATTATCGATCCCCAAAAAACCTCAATTCAATTTAATTCAAAGTGGCTGTCAAAATATTCTTATGCCGACTTTATTGAAGTGGCGATGCGAGTCAGTGTCCAAACTTTACTGGAAAGGGAAGATTTTTCGGCTCGGCTGACTGGCGGTCATTCCCTGGCTCTACATGAGCTTTTCTACCCTGTTACCCAGGCAATAGACTCAGTGGAGATGAACTCCGATGTTGAAATCGGTGGTTGGGATCAACGACTCAATATGTTGATGGGTCGAGAACTCCAGAAAAAGTCCGGCCAGATACCCCAAGAAGTGGTCGAGATGAAAGCCTTGATTGGGTTGGATGGCGCTCGGAAGATGAGCAAAAGTTTGAATAATTACATTGGGCTAGGGGAATCGGCCGATTCAATGTTTGGTAAGTTGATGAGCATTCCCGATCATCTCATCGATCAATATGCCGAGCTGGCCGCTTTTATGGATACCACCGAAATTAAAGCCTTACCCAAACACCCCCGTGATCGTAAGGCGGCCGTAGCCCAAAAAGTAGTCGAACTCTATCACGGACCGGCAATGGGCAAAAAGGCACTTTCTGACTTCAATCAGACATTTAGAGATAAAAAAGTTGCCGACCATCTGGCGTCAGATTTATTATTTAATCGTGATTCCATCTCCTTACTTCATGCTGTTGCCGAAGCGGCCGAATGTAGTAATAGTCAGGCCGCTCGCTTAATTAGCCAAGGAGCGGTCACTCTCGATAGTCAAAAAATGATCGAACCCAATATTGAGATTGATCTTAAGTCACAGCCCATGCTCCAAGTCGGTAAGCACACTTGGCGCAAGTTGGGGAAGATAGAGTAAGATAATAATTACTAAATTACTAAATTACTAAATTACTAAATGACAAACAATCCAAAATTCCGTAATTCCGTAACTGCGAACGAAGTGAGAAGCGAACAAGGTGACATTTCGAAATTCAGTAATTCTCTCGCTGGATTTACTCTAATCGAAGCGCTAACGACAATTGTGATTATCGGGATTTTAGCGTCCTTATCTATTTACACCTATGCCAGTGTATCTGCCCGAAGTCGAGACTCTCGACGCAAATCCGATTTAACGGCAATTAGCTTGGGCTTTCAAGCTCGTTATGATGCCAAAACCTGCTCTAACAGCACCGATCTTGGTTACTATCCGGGTCGAGAGCTTGGTTGGGGACCAAACTCTCGTTGGCAACCGGTCATTGCCTTAAAAACAATCACTAACGACGACTGTGGCTCATTTTCGGAATATTTGAGTCTTATTCCAACCGACCCAAAAAGTAGTGGGGGTTTGTGGCCCTACCGGTTTGACCTTTCTAATCAAAATGGCGTTATTGGGAAACACTATCGTTTGACGGTCAAATTAGAAAAAAATCCCAACAGTAACGAATCTACTAATCTTGCTCGAGCGGTTAAGTTATGGAATAATTCTTTTGGTGGAGTGGTCAATACTCTACCGACCGGTTATAATTATATTATCGGCAATTAGCCGTTTCGTCAGTTCTTCAGTCGTTACGACCCTTACTTACTCATGATTTTTGGTCAATTACATCAGATTGTTCGGAGCACGTATCGAAAATTATATCAGATCGATCCGCCTCGTTTTGATATCGAACCAGCTCGCCATCGAATGTTTGGCGATTTTTCGACCAATATCGCCATGGTGGCAGCGGCCACCAATAATCTTTCCCCGATGATGTTGGCCCAAAAACTCGTTACTGAACTGGAGTCAAACCAGGTATTCAAAAGTGCCTCTGTCACCACCCCCGGATTTATTAATTTTACGATCACCGATCTCCATTTATTGGAATCGATTAAAGAAATAATAAAATCACCAGAGGCAATCGGTCGGAGTGATTTGGGTAAAGAGACACGAGTTCTAGTCGAGTATATTTCAGCTAACCCAACTGGTCCATTGACACTTGGGAATGCTCGAGGGGCCTTCATTGGCGAAACAATCGCTCGGGTCTTAGAGTTGTATGGTTGTACGGTGATGCGAGAATATTACGTCAATGATCGAGGTGGACAGATCGAAACGCTGGGACACTCCGTTCTTAAAGACATATCGGCCGAATATCGCGGTCAATACATCGACGAGTTGGCTAAGAGAATTAAAGAAAAAGACCCGGTTGCGGTTGGCGAAAAAGCCTCAGCAATAATTATGGAGGAAATGATTAAGCCGATGCTTAAAAAAATCGGCATTAACTTTCATCAATTCTTCTCGGAGTCCTCACTTTACCAAACTGGTGTTTTTAAAAAATCGCTCGAACTGTTAGGGGCTAAAGGTTATGTCTATGAGGCCGACGGGGCTACATGGCTTGCCACCACTCGTTTTGGAGATGATAAAGACCGGGTCCTAATACGTAGCACTGGCGAAGAAACCTATTTTGCCTCCGATATCGCTTACCATAGTTTCAAAATTCAGAGGGGTTATCATCGGTTAATCAATGTTGTTGGCGCCGATCACTATACTTACACCACTCAACTAACCAAAGTGATTGAAGGAATTCTGCGACCGCATTATCTCTGGGGTGGTTCGATGGACTGGGTGGTGACCCAAATAGTTCGATTAATCGAGGACGGCCAGGAGATAAAAATGTCCAAACGGGCGGGGACTTATGTGGCACTTGACGATGTTTTGGATCAAATCGGTCCCGATATGGCTCGATTCTTCTTTCTCAATAAAAGTGCCGAAACACACTTGGATTTTGACCTCAATGTCGCCAAGGCTAACTCCAGTCAAAACCCCGTTTACTACATTCAATACGCTTACGCGCGGATATCTTCCATATTCCGCGCCTTTTCACGAGAAGATGATTTTGTTATCCCCGATAAAATTACCATCTCTCATCCGATCGAACGACAATTGTTGTTACGGATCATCCAATTTCCCGACCTCGTTGAAGAGATTGCCGGTAACTTAGAGGTTCATCGTTTAACCCATTACGCTACCGCTCTAGCGACTGATCTACACGCTTTCTATGAGACAGTGCGAGTCGTTGGCGAGGCGCCAGAAATCGCCAATTCTCGACTTGCTATTCTGAAGGCAACCAGCTTAACGATTAAAAAAACTTTAGACCTGATCGGTATTACTGCCCCAAGTCGTATGGTTGGTAAAGAAGACTAATGTTTGCGTCGAGAGACGATTTTATGTCGGATTGACCCGATCGAACCAATTACCCGTTTAAAAGTACTAACAAGTGGATTCGATTCGTTTGCACTGATTCTTGAAAAGTCGGGTCGTGACCTAACTCTGCTGCTGGGGGAAGCTTCATCCCAGAGAAACGTCTGGCTAACGGTCTGTTTACCAGTCTCGTAGTGCAGTAGGACCCCGGCTAATCCCCGTTTTTTGTTCAACTGATTCTGTTGGCTGATTTTGGTACCGATACTAGCGACATCATTCAATAACCAAGATTGACTGTTCTGTTCGGCTAGGAGCGAATAAAAAGCTTCGTTGGCGATAAATAACCAGTCGTCTTGATTCATATCGCCACTAGTGACGGCGGTAAAAGTTTCGGTGGAAGAGTTTTTCGTCCCTAAAATGGTTGAATATCGGCCATGACGCAGTAGGCCCAATTTAGCGGTCCCGATACTGGCACAATGAACTTGATCTGCCTCCAACAAGACAGCCAAACAAGATACTGGAGACTCAATTTGGAGGGACGATTCTTTAATGATTCGATTAGCTTGTTTGAGAGTGGTTTCAAATCGAGTTAGATACGATTGGGCCTCGCCCTGTAGAAATTCTCGGATCAAGGTGTTGATTATCTTTTGCCCCAGTTCGCTTGAGGGATGCCACGGATTGATAATTTCAATCAAGACGATGATTGCGACCGGCTTGCTGAACATTTCGAAGCGGTGGAGATAGGTCGTTAAAAAACGATCGCTCAATCGCTCCTTATAATCAAAACGCAAAATGTCGTACGGCAGAGTTAGTTCATCCATGTCTACTGGTTTGGTTGTAGCAGAGTGCACCGACAACAGCAAGTCAATGTCAGAAAATATAAGAGCCCATGATAAATCTTGGTCAGGGAAAGTTGTGGATGACAGAGTTGCAAGCAGAGTGACGAGAAAATATGCGTTTAAACGCATACTGGTCAATTAGACAGTATTGGTTAAAACCAATACTGAAATACAACCAATTTAATCTCGTCTGGGTCGAATGGTTGAGTAAGTAGTCAAACGCTCTGCGGAATCTCGCTACAATTTAATGGGGGATTGGGGTCTTTTCGCAAATCGAAATCAAACACCCCTCGGTACCCCGCGGCAAGCCGACGGGGTATGGTCGAGGGGTGATTGTTCGATTGTATGCTTTCATCCTCGCGGCAAGCCGACGAGGTATTCTCGCAAATCGAATAAAAAATGAAAATGACCCCGCTTGAGGCGAGGTCGTCAAATAACCCTCCTTCACTAGACTTCTTTCGTAACTCAATCTGTCAGCTCTTGATTCTCTAGCCGGATTTAATCGATCAGCTGAAACTAGCAGTCACCATATCACAATATTGTGATATGGTGACCTGATTGCCAATTTCTTCAACAGCTGCTGTTTCGGGCTCAAAAACAAAAAGGCGATCTTTGGTTAATTTTAAAAGATATTACTGGTTTAGTTGTGAAAGAGGTCTAATGTGAATCTGGAATCAAGAAATAATACCCATTCATTATTCTAAATTCTATATTCTTAATTCTATGGATATTTTTACCCGGTTGGGTTAAAATATCCATATGGTAAAAAGAACTTTCCAGCCCAATTCTCGTCGCCGAGCTAAAACGCACGGCTTTTTAAGTAAGATGCGCACTCTGGGTGGGGTTAATGTTCTTAAGCGACGTCGAGCTAAGGGTCGAGCCCGGCTAGCCGTTTAATCTAAGCAATATGCTTAAACGCGAGTTCAAACTCAAGAGCTCGGCTGAAGTTAAGGAGGTTTTGAGAGCGGGGCGAAGATATCGCGGTCACTTCCTAACCCTTTTCGTACTTGCTGGCACTAACGAGCACTCAAGAGCGGCGGTGATTGTTGGTGGAAAA
>Ga0209542_10009132_pt1 | contig 18276 bp, 23 predicted proteins | sample RifCSPhighO2_01_FD_184028 | JGI IMG/M metagenome (GOLD analysis project Ga0209542, IMG submission 184028) | Soil microbial communities from Rifle, Colorado - Rifle CSP2_plank highO2_0.1 (SPAdes) (version 2) | ecosystem: Environmental > Terrestrial > Deep subsurface > Rock core/Sediment ...
TAAAATCTATAAAAGAAATAGAAGGAATAAAAAAGGTTTATGATCTTTCAGTAAATAAAAATCATTCATTTATAACAAATGGAATTGTTTCACATAATTCAGGAAAATCCTATTCAATTGCAGTATTAGCAGAAGAACTTTCCGATTTACCAAAAGAAATTTCATCAAACATAGCCCCTTTTATTTTTGATACAATGGGAATTTTCTGGACAATGAAATATAAAAATCAAAAAGAAATAAATTTACTTGACGAATGGAACTTAAAGGCAAAAAACATCCCTATCAATATATGGGTTCCTGCTGGTTATTTTGAAGAATATTCAAAAAGAGGGATTCCTGTTGATAAAAAATTTGCGTTGAAAGTTTCAGAAATGGATATAGAAGATTGGCTTTCTATATTTAACCTTGAAATGATTAATCCTATCTCAAATCTTATACAGAAAATTATGCTTAATTTTGAAAAAAATGCTGATTATGATGTTGATGATATAATAAAAAGGATAGAGGAAGATAAAATTGCAGAAGACAGAATAAAAAGAGCAGCTATATCACTTTTTGAGGCAGCAAAATCCTGGAAAGTTTTTGCTAAAAAGAATGAACCCTCAACAATAATAGGACAATTGATAGTGGCAGGCAAAACAACTATATTAGATCTTTCAGTCTATCCATCAACTTCTACTTTTAATGTAAGAGCTCTATTAATAGGACTAGTCTCAAGAAAAATATTCAACGAGAGAATGCTTGCAAGAAAAAAAGAGGAAATAGAATCAATTGAAAGAGGGATAGATTATACAGAGAATAAAAAAAGAGAAATACCCCTTATCTGGATGTTTATTGATGAGGCTCATGAATTTCTACCAGTTAATAAAAAAACTCCTGCAACAAATGCATTAATACAACTTCTAAGAGAGGGTAGACAACCTGGTATATCAATGGTACTTGCAACTCAACAGCCAGGGGTTATACATCGCGATGTAATGACTCAATCAGATATAATAATAGCGCATAAAGTCACAAACAAAAAAGATATGGAAGCACTTAATGAGATAATGCAGACTTATTTGCTTGAAAACATAAATAAATCAATGAATGAACTCCCAAATTTAAAAGGAGGAGCAATAATCTTAGACGACAATTCAGAAAGATTATATCCAGTAAGAATCCGACCAAGATTCACCTGGCACGGAGGAGAAAGCCCGGCAGCAATAAAAGAAATTGAGGAGGCTTAAATAAAATAGAGCAGCTATCAATATATTTCTTTACTTATCTACACACATTCTACTTCATCAACATATTCTCCGCTCACATAAATTCTTCCAACTGCTTTGCATATACCTGTAGTAATGCCACCCCATTTAGAACATATAGCACCTTCATCAGTTACACATGTAGCCATGTTGTTTACAATATCACATTTCTTACATTTTTCACATTCAGAACAAGGTTTTACTTTTCCGTCTATACATACACTCTTTGGTAAATTATGAAAAGTACAATGTTCTGAACCAAAAATACCAGTAGGATCACACACCCAATTGCTAATTGGACCATCTTTTTCTTTAACCCATTTAGATGTACAGGTTTTCGGATCAAACTCACATTTGTAGCATACAGAATTATCCGGATCTGGGGTATCTTCTGGACAGCCTCCTGGCTCTCCAATACCTGGATTTTTACAAATATTCTCACCCACACATGTTTGACATGAAAGACATCCACCCTCACACTTAAGACAATTCCCCTTCAAACAAGTAGATTTATACCCATCAATAACAATCATATCATCACTTCCTGAAAATATATCAGGAAATATTTTACAACTATCTCCATTATTAGAATCCCAATATACACAATAATACTCATCTTTACCATCTTCACTCTTATATTTTTCCTGACGGCAATTTCTACAAGGAGCATTCTCTAAATTATTACCTTCTTCACATGCCTCTTTACATTTTTCATAAGTATCATAAGGACCACTTATATGATGAGGATATTCTGGATAGCAGCCCCGACCAATTGCTGGAACACAAATAACAGAAAATAATTTTCCTAATCCAGAATTCTCATCTATGTTTGAATTTTTATTTGAAAAAGCAGGGTAAAAATAATTAAAGGCAAATAATAAAACAATTATTACAACAAAACCAATCAGCAAATTTTTAGGAGAAAATATATTATTTCTCTTTTTATTTCCTCTTTCTTTCATCAATTCTTTAAGATTTTTGTTTATTTAAACATTATTCTTATTTTAACATTAGTGATTATAACTTATACCCATATTTTTTCAAATCAACTTTACCATTTTTTATTTCAACGCCTTCTTTTTCAAGTATTTTTATCTTTTTGTTGATTCCACCAGCATATCCGCCTAATCTTCCATCAGAGTTAACAACTCTGTGACATGGAACTTTTGGTGAATAAGGATTTTTATTCATTGCCTTTCCAACAGCCCTATATCCTTTTGATTTTAATTTTTTTGCTATAGATTTATAAGTTATAACTTTTCCTTTAGGAACTCTCTTTAAGACTGCATAACATCTTTCATTAAAATTATTTCCAGTTTTCATATAAAATTATTAAATTAAATTATTATATTATTTATTTTAAAACTTTAAATTCTATCCTATAACGATATTTATATGGGGCAATATCTCCCGCCGTAACTTTTTCAATAAATTTTATATTTCTTTTATATCTTCCTGCTTCTTTAATTAAATCTCTTATTACTTCATCAATTTTATCATTTTTAGAAAAGGCATAATAAAATAATCTTGTTCCTTTTTTTGAAGTATATAATCCTTGTTCTAAAAAACTATCCTTTAAATTAGGTCTTGCCATTACAACAACCTCAAACTTGCCAAAATCTTTTTTTATCTTTTTCTTTACATCTCCTTGTATAATTTTTACTTTATCAGAAGGTATTTTATTTAACTCTAAATTTTTCTTGAAATATTTACAGCATTCTCGTCCTATTTCAGCCCCTAAAACCTGAACAGGTTTTGCTATTTTATATATAACAATAGGATACACTCCTATTCCAGCAAACATCACTAAAACTTTATCATTGCTTTTGATTTTTTCAGCGATTAATTTTCTTTCACCAGAAAGTCTAGGAGAAAAATAACATTTCCTAATATCAAAAACAAACCTGCAATTATTTTCAATATAATCAACAATAAAATTTTTCTCTCCCTTAACATGTTTTGCTTTTATTGTTCTTAATCTTCCTGAAACTTTATTATCTTTTGAAAGAACAGTCCTAACCCCAAGATGCGAAGAAAATATTTTATCTGCTTCTATCATTGCCTGTTTTTTCTTTTTTCCTTCACTTTTTATTACTGCAATATTCCCTAAAATATCATAATCTGCCATATTATTAAATAACAAGAAAGATATTTAAATCTAGTTTATATTAATATGTCCACAAATCTGTTCCAGATTTTGGTGCACAAGAAAATCTTAAGATTTTCTGTGCAGAAACCAAGAAAACCAATGGTTTTCTGGGCCCTAAAAATCTTAGAAAAGATTTTTTTGGAAACCATAAAAGTTTTTTCTTGCATCCCAAAAACCTTAAATATAAGAAGGTTTTTGATATAACATAAAAGAAGTGAATAAGAGGTGTTATAAAAATGATGTTCAAGTCAATAATAGGTTATATTTTGGCAGCAATAGGATTATTAGGAATCTTATTTTCTTCAGAACAAATTAAAGCTACAGTTCCTTTTTTAGTCGGTATACCATCAAATGTTGTATTAATTGCAGGTTTTGCATTCCTGGCAGTAGGAGTTGTTATTATGATTATAACAGGAAAATCAAGTCGTCAACAAGCTGAAGTTCCTATTTATAGAGGAAAAGAAATTGTTGGTTATAGAAGATTAAAATAAAACTAAACTTTTAAAAAAAGTTTCTATATTATTTAAAGTCCAGATTTTCATATAACTTTTTCAAAAAGTTTAACTTTTTCTTGCATGATAGCTATATCCTCTTGTAAGATCGCTCTTTAACCTTTCATACTCCGAAGGGTTAATTAAATGTCTTCTTCTCTCAAGGTCTTCTAATCTTTCAGCATACCTTGACTTCTGTTCAATATGATAATTCCTTCTTGCTTTCCTAAAGCTTCTGCTTCCTAAATATTCATGTATAGGTCCGTCAAAAATAAGGTTTACTACAATAAAAGCAAATCCCAAGCCATAAATCCAGTTAATTTCACTAACATCAGCAGTGCTTATATCAGATTGTCTTGAAATCCATAAAACAAGAAAAACAATTACATACAAAGCCCAAGCAAATCTCCTTCCAAATTTCCCAGAAACAGAGGTATTAACAAAAAGAGCATATATTAGCAATGGAAGGAAAACTATAATTGCAACTCCTAATACTTGATAGGGTAATAATATCCCTCTTATAAACTGATTATCTCCCATAAAACGTATTGAAAGAATTGAAACAGAAACTGTAACAATAAATGCTACAGGTCTATTACCTGCAAAAATATCAATATTTTTAAGAACCATAAAAATAACTGAAAATATTATTAAGAAAAATAAAATCTTTGCAAATAAAAGTTCATCAAAAGCAGATGTTCCAAATAATAAACCAAATATAGGGGCAAACCCCTCATTCCATATCCTAAATAAGAAATCTTCTAAAGAATATGGAAAGCCCTGAGCTAAAACAGATTGATTTAGAATAATTAAAAATATAGATAGAGATAATACAACAAATAAAACTCTTCCTCTTTTTCCAATATTAACCATAATAATAATAATCACATCAAACAACTTTAAAAATATTTGCAGATGAATGATATTCAATTTATATAACAAAAACGCATAAGATTTATAAATCCAAAAATACTCAATAATTACATGAAAAGAGATGTGTTAGGTAAAAAATTAATTTTATCATTTATTATCCTATTAATTGTCTTACTCTCCGTTTCATTTATTTTAGCACAAGACCAACCAGGATTAGACGATAATATTGGAAGAGGGGTAAATAATTTTGCAAATGCAATTGATAATTTTTATCAGAGTATAGGAATAGACTCTGAAATTTTCACTATATTAATGTTAGGTATACTTCTTTGGATGATTATTTATTCTGTAATAAAAAGGATGAGATTATTCGGAGGAGAATTTGTTGGTGCATGGAGTGGATTATTTTCATTAATTGTTACTATTTTAGCCTTCATTGGTCTTCCGCGTGAATTTATACAAAGTCTTCTATTCCAATATTCAGCAATGGGAGCAACAATAATCACTGCTATACCTTTTTTAATAATGTTCTATTTTACAGTATTTATAGTAAGAAGCAAACTTATGGCAAGAGCAGTTTGGCTTGTTTATACAATTTATTTTTTCTCGCTTGGAATTTTTTATATAGCAAATAATCCTAATTCGGCAGGAAATTATTTAACTGCAAGCAATATCCCATACTTTGGTGGTATGATTATAGGGATTATAGTACTTGTATATCTAGGATTTATTAGAAGGGTAGCTTTTCTTGCAGAACTTGATTCTAAGATAGATGATGCTGATAGAAGAATGAAAAGAAGAGTTGCATTAGATAGAACCAAAGAAAGAGAAGCAAGCGAAGTTTTCGATAGAAGATAAAATATTTATAAACTTCTTTAAACTAATTTTTAGATGAAAAAAAGGTTTGTTGTATTATTTTTTAGTTTATTCTTTTCCATTCTAATTATCAGTTTAATAAACTCTCAAACCCCTCCTGAAAGCATAAATCCCGTTCCAAAAACAGGTATACTTGAAATTAATCCAAATACAGGTCTACCAAAATCATTTGAAAATTTCAGGAATTCTGCACAAAATCTATCTGATGAAGAAAAAAGGGAGGAATATCTAAAACAAGAATGGACAAAAATACTTGCAGAACAAGCAATTATAGGTCCTATTTTATATTATACAAATAATTTCTTCACCTTGTTTAACCCATTATGGATAATCATTTTTGGAGTTCAATTTTCATGGTCCTGGTTTTTTATTTTTTCATTTATAATGTGGGTTGGTTTTATAATTTTTTTTTATTTTCCAGTAAAAGAGTTTACTCAATTAAATCCAATTTTTGGTTTGATTGGTGCAATAATAATAGCTTGTATAATGGGAACAACAAAAGTTATCCCTAAAACTGCGAATTTATTATCATTCGCTGTAACTAATTTCTGGAAAGCAACACTTGCTCTTATCATATTTATCCTTCTTATTTGGTTATATGAAAAAACAATAAAAACATTCGGAAAGAAATTAAAAGAAGAATCAGAAAAAGAAGAACTTGAAAGAGCACAAACTATTATAAAAAAAACAGGAAAATTATATGAAAAAGAATTTGATGAAAGGTCAAGATAAATTTTTTATAAAAGTTATAATCAAAACCTAGTTATTATCCAAACAAAGTCTTTTGTGAAGCTTTCTTTTTTATTTCATTAAGTTTCATTAGCTGATTATCTATTCTATCTTCAGAGAATTCATATCTTAATAAAATATCCTTTATTTTTTCTGAATTTATTTTTGGAAAAACTATTTTAACATTCTTATCAACTTTTGGATTTTCTATCTCCTTGTAAACTTCTTGCCAGTCAAAATCAATTTTATATTTTTCAAATTTCTCATCATTTTTAATTGCTCCAAATATTTTCTCCTTTGTTTTATATTCTTTTACTATTTTAAGTGATTTTTTAGGGCCTAATCCTTTTACGCCTCCAGGATTATAATCTGTACCACATAATATTCCAAGGCATATCAATTGCTCTTGGTTTATTTCAAGTTCAGCTAAAACATGTTTCAATTCAATTAATTGTGGAAAAACTTCTTTAACTCCACCATTAGTTTTTCTTGTTCTTGCAAGGCTTAAATTCTGAATTAATCTTGGAGCTTTAAACATCAAACAATCGTAATCCTGAGAAGATACTGCATATATAGAATCATTGCTTTGTGCTAGGTAACTTGCTTGTGCCTCCCCTTCGCTTGGAGCTTGTATAATGAATACTCCCATAGCCTCAAGTAATTCTTTACTTTCTTTAATCTTTTTTTCATCAAGTCTAACATCAGATTTAGCATATTTACCCATAGCAGTTATGTCTTCATCTTCAACTGCCTTTTGATATTTTTCATAAGCATCATCCCTTATCTCTTTTCTTATATCCCAAGTTTTTCCTTTTAATTCTGGAGCTTTGCCATCAAAAACATAAATTAATTTTATCCCTTCAGTTATTAATTTCATATTTCTGTAAAAAAGACCGGATAAATGACTTGTAATATTACCTTTAGAATCTTTTAAAGGAGTTCCATCAGGTTGTCTTATTGTTGTCAAAAACTGATAAATAGAATTAAATGCATCAACAGCAATAATCTTCCCATTCAAATTTTCAAAACCAATTTCCCTTTTAGGAATGATTTCTCCGATTTGCAATCCCATAAAAGAAATAGAAACAAATTGTTAATAAAATTAACTGAAGTAAAGAAATATAAAATAATTAATCTAATTTAGCCGAATTATAACATTTAAGAAATACCTTACCAACTTGAGCAGGTTCCGCATCATCAAAACGTTTATACCCCATAACTGCACTTAAAAGATGTCTTTTTTCTTCTATATCAAAAAATATATTTCCAGGATTAAGATCCTTTCTATCCGAGATATCTTTTAACCTATTACAACTATTTTGTTGCTCTTCTTTTTTTCTTCCCCCTTCTTTTCTTTCAAAATAGACTTTATCAGCAACATTTCTTTCATAAGCCTCAACTAAATCTGGATCAGACCCATCAATTCCAAACTTCTCAATTTTATCAATTAAGTTATTTACCATTTTATTTTATTTAAATGCCTCATAAATTCTAGATTTTAATCCAAAAAGTTTTTCTTTTATACCATAATATAAAGAAATTTCTACTTGGAAAGGATAGTTTCCGAGGTATAAATAATCTTTGCTATGAAGGCATTCACCTTCTGGACCAACTCTTTTATCTTCAACAAAAGTTCCATTCTTAGAATCATTATCAAAAACTCTTATATTATCTCCTTTCCTTATAAAAGTGCAATGATTTCTAGAAATAACTACTCCTAAAAAAGGATGATCAATTACAATATCATTTTCTTTATCTCTTCCCAAGGTTACTTTATCTTGTTCTGGAAGAGTATGTCTATAATCATTCCCACTATACTTCCGGCATATCTCAACTAAAGTTACTTTTGCCATTTTTAATCTTCCTCGATTTTAACTTGCAGGATATAAAAGCCTAACCTTAAAGTATCCCTATCATTTATGTTTACCTTATTACTAGGATAGATTGGTATATCATTGACATAAGTACCATTTCTAGAACCAGCATCTCTAACACTTACAATTCCGTTATTATTGTAAATAATACAATGATTTCTAGAAACTGTAGAGATAAAATCTTCGCTAGTTCCTCTATTTTTTTCTGAAATATTAACATATTCTTTATTTTCTCTAACACCTAAAACCACATCATTACTTTGTTTATCCCTGCCTACTTTAACCTCCAATTTATCTGGAAGAGTATAAACTACATTTTCATCCTTAAGTTCTAATCTAACAACGTCAACTAAACTTACTTTCACCATAAATAATATATTTTTAGATACTATTTAAATCTTTTTATATAATTAACTTGATAGTAGTAACAATATATAATTTATTATGCTTAATAAGTACTAAACAACATATAAAAACTCATTTTGATATTAAATAAAAGAAGGTGGATATAAACTTTTAGAAAAAGTTATATGAAAAATGACTGCTAAAATTAATTTCATACCAATTGATTATGATTATTTTGACTATGAAGGAAAGAATTATGCAAAGATAATTGGAAGAACAGATACTGGAAAAAGAGCATGTGTTATAGATACAACTGAAGCATATTTTTGGGCAATTTTGAAAAAAAATCTTAATGACAAACAAATAAAAAAGCTTCAGAATAGAATTGAAGCAATAAATATAACAAACAGAGTAAGAACTTCAAAAATTTTAAGGGCAGAGGTTCATGAAAAAAAATTTTTGGGAAGAGATGTAAAAGTTCTAAAAATATTTGTAACAAACTCTAAAGATATGTATGATATTGCACATGAAATAAATTTTAAGGAAATAGAGAAAAAGAGAGAGTTGGATATAAATTTTATTACCCGATATATAATTGAAAGAAAACTTAACCCATTAAATTGGTATGAAATAACAGGAGATATTTTAAATAACTCAACTGAATTTGGAGGAATAGATTCTTCAGTAGATGTTGACATTTGTATTAATGCTGACAAGATAATTCTTTTAAATAAAGATTTAAAATTCAAGCCAAAAATTCTTGCTTATGATATAGAAACAGATGAATTTGAGATAGGAAAGGGCGAGATATTAATGATTTCTCTATATGGAGAAAATTTCAAAAAAGTTTTAACCTGGAAAAAAAGTTCAAAAAAAGATTTTGTTGAAAATTATAAAAGTGAAGAAGAAATAATATCAAAATTTTGTGAATATGTAAGAAAATACAACCCAGACATCCTAGCAGGTTATTTTTCAGATGGCTTTGACCTCCCATATCTAAGAGCAAGAGCAGAAAAAAATAGAATAAAATTAAATTTAGGCCTTGATAATTCACAACCTATATTTTCAAAAGGAAATCTAAGAACAGGCAAAATAAGGGGGATAGTTCATATTGATTTATTAAGATTCATAAGAAACGCTTACTCTCAGTATCTCCAATCAGAAACTCTTTCTTTAAATGAGGTGTCAAAAGAGTTATTGGAAGAAGAAAAGCTGGATTTTGATTTTGATCCTTTTAATACTGAAAAAAAAGATATAGATTGGGATAAATTTTATGAATATAATTTAAAAGATTCTGAATTAACTTACAAATTAATAGAAAAAATATGGATTGACATAGAAGAAATAACAAAAATAATAAAAGAACCTTTATTTAAAGTTTCAAGGTCAACAATGGCCTCAAACTTTGAGGATTATGTAATACATAATCTAGAGCAGTTTAATGAAATAGCAGAAAAAGAGCCAATGCCGGAGGATATTGCAAGAAGAAGAGAAAGAAAAAAATACGAAGGAGCCTTTGTATTACAACCAATACCTGGTTTATATGAAAATGTAGGGTTCTTTGATTTTTCAAGTATGTATGGAAGTGTAATTGTAAGTTATAATCTATCACTCTCAACCTGCTCTAAAGACGAAATAAAAAATTCCTATGTTTCTTATTATCAGGATAAAAAAATTTACTTTACTAAAACACCAGGATTTATACCGCTATTATTAGGAAATATAATAGAATTAAGAAGAAAGGCAAAAGAGGAATATAATCAAAATCAAAATAATGCTATTTTAAAGGCAAGAAGCAATGCTTTTAAATTAATTATAAATGCAGCTTACGGCTACCAAGGTTTTTTTGGAGCAAGATATTATTGTATTGAAGCAGCTTCATCAGCAGCATATTTTGCAAGAGAAAATATAAAAAAAGCGATTAAATCTTTTGAAAAAGATGGTTTCACACTTATTTATTCAGATACAGATTCTATAGCAGTCAAGTTAGACAATAAATCAGAAGAACAAGCTCTTAACACACTTAAAAGGATAAATAAAAATCTTCCTGGTATAATGGAACTTGATTTAGATGGATTTTTCAAAAGGGGAATATGGGTCACAAAAAGAACAGGAGAATTTGGTGCAAAAAAGAAATATGCATTAATTGATGAAAAAAATAAAATAAGGATAAGAGGATTTGAAACTGTAAGACGTGACTGGTGTGTATTAACAAGAAACACACAAAATAAGATTCTTGAATTTATATTAAAAGAAGGAAATGAAAAAAATGCCCTTGCTTATCTTAAAGATATAATAAAAAAAGTAAAGAAAAGAGAAATTCCATTAAAGGAATTAATAATAAAAACACAGCTAAAAAAATCATTAGAGGAATATAAATCAGAGGGTCCGCATGTAACAATTGCAAAAAAAATGAAGGAAATGGGTCTTCCTGTCAAAGCAGGAATGTTAATAGAATATTATATCACAGAATCAAAAGATAAAAAAGCAAGAGTAAGAGACAGGGCTCTTCTTCCAAATGAACCCGGAAATTACGATATAGATTATTATCTTAAAAACCAGATTCTTCCTGCAGTAGAAAACATATTTGAAGTTCTAAATGTAAACATAGAAGAAATCATCGATAATAAAAAACAAAAATCACTGGGGGATTATTGATATTTAATCATTCTTAATGCATAATTTTCACCAATTTTGTATAAATCTGAAGGATTAATGCATACGCTATCATGACCATTAATTTTAAATATTAAATCCTTTCCGTCTTCCCTTAAAGTTAATGAAGCTAAAATAAAATTAGTTAAAGCATGTGGTGACTCTTCTACATCTGTATCAATAAACAATTCTCTTCCCACACCAGAAAAATTTGTTGAAGATTTTAAAAAATCAGGATTAACTTCTTCCTGAAGTTTATTCTGTGTACAAATATAATTACTTAAATCTTTAACCACTTCAAATATTTTAGAAGGATATAATATATATTTAATTTCTTTTGACTCGTAAGTAATTCTTCTTTTATCTTGAATAGCAGTAACCATAATTAACATATAATAATTAAGCTTTTAAAGATTTATATAAAAATTAATTCTCATTTATGCACAAACTGCATAATATGCAAGGTTAATATTGAAAAGCCAAATGCAATTCTTAATGTCCTTGTAAACTGCCTTTTTATTGTTGCCGAAGGATGTTCTAATATTCTTGCAAATCCTTCAATTATTAAAAATAAAGCTGCAGAAAATGCCAAAATATCAATTGTAATTGGATCAAGATAACTACATCTTATATTAATAATATTCTCTCCTCTAATCTGTATAGAAATTACAAATAATATAATAAAAAAACAAAATACCCCAGTGAATATTAATGTTCTCTTCAGATTTTTATGATTTTTAACCTCTTTTTTTGCCATTTTTTATTTGGTTTTATTATAGCTATATTTACTTAAATAATTTTTTATATTTTCCATAACCCTCTTTTTCTAAATCCTCCTCTGCAATAAATCTTAAGGCTGATGAATTAATACAATATCTTAATCCATTATCATCTGATCCGTCATCAAAGACATGTCCTAAATGTGAATCTGCATTTTTGCTTTTGACCTCTATTCTTTTCATCAGAAAAACCTTTTTTTTGTTTTTAGGTTTTTGGGATGATCCAAAATCCAAAGGATTTATGGACATAAAAAAACTTCTGTCCTTTTTTTCAACCACATTTTTTGCTTCCAAGGGCTTTGTAAAACTTGGCCATCCTGTACCTGAGTCATATTTATCATGTGAACTAAATAAAGGTTCCCCTGAAACTATATCAATATAAATTCCTTCTTTCTTATTGTTCCAATATTTATTATTAAAAGCAGGTTCTGTCCCGCATTCTTGTGTAACTTGATATTGCATAGGACTAAGATTTTTTTTAATCTCTTCAGCATCAGGTTTCTTAAAACTTTTATTAGAATTATCATCCTTATTAATAGATTTAGGAGGAGGAACAGAACAAACAATAGGTTTACTCCAAGCATCTTTTAAAAATTTATCTCTTCCAGAACCTATTTTATACATCTTATATGCAAGAGGATTTTTTTTATAATAATCCTGATGATAAGTTTCTGCATCATAAAAATTCTTGAATTGCAAAATTTTTGTTGCAATAGGAGAATTAAACCTTCCGCTTTTCTCTAATTCTTTTTTTGATTTCTCTGCTATTTTTTTCTGCTCCGCATCATGATAAAAAATTGCTGTCTTGTATTGCTCTCCTCTATCAGCAAATTGTCCAGAACTATCAGTTAGATCAATCTGCCTCCAAAAGATATCAAGCAATTTTCCATAATCTATTTTTTTATGGTTATAAGTTATTTGTATTGCTTCAACATGACCTGTTTTCCCGCTAGAAACATCTTCATAACTAGGATCTTTCATTTTTCCTCCAGAATAACCTACAACAACACTTCTTACTCCATCTAACTCTTCAAAAGGATGCTGCATGCACCAAAAACATCCTCCGGCAAAAGTAGCTTTTTTTAGTTTATTTTTAACTTCTTTTTTTACCATGATAATAAAAAACAAGTAAATATTATAAAGCTTTTTGAGAAAGATATTAAGAATTTATCAATTTGTTTATATCAAAATAAATAATTTTATTAACTCCAACATTCTCCTTGCTTACCATTGTCAAGTATCTCACAACATTTACCATCAATCCGACATATCCCCAAATAATCTTCAGAAGGAGAAATGGAAATAGCACACTCTTTGCCTTGTTTATATCCAGGCTTACATTTCTCTCCTAATTTCATTTCACCAACACAGATCATACATACAGAACAACCTGCAGGTTTACATTTAGGACAATAACCTCTTATCTTCCCATCTTTGATATAAGCACTGCAAACACCAGCATGATTCTTACCATTCTCATCACCATCACAAAGCTCATCTAACTTAGCTTCACATATATATTTATCCCACCAAAGAGGTATTTCTATAATTTTACAAGTCTCACACTGGCTATCACACCATAAATCGCCACAAGGTATCTTTCTATCACCAAGATCTCCTGAACTCGCCTTTGCCATAGAATATAATTCTCCTATACTAGAATTTAAATTAATATTAGAATTTAAATTAAAAGAATAATTGAATATCAATAATAAGATTATTATAACAACAAAGCCAACCAATAAATTCCTTGGAGAAAAAATATTATTTCTCTTTTTATTCCCTCTTTCTTTTCTCATTTGTTTTATAATATTTAAAGAATATTTAAATATTACTACTACTATTATTATTCTCTATAATTATTCTTTATATCTTTTATTAATCCTCTAAAATAACTATCTAATTCTGATTTACCTGTTGAATCCAATTCAAATAGTGTTGAAAATTCATATTCATAAATTAATCTATTGGTTTCATCGAATTTTCCATTTCCCATGTTTTTTCTATAATAAATACCCCAAACTTCCTTCATTAAAGAGGATTTATTTTTATTATTTACAACATATAACAAATCAGCTTTTTTATCACCGTCAACATCTTTAATATAAAAATTTATTTTATTATTAATATTTGCTCCATGACATCCTATCATATTTATAAATAAAGAACCTGTCAATGTTAATTTTAGCAAATTATCCTTCAATCCCATAAAAAATCAAAAAACAGTTAGTTCTTAAATATTTATATAATAAAAGATATAAAAACTATTTAAAATTAGCTATAGAATGGTCGAAAGAAAAATATACGAACCAAAAGAATTGTTTGTGAAAAGAATGAGACTTCTCCTTAATGATGATAAGGATTTAGAAGAATTTTTAGAATCAAGAAAATTAAAACCAAAAAAATCAATTCGTGTCAATACATTAAAAACATCTCCTGAAAAGATAAAGAGAAAATTGGTAGAAGAATATAAATGGAAAATAAAAGAATTTGAAGGTCATCCAGAAATAATAAGAATAGAATCAGACCTTAAACCTGGGGAAAGTGGAAAAACTGTAGAACATATATTAGGTTATTATTATATACAGGAAATAACAAGCATGATGCCAATAATAGCCCTTAACCCAGCTAAAGAAGATATAATGCTTGATATTGCTGCTGCACCAGGAAGCAAAACAACACAGGCTGCTGCAAAAATGCAAAATTCTGGAACAATTATAGCAAATGATATAACCACAAAAAGAATTTCAATTCTTTCTGCAAATCTTGATAGAATGGGTGTTTCAAACACAATAATGACAAAACATGAGGGAGTAAACTTAACTCAAAGATTTAAAAAAATAAATATGAAGTTTGATAAAATTCTTCTTGATGCTCCATGTTCAGGAGAAGGAAATATGAGGGTTAATCCAAGAACACTTCTTGAATGGTCAGAACCAATGTTAAAATCGCTTTCAAGAAAACAAAAAAAACTAGCAACTGCTGCTCTTGAAATATTAAAAGAAAATGGTGTAATGATTTATTCAACATGTACTCATGCTCCTGAAGAAAATGAAGAGGTTATTCAGCATTTAATTGATAATTTTAAGATAAAAATAGAAAATATAGAACTGCCATTAAAAACCAGGCCTGGTATAACAGAATGGCAGGGTAAAAAGTTTGATAAAGATATGAAAAAAGCAGTTAGGATTTATCCGCATGATAATGATATGGAGGGTTTTTTCTTGTGCAAGATAAGAAAAATAGAATAAAAATAAAGAACAGAAAATGAAAAACAATAAACTTTATAAGCACAATACTATTAAAGTATATAGAATGTTCCCCAGTGATCCAATGCGGTCGCTGGATGATCTTTTATTGATTTCTTTATTGGCTAAAGGAGGGATTTTTTATGGAAGATACTTTAGTATTTATAGATGAAGGATTTTTAGATAAATTAACTAAGTTTTTTGGAGATGGAAACAGAATAAAGTTTGATAAATTTAATTTTGCAAAGAAAATATCTGAAGAACAAGGTTTAATTTGTAAACATTTATTTTATTATACTTGTCCGCCTTTTCAATCTTCTAAACCAACTGAAGAAGAAATAAAAAGAAAGAAAGGTCATGACAAATTTTTTGTTGTATTATCAAGGAACAAAAATATAACCATAAGAGAAGGGAGAGTTCAAAGAATAATAAATGAAGGGGGCAAAGTTGAATTTAAGCAAAAAGGGGTTGATACATTATTGACTATTGACTTAAGTCATATTAAAGAAGATTATCCTGAAATTAAAAAAGTTATATTGGTCTCTTCTGATACAGATTTCTGCCCAATTATTTTAGATGTAAAAGAAAGAAGAGGAATTGAAGTTATTTTATATAGTTATTTTGATAAAAAAAGAAAATCAAAATTTTCTTTATCAAATGAATTGATAAAATGCTGCTCAAAATATATTAAATTAAAAAAAGAAGATTTTACTTCTTCTCCTATAATTAAAATAACAAGAATATGAAACTAATAAAAAGAAAAGAACGAAAAGAAATAATGAAAAAACTCGATGAACAATTCGGAATAAAAAGCCTTCCTGGGATATTATTAAGATTTGGTAAAGAGAAAATGAGATTATACACTGGTAATTTAAATCCTGACCAAGTAAAAGAATTAGATAGAAATTTCAATTTAGAAACTACTGGGATATATTTTCTAAAAGAAGAAAAGGGTGAATTGAGAATATCTTTTGATTCTCTTTATTTGTTTAAAGATAAAATAACAAAAAATATCTTAAATATAAATAATAAAGAAGCTACTGAATGGTTAAAGGGAAACGATATAAACATCAGAACAACAAAAGGTATGAAAGTAATAGAAAATGAAGATAAGTTACTTGGTTGTGGAAAATCAACTGGAGAAGATATCAAAAATTTTGTTCCTAAAGAAAGAAGAATAAAATAAACTTTATTTATTATGTCCATAAATCTAAACCCCTATTCTTTAGAATAGGGTAGTAACTTTGTGGTTTTTTCTTGCATCCTAAAAACTCAAAACAAATACAGAGTTTTTTTGATAATCCTATTTCATAAAATTTCTCTTTAGTCTTTCATAAAATCTCATGTATTTTTCAATAATGTGCATATCTCCAAAATAAATTGCATGTATAAATTCATACGCATGTTTATCCTCCTTTATTCTGCTTTTTTCAATTTTAAGTTGAGAATAATTTTCAGCATGTCGTCGCAGGGTTTTTTGCACAGATTTTTTCAAACGCCTATCCTTGAATATATGTTTCTTTATTATTCCTTCAAGTTTGTCTTTCATAAAAGAATAGGTTTATTAAATGATTTAAAAATTTATATAGTATAATAAGTAATAAAATAGGAAGGTGACTTGTTAGGAAACCTTGGTTTCATACGAAAATGGATAAAGAAGAAATTGAAAAATATAAGAAAGCGGGAGAAATATCAAAACAAATAAAGGAATTTACAAGAAAAATAATAAAAAAAGATATGCTCCTTGTTGATATTGCAAAGAAAATTGAAGATAAAATAATAGAACTAGGTGGAATGCCGGCATTTCCAGTAAATCTCTCTATAGATGACATAGCTGCGCACTATCATCCAACTCTTGGCGATACAACAACTGCTCAGGGATTATTAAAAATAGATATGGGAATTCATATAGATGGTTTTATCGCAGATTCAGCAATTTCTATTGACCTAACAGATAATAAAGAACATAAAAAATTAATTGAAGCAACAGAAAATGCATTGAAATTTGCATTAGAATTACAAGAAAAAAATCCAACTTTAAATGACACTGGAAAAATAATACAGGAAAAAATAGAAGAGGATGGTTTTTCAGCTATAACAAATCTTTCAGGGCACTCTCTTGAAAGATATGAAATTCATGCAGGAATAACAATTCCAAATTGTGCAAATAATAGCCAAAAAAAATTGCAGGAAGGGGCATATGCAATAGAACCATTTGCAACAACAGGAAAAGGATCTATTTATGAGGGTCCTGCAGGAAATATTTATGCAATAGAAAATCTGAAAAACACAAGAAATCCGACTGCAAGAAAAATTCTTGATTATATCTGGGGAAAAAATAAACAACTTCCATTCTCTGCACGAGAAATAGAAGAAAAATTTGGAAAAATGTCGAGATTAGCTCTAAGAGAACTGGTTCAACAAGGAATCCTTCATAGTTTCAATCAGTTAATTGAAATTTCACATAAACCTATCGCACAGGCAGAACATACTTTCCTGAAAACAAAAGAAGGCAAGATTATAGTAACAACGATGTAAAATTTAGAAACAAAAAGGTTTTAAAAAACTGAATTCTTAACTTCTTTATAAAAGAGATGGTGAAAAAGAAAAATAAACCCCAATTCTGGGTAAAGATGCAGTATGGATTGTTCATGCTTCTAATAAGTCTAGTTGTTTCTGTCATAGCAACTTCTATCTCTGATTCAGGAGCAACACTTGAAGGATTGATAACAATTGGAAATTTAAGCGTATCAAATGCTTCAAATTTCATAGGAAATGCAACTTTCAATAATTTAAGTGTAGGAAATTCTTCAACATTTAGTGGAAATTCAAGTTTTAATAATGTAACAGTAAATAATTTTTTGTTCTATCCAGAAATTATTTCATAAGGACAATATAATTGTTCCTATGAAATTGAGCAAATCTAAGTTAACAGAAACACTTAGAAAGCTATCTGATAGAAAGACAGTTTATCAGGCAAGAAAAGTTGCTGATATAAGTGTAAGAAGAG
>Ga0209542_10009133_pt1 | contig 18276 bp, 18 predicted proteins | sample RifCSPhighO2_01_FD_184028 | JGI IMG/M metagenome (GOLD analysis project Ga0209542, IMG submission 184028) | Soil microbial communities from Rifle, Colorado - Rifle CSP2_plank highO2_0.1 (SPAdes) (version 2) | ecosystem: Environmental > Terrestrial > Deep subsurface > Rock core/Sediment ...
ACAAATATGTTTTATAATTAACAGTTAGTTATTAAATATTTTTCGTTTAGAATGGTTGCGCAAGAAATGATAGCAAGTTTGGGGGACACCTCCTCTGTATTAAATAACCTAAATGGAAGAATGAGGTTGCTAGAAGAAAGATTCATGCAATTAAGAGAAAATTTGGAGCTGTTAAACGAAAATTTAATGGAGGAGCGAAAGGATGTATTAAAAAGGGTCAAAAACATTGATAATGAAATAAAAAACCTAAAAAAAGAGAACTTAGAGCTAACAAATACAATTAATCACATAATCAAAGAGGTTAGCTTATTCGCAAGAAAGGATAGCGTAAGAGTTTTAGAAAAATACATAAGCATGTGGGATCCCCTAAAGTTCACAACAGAAGACGATGTTAAAAAGATAATCAGGGCGCAAATTAAAAAAAGTGAAGAGAAAGGTGAAGAAGGGAGTGTAGAAAGTGCCAAATAAAATACCGCTAAATGAAGTCTTAAGTATGCAAAAGACTAATATGTCCCATGACCAAATAGTTGATGAGTTGCATCAAAAAGGATATACTTTCCAGCAAATAATGGATGCAATAAATCAAGCAGAATTAAAGACAACCCCAAAAGATGCAGGATATCAAGATGATTCTTTACAGTTAATGGATACAAACCAAAGCTTACCTAACCAAGAATTTCCAGATATTGTTACACCAACACCAGGAATGTCTTATGAACAAACTCAATTTCAAACTCAATTTCAACCACAACTTCAACCGCAATTCCAACAACCGCAGAGGAATATAGAAGAGCAAATAGAAGAGATAGCAGAGGCTATAGTGGATGAAAAGTGGGAAGATCTGACAAAAGATGTTGGCAACATGAATGTATGGAAAGAAGGTCTGCAAACAGAGGTCGAGTCTGTTAAACAAGAGGTTCTAAGATTAGAAGGAAGGCTAGAAAAACTACAGCAAGCCATTCTAAGAAAGGTTGATGACTACAACAGAACACTAAGCGAAGTTAACACAGAAATGCAGGCACTAGGCAAGGTATTCGAAAAGATAATACAACCTCTAACAACTAATATTAAAGATCTATCAAGAATAACAGCTGAGTTGAAAAAGAAGAAATAGATTTACTCTGCACTAGATGATAAAAACCTTATTGCAAATGCCGCTATTATAAGCAAAAATACAGCTCCCAAGATTTTAGGGCTGAATAAAGCCCTTCTTACTTCTTCTCCAACAGCCCCACTACCAGCTTCTCCATTTTCTACTGAAGATTCGCCGCTGGCTACAGGGCTTACAGGAGCAAAAACTTTGATTAAAGAAGCAAATAATATGATGAGTATAATTATAATCAATGTCCACCTTATGACAGGTTCGCCCATAGACTCTTGAAAAGAATGCTCAGTCCAGCCTGTAGCTAAGAACAACACCAAGATTAAGATTATTACAACAAACAGCACAACCATCCAAGGTGTAATAGTCTGAATAAAAGTAACCGCTTTTGGTGTAAAAGAAAATAACAGTCCAATTACAAATCCTATAAAAGCATGAAATTGTGTGCTTCCTTTTAACAATTTAGACTTTTCTAGAATTGCAAAGACTATCCCCCAAATTAGCAAAAACGTTATAAGTGGGCTTAAAAAACTTAACAAACTTATATCCAAAGCCATTTTTATTTTTTCCCGCTGATTCTAAAGAGAGGGCCCTTATCTTCATCCCCTCCCTTGCCACCACCAACTATAATAAAAATAACTACAATAAATATTAAGATTGCTAATAAGCTTCCTTGGGTTGCACCAGTTAATAGGAAAAAATCAGGTAATATCCAAGTTCCTGCAAACAAATCATAGAATAAAGCCCAGAAAATACCGACTAAGGCCACACCAATTACTAACCAATTAAGCTTGGCTCCAACCTCTTCTCCAGCTAACAAACCAACAATTATGAGGAATATTATAATTAGAACAATCACTAAAGCTATATTAGATAAAAAATTATTTATTAAGTAGATTATAAATGAATTTTGGACAGCCAATAATCCAATAGCCATAGATACTATCGCGTGGATTGCTTTTTTATCTCCCAACACCTTAATCTTTTGTAAAATAGCAAAGACTACAGCAAATATCAGCAAGAAAGGCAAAAAAAACTCGAATAATCCAAACCCTTGAAGTGATAAAAAAAGATCTGCAAAATTAACTACCATTTATTTCTTTCCTCCTTTTTCTTCCTCTTTACCACGAACAACTAACCATATAGCTGCTATGATTACAATGAACATAATTAATCCGCCGATAACAGCACCACCAAAATTCTTTACAACATAATCAAAAATTATCTCAAGCACACTAACTCCATCAGTTTTTATTGCTTGTAGAAATATTCCTATAATTGCAATAAAAAATATAATCATAAAAAAAGAATACCATCCTTTATGCTCCTTTCTAAAATCTAACTCCCCAGATGCCCAAAAAGTCCCAATTAGTATTAAAAAAGATATTGATATTACTACTAATAAAACTACCTTTGGCAATGTATCATTAATGATCTCAACGATGTTTGCAGTAGCCACAACCAATAAGCCAATTACAAATGCGATTATAGCATTCAAATTCTTTTTAGACTTACCATCTTCTTGACCTAAGACCTTTGTTTTCTCTAGAATTGCGAAGACTAAGGTAAATATAAGCAAGAAAGGTAGGATAATACTAAAAAAACCAAATGCTCTCAAAAACTCTATTGCCGGCTCCAATACAGTTTTAACCATAAAAGAACTAAGCTATTAAAGAATATATAAGTCTTACTGTTCTTTTTCGCCTTCATAGGATGGTATAGCTGCTTTACTAATGATCATTATATCGCCAACAGCCTTAACTAAGCTATGTGGAACTATTACCCCTTTAGCACCACCGATTAACTTATCTAATGAAGAATTCCTTGTAGCCCTGATTCTCCATCCAAATACTTTATTTAAAGTGAGTATAACCTCTTCAATATCGCCGAAATATTCTCCAACATCTGTAAAAACACGCATATTATAAGTTTCGCTTATTTTCTTAGTATTCATTATTAATACCTCCACTACCTTAAGTTATAAAACGAAAAACCATTTAAGTATATATATCTTTCTTTTTTATAGTGATTAAGTACAAAAACCTAACAATGATTGGGACATCTCACATAGCTGTACAAAGTATAAGCGAAGTAGAGTCGTTTATATTAAAAGAAAAACCAGGCTTTGTTGCATTAGAATTAGATAAAAAAAGGTTCTTTTCTTTGTTATATAAAGAAAGGAAATTAAGATTAAGTGACATCAAAGAATTAGGTATAAAAATCTTCTTATTAAATTTCATTGGTTCTTGGATAGAAAAAAAATTAGGCGAGAGAGTTGGAATAAAACCTGGTTCTGAGATGAGAAAAGCCATAGAATGTTCCAAGAAGGTAGGTTCAAGAATATGCTTAATAGACCAGGATATAAAGATTACACTAAAAAACCTGTTAAAAACTCCCTTTACAGAATTTTTAAAATTAATCATTGATAGCATACTCGGAGTAGTATTCAAAAGAGAAACAATAAAAATTGATTTGAGAAAGGTACCAAAAAAATCAATAATTAATAAAGTAATTAACACAGTAAAGGATAGATACCCAAGTATTTACAAGAGCTTAATAGAGGATAGGAACAAGATAATGGCAAAAAGTTTAATTAGGCTAATGAATCTACATAAACAAGCGAGTATACTAGCAATTGTGGGTGCTGGTCATGAGGATGGAATAATAAAAATAATAAAAAATGAGGTTTAGTTTCAGCAAAAAAGAAACAGTGCATTTAGCACTATCAATTATATTACTAACAGCTATGCTTTCTTTGAATTCCACATTTTCAGCTGCAACCTTGATAAGACTTCTATTGATCATAACCACTTCTCTATTAACAGCAGTATTTTTTCAAAAATTAATTGGATTAAAATATAATCATGAAGTTGAATATAGAATTTGGGCATTAAAAGAATCTACCTTGACTCATAAGACAATAAAAAACCAGATAAAAAATATCTTTTACAATTACACTGGTTTAATCATACCTCCATTGCTATTCATCCTGACTAACGGGCTATGGGCTTTTTTAGCAATAGCGTCCTTTACAATATTACATCCTTTAAAGACTAAAATGGGCAGAATTTCAACTTTTTTAGAAGAAAAAGAAGTTGCTGCAATAGCATTCTTCGGAATACTTTCTTATATATTCGTAGCACTTATTTTAGATATAATCACAGGGTATACTAATCTGATAGAAACAAAAATTCCTATCTTATTGGCCCTTTACGCTTTAATCCCAATACCAAACCTGCCTGGAGCCAGATTATTCTTTGGAAGAAGAATAACATATTTCTTCTCATTAAGCTTAACAATATCATTATTCATACTGCTTCCAGTTATAGCTATGCCAGATTCATTAATAATTTCTATTATATTTTCCTTAATAATAATAGGATTATATTTCTATGCAATGGAGTCTGGAATAAAGCATCCATTTTCACTAGAAGAAACATCAGTAAGTATAGGATGGAAGCTGCTCTTCATCATAGTAATAATAGCAGTAATAGTCTTACTACTAACATTTTCACAAGTAAAGATAACTACAATCCTAGCATTATCAATAATAATTGCGACACTTATCATACTATCCTATTATTATTTAATCCAAACTAAAAAGTAAACTAAAGATTCCCTTTTGAGCCAGCCATATTATAAAGAACCAGCTAAAAAAACTAAAACCAATTCCTAAAATGAATAGGGCTATATAAAACCCGCTAAACAAATCTAAAAAGCTTGATGGGTCTGGTAAGAAAATCAATCCCTTAATCAACAAATAAAAAGCAAATGTAATAGCAAAGATTTCTCCTTTCCCAAATACTAAAAGCAATAAAGAGGTCGCTGCTATCAAATCCAATAATCCAAATAGTTTTAACACCATCGAGCAATAAAAAATAATTAAATTTATAAGGCTTCCTAAAAATTTAAAATTGAGGGGTTTAACACTACTCTAAAAAGAAAGATATTTAAAGTTAAGAGTTTATTTACCAATATGGATATTTCTGAAAATAAAAAATGCCCTAAATGTAGCTCTAGCGATACTTCCATGATTAATTTTGGGGAAATGCTCTTAATGAGATGTAATGACTGCGATTCAAACTTTAGTATATAATTCTACATCTCTTTCGGAGAATCAATAAACAACAATCTCAGGCCATCTTTGATAATATAAGAAGTCGCTACAGCCAAGCTCAATCTTGTAGCTTTTAATTTGTCTTCAGACTTTATTATAGAATATTTTTTATAATTATCATTAAATCTTTTAACTAAATTTAATAAATAATTTGAAATTATAGATGGTCTATGATTCTCTGCAGCCCCACTTACTATACGCGGATAATCTCCCAACAACTTTACCAACTCAAGTTCATCTCCATTTAATAGATTCCCATATACTCTAAGACTTCCTTTCTTTACTTTTTGTAAGATAGAATTTATTCTTGCATAAGCATATTGAATATATGGCCCTGTATCACCCTCAAAGGATAAACTCTCATATGGATTAAAATTTATATCTCTGGCTGGATCAAACTTTAATATAAAAAAGATTAATGCTCCGAAACCAATCTGTTTTGCCCTACTCTCTTTTTCTTTCTCGCTTAAAGAAGGGTATCTTTTATCTAATTCTTGCTTAGATAAAGTGAGCATTTTGCTTAGGATATCATCTGCATCAACAATTTTACCCTCTCTAGACTTCATCCTCCCTTCTGGCAAATAAACCATCCCATAACTCAAATGATAGTTTTTTTCAGTATTCTTTGATTTGAGGAGGGCTAATAATCTAAATAATACCTTAAAGTGGTAATCCTGTTCAGATCCAACGACATAAACTGACTTGTCTAATTTATAATCCTTAAACTTCTGCTCAGCCAAATACAAATCCTGTGTTATATATAAAGAGGTCCCATCTTTCCTCAACAAAACCTTCCTGCCTAATTCAGGTCCTAAATCAACAGATATACTTCCATCCTCACTTCTTTCAAATAGGCCTTGTTTATAACCATCTAGGATTATTTTTTTCCCTTTCCAATAAAAATCATGTTCATTGTAAGTTTTATTAAATTTTATGCCTAATTGATCATATGTTTGATTAAAGCCATCTAAAGCCCACTTTGTCATCTTAGACCAAAGCGCTTTAGTTTCCTTATGACCTTGTTCCCATGCATTCAACAATTGTTGTGCTTCTTCTTCTAAAGAAGGTTCTTCTTTAATTTTCTGATTATACAAAACATAGAAGTCACCAACAAAATGGTCTGATTTCTTATCTGGTTTTTTATTTTTACCATATTTTTTATATGCGACGATAGCTTGGCAGATGTGTACGCCTCTATCATTATTCAGATTAGCACGGATTACTTTATTTCCTCTTTTTTCTAAAATCCTAGAAAGACTTTCTCCAAGAAATATATTCCTTAGGTGACCCAAATGAAGGGGTTTATTTGTATTTGGAGATGGAAATTCCACCATTATCTTTTTTTTCTCTTTACCAGAACCAAACTTCTCTTTCTCTTTTAAAATTTTAGTTAGTATAATCTCTGCCAATAGAGGTTTATTAATAAAAAAATTAAGATATGGTCCGACAGCCTCTACTTTACTAAAATATTTATTTAATTTAATTTGGTTCTTTAATTCTTCTGCTATCTTATGTGGTTCTTTCTTATACTTTTTTGCTAAGAAAAAACAAGGTAGAGAAAAATCACCATAATTTTTTTCTTTTTGGACTTCCAATAAATTAGAAACGTCTTCTTTAATTACCTTTCTAATTAAATTAACTAACTCATTTTTAAAATCCATAGGATTATATAGAAAAATTTGTTTTTTAATGTTTCTATTACTTCTTTAGCTCTTTAGACTTAAAAGTCAATTTCTTAATAATATGCTCCTTACCCTTCCAATACAATGCTTCTTTCCATACTTCTTCAATCCTATCAACAGAAATTATTTCTATTTTATTTCTAGCTTCTTCTTTTAAGATTACATCTTTTTCATTAGACTTTGGGATTATAACCCTCCTTATACCAGCTTCTATAGCAGCTTCTACCTTAGAGCTCACTCCGCCTATGGCCAATACCTCTCCCCTTATACTTAAGCTGCCAGTTATTGCTGTATCTTGCCTTATAGGAACTTTCTGTAAAGCAGACATGACAGCTGTTGCAACAGCTATTGAAGCTGAATCTCCTTCAACACCTTCATGAGTTTGTAAGAATTGAACATAAATATCGTATTTCTCCTTAATATCCTTTCCAAAATAATTCATAATAATAGCCGATACATTCTTTACAGCTTCTTTAGCAATCTCGCCCAATCTTCCAGTAGCAATAATTTCTGCTTTATCTCCACCAGGAGTAACAGCTGCTTCTATGGGTAAAACAATACCAGAATATGATGCTGCATCACCTATAACAGCTAAACCATTAACTCTTCCTATCTGCTTACCCTCACTCAAGATAACAGCATATTCTTTCTTACTTTCTATGTATTTATCAGCTATTTGTTGTTCTAAAGGTCTTGCAAAGAATTTCGCCCTGATAACATGTGCCTTATTAACTAACTTAGAGTCATCTTCTAAAGCCAAATCGCCTGCAGCCCTTATTAATCCACCAAGTCCTCTTAACCTAACTGTCAGCTTACCGCTTCTACCAGCTCTTCTTCTACCTTCTTCAATTATTTCATCAACAGCTTCTTTACTAAAATGAGGGATTTTCCCATCTTTAACTACTTCTTGAGCAACAAACTTAAATAGATTATTTCTATTTTCTAAATTATCGTCCATAACATCATTCATATAGATTTCATAACCATAACCCCTTATCCTAGACCTTAAAGCCGGGTGCATTTGTTTTAAACTATCCATATTTCCCGCTGCAACTAAGATAAAATCTGTGGGTGCTGGTTCTGTTCTAACCATAGAACCAGAGCTCCTTTCACTTTGCCCGGTTATAGGGTATTTCCTTTCTTGTAAAGCTGATAACAACTCTTGCTGGCTTCTTGGAGATAATGTTGCAATTTCGTCTACAAACAAAACCCCGCCATTAGCCCTATGAATCATACCAGGAATTATTCTTTGGTAAGCTGGTGTGCCTAACCCGCCTGACTGTAAAGGGTCATGAAGTACATCGCCAAGCAATGCGCCTGCATTAGCTCCAGTAGCGTCTATAAAGGGTGTTCTCTTGGTCTCAGAATTGTCAACCAATAGTTTTGGAATCTGTTGTTCAAGTGGTTTAAATCTTTTATTTAAATTTACAAAAATTACAAATGCTGCTAAAAAAACCATACTCCCTATTAAAGACGCTGCTGCTAATATTGCACCAGTAGTTGGATCATAAATATTGGAATAATACCTTAAAACTAACCAGGGAGAAACTACGGCAAAAAGTAAAAGTGCGAAAAATAAGAGGCTTTGGGTTTTATGCGACCCCATAGACTGTAATTTTAACCTTTGAATAAAATTCTTCCCTTCGCCCCGAGGCAGTGTTTTTATTAAAGGGAGATTATCATCTTGCGGGTTTAAGGTTGAAAGCATGTCCACTAACCTCTCGTGAGGTAACAGCGCTGATAAGGCTTGACCAATGAGGCTTTTACCCGTACCAGGTTCTCCTATAAGAAGAATGTGCCTCCTTTGTTTAGCTACCTTTCTAATAAGAGCTACAGATTCCTCTTGGCCAATAACCTGGTCAACCATTTTTTTAGGAATTTTTATTTCTGCTGTAGACTTAAAATTAAACGGCTTGGTCATCTTACAAGAACAAAGAAATTATAAAGAATATATAAAGGTTTTCTATCCCATATCCTCTTCTGCTATAACAACAAAATCCCCAACAGCTACCACAGCGCTAAAAGGAATCAAATGTTTGCCTTCCTCGTCTTTTGCTAAATCCAACCCTTCAATATAGCCTGTTGGCTTAGAAACAATAAGGTGGAGTAGTTCCCCTGATCTGGTTTCAAAGAGTATATTTCCTACCTCTCCGAATCTTTTTCCATTTTTACTTACAACAGTCTTTCCTATAAGTGTTTTTGAATATTTCTTCTCTACATCTTCTGCCATACTACATTCTCCCCCTTTGAGTGGATATAAATATATGGGTACCACTTATTTATATATCTTTCCCTAAATTAAGAATTATAAAGATTTCCATTGGAACTCCCCCCAAGGTTTCATATGGAAGAAGTAATTATAAAAAAGTTTCGTGTAGAATAAAACTTTAAGTATGAGATGATATTGTGGGGGGTTCCTCCGACAAAGCTATTTAAGTTTGAAGAATTTTAATAAGAATTTTAGATTGTTATTATAAGCCTTATAACCTTAATCTTTAACTATTATATAATAATAAATATATTTATATATAAATTTATAGGTTATATAAAATATAAATTAAAAAACCAAAAAGTTTCCAAAAGAAATAAAGGTACCCCTAAAGAAGAAAAATAATCACCTAAACCTAAAAAGACAAGAAGTAGTTCCATTAGAAGGCTAGGTGGGTGTATACGCCTTTTATAATCAAAAAGTATTTAAACAAAACTTTAGTTAAGAAGAATGCTAAAATGAAGAAAGGGGGTTTAACTAATTTTTTCGAGAATTTTCTAAAGAAAGAGTCTATCTTCAAAGATAAAGCATCTTTGCAATACAACTTCTTCCCCGATACAATCTTGCATAGAGAGGAAGAAATAGAACAAATAGCAGGTGTACTAGCCCCAACACTAAGGGCAGAAAAACCATCCAACCTATTTTTATATGGGAAAACAGGCACTGGAAAAACCTTGGTTGTGAAGCACGTAACCGCACAACTATCTAAACTTGCAAAAGAAAGAAACCTGCCCATAACTGTAGCCTATCTAAACTGTAAATTAAAAAGGGTAGCAGATACAGAATATAGACTCATTGCACAAATTGCAAGGGAATTTGGTCAGGAGGTTCCAGCAACAGGTTTGCCTACAGACGAAGTATATAAAATATTTATAGACTCCTTAAATAGCAAAAAACAAATTTTAGTACTTATTTTAGATGAAATAGACCAATTGGTAAAAAAAATTGGAGATGAAGTCTTATATAACCTTACAAGATTATCCTCAGAATTTAAAAATGTTGAAATAGTTATTATTGGAATCTCGAACAACTTGGTTTTTGTTGATAACCTAGACCCGAGGGTTAAGTCCTCTTTATCAGAAGAAGAATTTTTATTTAACCCATATAATGCTTTACAACTACAGGATATTCTAAGACAACGGGCAAAATTGGCTTTTAAGAAAGACGCCTTAGAAGAAGGTGTTATAGAAAAATGTGCAGCCTACGCCGCAAGAGATCACGGCGATGCCAGGAGAGCTTTAGAACTTTTAAGGGTTGCAGCAGAATTGGCCGAAAGAAAGAATAACCAAAAGATAGCAATAACCCACTTAGATTTAGCAGAAGAAAAAATAGAAAGGGATAGGGTTATAGATATTTTAAGAACACAACCAAAACAATTCCAACTAACCCTCTACGCCATAATTTTATCTTCTTATAAGAGCGAGAGCAATATCTTTACAGGAGAAATTTATGAAACCTATAAAGAAAATTGTTCAAAGATCGGTTTAAAACCCCTTACTCAGAGGAGAGTATCAGATATCATAGCAGAATTAGATATGCTTGGTGTAATAACCACAAAGATTATTTCTAAAGGGCGGTACGGAAGAACAAGAGAGATAAGATTAGCTATACCCTCCTCAACAAAACCTGAGGTACAAGCCATTTTAAAAGATGGTTTAAATTTATGAGCGACTCCCAAAAAATTAGCGCCTTCCTCGAAAAAGGCTTTTTAGTAAGCCCAGACGCTTTAACCACAATAGAGGAAGACCCAGAAGGTAGCGTTGTTTTATATAATCAATTAAATGAAAAAAAATCACAAGGAAAGTTAGTCATAGTAAATAAAGATATTCTATCTTTAATTAACAAAAACAAAGAAATTATAGATATAAACTGGAAAGAATTTGAAAGGTCCAAAGCGTTAGTTGAAAAAGGAAAGGATAAAAGAATTTACAACACCTTCTTAGATTTACTCAATTATGAAGAACAAAAGGAAAAATTAAACAAGATTTTAGGAGAAGTCCAAAAACCAGATGGGATCACAACGATAGAGTCAACACCCCAGATAGGATCCAGCGTAATCGTCTTACAGTCTCATAACAAAAAACCTAAAAAAAGAGAGGTAGGAGACTTTGTAAAACATTTAAAGGTTAGGTATGATAAAATAAAGCCTATTTTAACAAACCATCAAACCCTGCAAAACATAATTTCTATAGGAAAAATCCCCTTAAAAAAAGAAAAAGAAGAGGTAACTTTAATTGGCTTAGTGCGTGATAAACTCATAACCAAGAATGGAAATACCTTCTTAACTCTGGAAGACCCTACAGGAGAAATAAAAGTTTTAATCTCAAAAAACAACAAATCTCTGTGGGAAACATCCAAGGAAATTGTCTTAGACGAAGTCTTGGCAATATCAGGCGTCCTTGGCAAAGGGATAGTGTTCGCTAATAACATAACCTTTCCAGGTTTGCCCTTAAATAAAGAACTTAAAAAATCACCGGATGAAGTTTATATAGCCTTTATTTCAGATATCCATGTAGGATCAAGGTCTTTCCTCGCAAAGCCCTTTCTGAATTTTATAAATTGGCTTAACGGAGATATATCAAATAAAGAATTAAAAGAAATTGGAAAAAAGGTAAAATATATTTTCATAGCCGGAGATTTGGTGGCGGGAGTGGGTGTTTATCCAGGCCAAGAAACGGATTTGATAATCCCAGATATTAAAAAGCAATATGAAGAACTAGCAAAATATCTTATAAAAATTCCCGAGAAGATAAAAATGATTATAGCTCCTGGTAATCATGATGCAACAAGGTTATCAGATCCACAACCGCCTTTAGATAAGAATTTCGCAAAACCCATTTGGGATCTGCCTAATGCAACTTTGGTAAGTAGCCCATCTTTAATAAACGTACATGCTTCAGAAACCTTTCCTGGATTTGATGTGCTCTTATATCATGGAAATAGCTACCATTATTACAAAACCGAAGTAGAACGATTAAGATTAAGCAAAGCGCACGAAAATCCCACCCTAGTTACAGAATTCCTACTGCAGAAAAGGCATATAGCCCCAACACACGAATCAACTGTTCGCATTCCAGATGATGAAGAAGACGCCCTAGTAATAGAAAAAGTCCCAGATGTTTTTGTCACAGGAGATCACCATAGATCAGCAACATCTTTAGTTAACAATATAAATTTAATCGCTTGCTCATGTTTTCAAAAAAAGACAGATTATGAAGAAAAGAGGGGGTATGAGCCGGATCCAGGCAGGGTACCGGTCTTAAATTTAAAAACCAGGGAAGTTAAAATTATAGATTTTAATCAAGATGAATGAGATAAAACTTTACTTCAAAGATATAGATGAAAAAATAGAAAAAGCATACAGGTTGGCAGCTGTAGCAAGACTGCAAGGATATGACCCAACAGAGAAAGTAGAAATACCTCTCGCAAAAAATCTAGCAGAGCGTGTTCAGGGATTAATATCCATAGTTGCACCGCAAATAACAGAGTCCAATTTTCTAGAAAGAATAAAAGCCCTAGAACAACAATTCGGGCTTCAAGATTGGAGAGTTGCATTCAAAATAGCCTTAGAATTTGCTCAAGGAAAGATATGTAAGGTTGAAGACAAAATTAAGGCTATGGAGATAGGGCTAAGGGTAGGATTAGCATACCTAACTGTGGGGGTAGTATCATCGCCTTTAGAAGGATTTACTAGACTCCAACTTAAAAAAAGGTTTGATAACCAAAAAGAATATTTCTGTTTGAACTTTTCAGGCCCCATAAGGAGTGCTGGAACAACAGCTGTCTGCGTTTTTTTAGCTCTAGCAGACTATGTAAGGAAGAACATGGGTTATGCAGAATACGATCCTACAGAAGATGAAATTAACAGGATTAAAATAGAAGTCGCAGATTTTCATGAAAGGATTACAAATCTGCAATACCTCCCAACAGAGAAAGAACTAGAATTTATAGTAAAACATCTTCCATTACAAATTGATGGGGAAGGCTCAGAAAAGTTAGAAGTATCCAACTATAAAGATAGCCCAAGATTTGAAACTAATAAGATAAGCAATGGAACTTGTTTGGTGTTTGGAGAGGGAATAACCCAAAAAGGATCCAAGTTCTGGGGAAAATTTGAGAAGTTAACAAAAGAGCTGGATATGGAGCATTGGAAATTTATGGCAGATTTTGTTAAACTACAGAAAAAAATAAGATCTAAAGGACAAATAAAAGAAAAAGAAAATGAAAAGGTCCTGCCAGATTATCATTATCTGAAAGATGTTGTAGCTGGAAGGCCAGTTTTAGGTCATCCATTGAGGAGTGGGACATTTAGGTTAAGGTATGGAAGAACAAGGACATCCGGATTTTCAGAAGATGCGATACATCCCGCAACTATGAAGGTGCTATCAGATTATCTTGCTATAGGCACCCAACTTAAGATAGAGCGTCCTGGAAAATCAACAGTGCTTGTAGCCTGTGATCGCTTAGAAGGACCAATTGTAAAACTAAAGGATGGATCCGTCATTAAAATAGACACCAAAGAACAAGCAGAAGATTTGCTTCCAGAGATTGAAGAAATAATCTATTTAGGAGATATTCTAATCAATTATGGGGATTTTTTTAACAGAGCGCATGTCTTGCTTCCTCCAGGATACTGCGAAGAGTGGTGGTTTCAAGAACTAAAGAAAGCAGAACCATCAAAATCAGCTTTAATAACAAAATTAGGTCTAAAAGAGAATTTAGTAGAGTCACTTTTCAAAGACCCAATTTCAACAAAGATATCCTTTGAAGATGCCTATCATCTATCAAAGAAATTAAAAATTCCTTTGCATCCAAGCTATACTTTTCATTGGAGAGCAATAAACAAAGAGCAATTTCAGGCATTAATAGCTTGGTTAGAAATAGTAACAGTAAAAAGAGAGGATAATGAAATCAAAAAGATTATTTTTACTTTGGAGCAGGATACTAAAAAAATTCTAGAAAGAGAAGATCCCAAAAGAGCTTTAGAGCTAATTGGAATCCCGCACATAACAGCAAAAAATGAGTATGTGGTCATAGAAAAGGATTACGCAAAGGCTTTCGCATCATCCTTGGGTTTTTATTCAAAACTGTTAGATAAAGAAAAGATAAAAAGTTTAAGGGAGTTATATTATGAAGACACCCTGGAATCAATAAACAAGGTCTCAGAAACAGAAGTAAGAGACAAATCAGGTCATTTTATAGGTTCAAGAATGGGCCGCCCTGAAAAAGCAAAACAAAGAAAATTAACCGGCTCCCCTAATGTCTTGTTTCCTGTTGGTGAAGAAGGGGGGAGATTAAGGTGCTTCCAATCAGCTCTAGAAAAAGGGAAAATTAAAGCACAATTTTCAATCTATTTCTGTGAAGGCTGTAATAAAACAACAGTTTTTCCAAGATGTGAAACCTGTGATAAAAGAACTAAGAAACAATACTACTGTTATCTATGCAAAGAAGATAGCTTGACTGAGGAATGCCAAAAGCATAATAAAAATCAAACTTATAAAACAATTGAGTTGGATATAAATTCTGTCTTTAATGATTCGATGAGAAAATTAAAACTAAAACAATATCCCGCTTTAATAAAGGGGGTTAGAGGAACATCAAATAAAAATCACGCATCCGAAAATATTGCAAAAGGAATATTAAGAGCGTCGCACAACATTTATGTTAATAAAGATGGAACAACAAGATACGACATGACAGAGCAACATACAACCCATTTTAAACCAAAAGAAATTAGAACTTCTATAGAAAAAATAAAGGAGCTTGGTTACATTGAAGATATATATGGTCAACCTTTAAAAGATAAAGACCAAATCTTAGAGATAATGCCTCAAGACGTTATACTTCCTTCTTGCCCAAATTCCTTAGAAGAAGGGGCAGATAATGTTTTATTCAGGGTAGCAAATTTTATAGATGATTGCTTAGCAAGAATGTATAATCAACCAAAATTCTATAATCTAAAAACAAAGGAAGATTTAGTAGGGCACTTACTAGTCTGTCTATCTCACCATACAGCAGCTGGAGTAACAGGAAGGATAATTGGATTCTCAAAAACACAGGGTTTTATAACACACGCTTACACCCATTCGCTTATGAGGAGAGATTGCGATGGAGATGAAGCAGGAGTTATGTTATTAATGGATGCCCTGCTTAACTTCTCTAGGGAGTTTCTGCCAGCACATAGGGGAGCAACGCAAGACGAACCTCTAGTTTTAACATCAAAGATAATTCCCTTTGAAGTGGACGACATGATATTTGATATGGATATTGTTAAAGAGTATCCTTTGGAATTTTATGAAGCGTGTTTAGCCTTTAAGATGCCGTGGGATGTTAAAATAAAACAAATTAAAGATCTTCTAAATACAGACAACCCTTATCAAGGAACTTCATATACCCATGAAGTAGATGATATCAACAATGCAAATACTTGCTCATCTTATAAACTAATACCAACTATGCAGGAAAAAGTACAAGGGCAGATGGAGATAGCAGAAAAAATTAGAGCAGTAGACGAATCAGATGTAGCAAAATTATTGATAGAAAGGCATTTTATTAGAGATATAAAAGGCAATCTAAGAAAATTCTCCCTGCAGCAATTTAGATGTGTTAATTGCAATGAAAAATATAGAAGACCTCCATTAAAAGGATGTTGTTTAAAATGCAATGGAAAGCTAATGTTTACAATATCAGAAGGCTCTATTGTAAAATATTTAGGACCAGCTTTAAGTTTAGCAGACAAATATGATATTCCTAATTACATAAAGCAATCCTTAGAACTAACGAAGCAGAGAATAGAATCTGTCTTTGGAAAAGAAAGCGAAAAACAAGAAGGATTGGGCAGATGGTTTTAAAGCAAACTAATATAAATAAAGTAGACAGGGTTATGCTATGGAACTTTTTGGAAGAAAAGAAAAAATAAAAAATCAAGTTCTAAACCTCAAAACAAAAGAGAAACAAGAAGAGTCTAAAAGCAGTATTATTAAGCCGATAGCCCTTGGTATAGCAGTTTTAGCTATGATAGTCTTAGTAGCATTTCTAATAAAAAACACCCTTGTAATTATCTTAACCGCTGTAACAGGGCAGATAGGCTTTATAGTTTATTTAGCAAAAATTCTAGAAAAAGCGCAGGAAATAAAGCTAAGCAATTTAAAACAAAAAGAAATAGCAGAGCAAAAAGCAAAAAATCTCCAGCAACAATTAGAAAAAACAAAAACCCAGGAAAGGTACCAAGCCACTCCGAAGGTCTTAGTACCAAAGATTACGAACTTTGAAGACCTGAAAAAATACATAGAAATGACTTTTGGGCTAAGGTTTAAAAAAGAGGAAATAAATACAGCTTTAATATCTGCTGGTTGGTCGTCTGAACAAGTAGAAAAAGCCTTTTATGAAGTGTACCAAGCTAAAGCAAGAAAAACAGTATGATGGGCAGAATTAAACAGCCCATTAAATGATTTCTTCCACAGTTCACTAAAGGAGGTATTAAACCGACCATTGTGCTAACAAACAGGATAAGCAAGCCTAACCAAGAAGAAAATATAAAAACTAATAAAGTAACAAATAAAATTATAGAAAAACACAATACACTATATTTAATTTTAACAATCTGTTTAGAAAAGATCCTAGATAGACTTAAAGCTAAGGCAGCACCAACACCTCCGACAAACAGGCTAACGCCAATAAATAAAATAAAATTTTGCAATGTTAAAACTCCCAAAAATTTACTTACAACTACAATAGCGCCATTTCTAGCTTTATTTAAAACAAAAAGACTGACAAAGCTTAAAACAAAGTTTACAGTATTAACACCGCCAACTAAAATTAAAAATCCTCTATCCCCAATTTTACCAGCAATTTGAGAAGCTACTATGGAAGCCTGAGCACTACCTACTCCAGGCAGTAAAGAGACCAAACCACCTGCAAAAACACTGCTCCCTATAGCTCTAAACAAAATATTATTCTTTACTTTTAATCTTCTGAATCTCTGCTTAGGTATCTTAATTTTGTTAACTATGCTCAAAACCAAACTACTTGTACCAAATAACCCGCTTAAAAGAGGAAGTAGAGAATCTTTCATATTTAATCCAAAAACTCCCAAACCCAAAACACCCGAAATAAAAAATAAAATAAGGGCCCACACCCTTTCTTTATCTCTAAGAATTAATAAGATCACAATAAAAATCAAAAAATAAGCCATATATCTCTGTAAAAAAGGATAAATCTTTTCTACAAACAGAACTACAGGATAAATTAACAGCACAGCTAACCACAATCCGCCTAAACTACCAACGACTGTAAGTCTAACAGCGCCATAACCATCGCCATTTAAAAGCATTCTATGCCCTGGAAGGACATTTAATACTTGATCACTATCTGGAGCGCCTAAGAAAATTGTAGGAACAGCATCTAAAATAGTATGCGTAACAGCCATAGAAATAATGAAAACAGCTAAAATAAGTGGTTCTGTAAATTCAAGAAAAAACCCTGACAATCCTAAAAGAATTATGGATACAAGATTAACATGAACTCCAGGCACCAAACCAGTAAAGCATCCGGCTATTAGCCCTCCAATCGCTGCTAATACAATCTCTGCTAACATCGTCTACCCTACTTTAATTTCATCAGCCTCTATCTCTAGCTCACCCTTATACATAGTAACTACCCCATAAACTTCCAAAGGCATACTAGATTTTATTAATGTAGAATTATCAAAAGCAATTACCTTAATCTCATAAAGACCATCATTTAAGTTTAGTATTGTAACGCCACTGCCCAAACCAACCCTTCCAGCAGTTCCTTTCACTCTAACAACCTGATCTAAATAACCCTCATCAATATCTTTTATTTCTAACAATCCAACCTCTTTATTTTCTGCGATATAGAGAATAATCAAAATGCCAATAACACTTGTTAAAACCGCAATTAAAAGTAACCTTGCCATAACAGACCAAAACCTTTATATTTTAAATAACTTCTTTTACTACTTAATCTAACGAAATGGACATAAAAAAGAGGTTGGAATTAATAAAGCGGAATACTATAGAGATAATAAAAGAGGAAGAGTTAAATGAATTACTAAAAATAAAAAAACAACCAGCTGTATATCTTG
>Ga0209542_10009134_pt1 | contig 18275 bp, 22 predicted proteins | sample RifCSPhighO2_01_FD_184028 | JGI IMG/M metagenome (GOLD analysis project Ga0209542, IMG submission 184028) | Soil microbial communities from Rifle, Colorado - Rifle CSP2_plank highO2_0.1 (SPAdes) (version 2) | ecosystem: Environmental > Terrestrial > Deep subsurface > Rock core/Sediment ...
TTGGGGTGGGGAGGTTCACTATCAGAAATTATTTTTTTGTATCCTTTTTCATTTGTAAAATGATAAATTTCTCTTAAAGAATATGTTCTGAATAAATCTAATAAACGGTTAAGCATAATTTAAAAATACAAAATTAGAATTAATAAATCTATCTTTACTTATTTTTATTAAAACACTAAAAAAAATAATAAAAAATTGAAATTAATAAATCTATTCTTCTTTTTCTGCAGAGCTTTCATCAGATTCTCTTCTTATAACTTTTACAGAATCTAATTTTACAGTAATAGGAATTGGAATTGCAGCTTCCAATAACTCAACTACAATCTCTTCTTTTTGTTCATCTATTCTTTTAACTCTTGCTTTCTCTTTTTTAAAAGGTCCCTGTATAATTTCAACAATATCTTTTTCTTGTATATTAACTTGAGTTTTAATCTGTTCTAACATTGGTTCAATTTCTTCATACTTAACTTCCTTAGGCAATATACCTTTAGAATAAGGGATTCCAAAACAAGCTTGTTTCGCATCATCTTCAGTTTTAGATTCAATAAAAATATAACCTCTCATGCCATGGGCATTTATTAAACTATAAACTTCTAATTTCTTCTTTTTAACATTATTATCAATAAAGTCCATTACTTGTTCTTCTCTGTTTGCAGTTGTTCTTATTGCATATATTTTGTTTTCCATTATTCAAAACCACCTTTGGGCTAATTGCCAAGCCATATTAATTATAAAGCCTAATAATCCTATTAATAAAGTTCCTATTCCAGTTACTTTTACAATAGTTTTTAATTCTTCCCTATTTGGCTTTTTAGTTACCTGCCATACCCTTCTGCATTCAACCAAGAAAGATTTGAATCTTTGGCTTAGTGAAGGCTTAGTAACTTGATCATCCATTAATTTTAAGGTAAGGATAATATATTTAAAGGTTTTTATAATTTATCAGCCAATTCGTTTCCATCCAAAACCCCTGATCTCCTGGCAGCATTTCTTATATTCTTCTTTGCTTTATTATAAATAATTAGGCTGGTTGGTGGATTAGATATAACAACAGTACAGTTTAGATAATGAAAAGTCCGTCCATGGTTTCCTCCAATCTTAATGCCATCTCCTTTTAAAATATTTTCAATATTATCATATAACTGAGATTCAAAACAATACATTAAAGAACCATTTTCATAAGGTTTCTCTTGTATATTCATTTTAATCAAAAATTTCATCCCCTTGTTTGTATTTTGGATCTTTAAGTTCATCAACTAATTTTTCAATTAATCCTAAATTTTTTGCTGCATTTAATCTGTCATTTCTATCTCTTGAATAAATATCAAAATCAGCTTTGTTTTCACTTAATTTATATAATTCTATAGTGCACTTTAGGTAATTATAAAAATTAATATCTAAAACTACAGGAATCTTGACTCCGTCTCTTTGTAATTTGGTTTTAGCAATATTTATTAAGTTCTCATCATTAACAGTATACATATCACAATCCCCTTCATTTTTATAATTTACATCTTTTGCACACGACCCAACTCTACTTTCTAAAATCATTTTTTTCTCCTAGGCAACACTTTCTAATTGTTTATTATCATAATTTAATCTTACAGGAATTTGTTCATTGAATCCAAGTTTTTGAGTAGCTGAAACTCTTTGTTCTATATTTCCACCACAAATTTCTAATTGCCATTCTTTGTGATTAGGTTCATCAATTCTTACAGTAATGCCTTCATAAGCAAATACAGTAGTAAGAATCTTCTCATTTTCAGGAACAATAACATCATGATGTGTATGTTCCCCAATTCTTGCTGACAAAACAAAACAGGCTTTGGGATTTACTGGTATTCCATTAATATAAGAAGGACATAAATCAAAAAGTTTATTTTTAACAGCTATAGCATCTTCACATGTAACATAATAAAAACTTTTTTCTTTTAAATGGTAAAATTTAGGTTTCATTTTTCTCCATTAATCAACAAATTCTATTCCTAACTCTTCCTCGATTTCATTTCTTTTCTTCTCAGCTTTTTTAGGAGCTTTCACACTTCCAAATATTTGTGGTGAATGAACTCCAGTAACTATAATTAAAGTTCTTATAGTGTTTTCCAAATCCTCTGATATCTGTGCTCCCCAGATTATTCTTGCATCTTCATCTAATCTTTCCGTTATTACACTAACAATTTTTTTTGCTTCTTCTAAAGTAAGATTTGTTCCGCCGCAAATATTTATCAAAGCACCATTTGCTCCGGTTATATCTACATCTAATAAAGGATTGTTTATTGCTTTCTCTAAAGATTCCAAAGCCCTGTTTTCAGAATCAGATTCTCCAACTCCAATCATGGCAACTCCAGCCTTTCCCATAACTGTTTTTATATCTGCAAAATCTAAGTTTACTAATCCAGTTTTAGTTACTAATTCAGCAATTCCTTTTACAGCATTTGTTAATATTTCATCTGCAACTTTAAATGCAGTATGCAAAGGTAATCCGGGACACAACTCAAGTAATTTGTCATTAGGTATTACGATTAACGTGTCTACAGTTTGTTGTAATTTTTCTAAACCAATCATTGCATTTGCATATCTTCTTTGTCCTTCCATAGAAAATGGTAAAGTTACAATTGCTACAGTTAATATTCCAAGTTTTTTTGCTATTTCAGCAACAACAGGAGCAGCGCCTGTTCCCGTACCTCCACCCAATCCACAAGTTATGAAAACAATATCACTGTCCTGTACTTTTTCTTTTATTTCTTTTTCACTTTCTTTTGCAGCATCTTCACCAACTTTAGGAACAGAGCCTGCACCTAATCCAGAAGTTAATTCTTTTCCAATTAAGATCTTTTCATTAGCATTAGTATAAAGTAAATCCTGTGCATCAGTATTTATTGCAATTGTTGCAGTACCAGTAATCCCAACTTCAGACATTCTATTTATAGTATTGTTCCCACCGCCGCCGCAACCAATTACTTTGACTCTTGCACGATGTCTTAATACCATCTGTTCAAGTTCTTCATCTATTGCAGTAGCCTTCTTGGGCGCCTGTTTAAGTCCAATTGACGCTTTTTCTGAAGCCTGTCTTAAAAAACTCTCCATAAGTGTTAAGAATTACAAAACTAATATTTAATATTATCGTTAAAATGTTAGATATATTCTAATTTATACTATTTTCTTAATAAAATTATATTTTAATTAAAAGTAACATCTAAAGAAACTAAATCCTTAACTTTCCTCTTAAATTCTTCTTTTATATTTTCAGCTAATTTGTTTTTATTTAATTTTATCTCAGCTTCATTACCATCTAACTTAATTTCAAACTCTTTTTTTCTTAAACCAAGCAGATTATTTGTTAGTCCCTCAACTTTTTCTTTATTGTCTGTAATTACTCTGTTGATTTTTATATTATATATTATATTTTTCCCAGCTAAAGGATGATTAAAATCTATTGTTGTTCTTCCGCCATTTACAGTTCTTATTGTTCCAATCAATCCAGATGCATTTATTTGTAATCCCGGAAATGGCCTTATCTTTTGTTCATGTAAAACACTTGTAGGAACAATCTTTACTAAATTAGGATCTTTGTTTCCGAATGCTTTTTCAGGAGATAATTCTATTGTATATTCTTTGCCAACTTCTTTTTCTATTAATTGATGATCTAATTCTTTTAATATTTGGTGTTCCCCAATACAGATTATCTTTGATCCATATTCTGCTTTCGGATTAAATAACTTTTCTTTTTTTGCAGTTTCTTCATCAGTTAAATCAAAAATTTGATCAGTTTCTTTGACTTTTCCAGTATATGAAACTTCAACAAAATCTTTTTCTTTTACTATAACCATTAATAATTTACGATTTTTAAATAATATTTAATCTTTTCTATTGGGTTACATTGTAACGTAAGCGGGAGTTATTGGACTCAAAAAAATTATTTCTTCTTTCTGGCTGGTTTATCCCAATAAGCAGATTTACAATTTGGGCATAAAATAGGATATTCTTTTTTTCTTGGTATCCACTCGTGGTTGCATCTTTCACATTTATACCCCTTAACTTCTATTTTTATTTCTGCCATATCTAAATATAGAGATTTATTCTTTATAAAACTTACTTTTTAAAGTATTAACTATATAGCTGCTAATTAACTAGAGAAACATTTATATAGTTTAACTTACTTATATAATTAGTAATTAATTAAGTAAATATAAAGAGGGCATAAAGCCCCTTAGATTCCACCCGCGAAGATGAAATCCAAAGATATAATTCAGCAGAAGTATAAAAATGTAATCTGTTCTAAATGCAATTCTAACCAAACTAAAAAAGATGGTAAAAGAAAAACGCAGAACAGAGGAAAAATACAGAGATACAGATGTAAGGAATGTAACTTCAGATTTGTTATTGATGACGGTTTTTATAGAGAAGTTTGCAAAATTAAACTAAATAACTTGGATTAAGCCATTGGCTTAATCTGAATAAGAACCTATGGTTCTTATGATCTCCTCTTGAATATTATACTTTACCGTCGATAAAAATATAAACAAGTTTAACTTACCTGTTATTAGAGGTGGTTTTTATGAATGATTTAATTGATTTTGCTTTGCAAACAAAATTTGAGAAGGTTAAAAAGTTAAGAAATAATCTTGAGGAATTTAATAAATTATTAAACTGGAGAAAATTCTTAAAATATTTTCCAACAAGAAGTAGCTTTGTTGGAAGACCAGAATATGAAAAGATATTAATGATAAAAATATTATTTTTACAATCATGTTATAACTTAAGTGATGAAGAACTGGAATATCAAATTCATGATCGCTTTAGTTTTCAGCAGTTCTTAAATTTTCCAGAAAGCATTCCTGATTATTCAACAATCTGGAGGTTCAGGGAAGAATTAACAGAAGGAAATTTAATAGAAGACATTTGGAGCGAGCTCCAAAGACAAATGATAAACCATGGAATAACAATTGAAAAGGGAGTTATACAAGACGCAAAATTTATCACAGCTGATCCAGGAAAAAAACATTCTGGAATGACGGGAAGAGGAAGGGAAGCAAAGACAAGCAGAAATGCAGATGGCAGTTGGACTAAAAAAGGAAAGAAAAATATTTTTGGTTACAAGATGCATACAAAAGTTGATTTGAAAACCAAGCTAATAACATGTATGGGTTTAAGCACAGCAAAAACCCATGATGGAAGAGTTGATTTAGCAGAAAATGGTGAAGTAATTTATAGAGATAGGGGATATTCAGGGATGGGAACAAGGGCAAAAGGAGATGCAACAATGAAAAGGGGAAAATTAGAACCACATGAAATTCTTAGAAATAAAAGAATCAGCAGATTAAGATGTAGAGGAGAACATCCATATGGAACAATGACAAGAAGCTTAAAAGCAGGGCATACAAAACTAACAACATTAACAAGAGTATATATACAACAAACATTTGTATGCATAGTTTACAACTTACATAGGTTAAAATTTCTGCTGAAAAATCTTGTAGCGTGAGCTCTAACAAATAAACAAGAAAATATAATTAATTAAGGAGTTTATAAGAACATTTGGTTCTTATCCAAGGCTTCAAGTTTGAAGCCCAATTAAAAAATAGAATTATTCAAAGTTCTCTATAGATGAAATGGAGAATAGAGTTAAACTTACAAATAAAAATTTAAAAGAATTTCTAAAAATACATGAAAGTGCGATTGATGCTTTTGGTCACATAGAAAATGCAATAAATAGTGGAAATTTCAAGAAAATTAAAGAACCTGGAGAAAGACTCATACACTCATTAGAAAGTTATGATAGTTTAATAGAAAATCATTTAAAAAAGCCCAGAATAAATCATTATTTATCGTGGCCATTGATAATTTCACCAGTACCTCAAGGATTTCAACAATTATTATTTAGAAATACAATGTTTTCCTTAGAAAATTTATCAAGAAGAGAAATGAAAGATATATTTATTCCTGGGAATAGTTTGTATGGAGAAAATAATGGAAAAAAATATCAAGGAAGACCACAACCAGACCATAATGATGATTCCTATAAGGGAAAATTGGAATTAATAAAATATTATCTTAGAGAAATTTTTAGAATGTAATTATGATTTAATTATTGATAATCTAATTTAGTAACTTTTATAAAATGATTAAATAATAGAATTTACAATGGAAAATCCAATTCTTTATTCTTTGGCAAGTGTCATAATCGTAAGTTTGATCTCTTTTATTGGTGCAATTAGTCTGGCAATTAATAAAAAGAAGATACATAAATTTATAATATATTTAGTAAGTTTTTCTGTTGGTGCCTTATTTGGGGATGCTTTTTTGCATTTATTACCTCAAGCAGTAAAAGAATTTGGATTTGGTTTAAGAATTGGATTATATGTCTTATCAGGAATATTATTATTTTTTATAATTGAAAAGTTTGTACATTGGAGACATTGTCATATGGAAGGCAAAGGTCATCATCACTCTTTTGCTATCATGAATTTAATGGGTGATGGATTGCATAATCTTATTGATGGTTTGATAATTGCTGCAAGTTACCTAATAGACATACGTCTTGGAATTGCTACAACTGTTGCTATAATATTGCATGAAATTCCCCAGGAAATTGGAGATTTTGGAGTCTTATTACATGGCGGTTTTACTGTTAGAAAAGCTTTATTTTATAATTTTATAATTGGGGCTACTGCAATTTTAGGGACATTACTTGGATTGTTATTAAATAATTATTTTGAGCATTTAACTAAATTTCTGATTCCATTTACTGTCGGAGGATTTATTTATATTGCTGGTACTGATTTAATTCCTGAGTTACATAAAGAAGTTGGATTTAGAAAATCATTATTACAATTTTTTATGTTATCATTAGGGATATTGATTATGGTTGGATTACTTTTTATTGAATAGATGTTTAACAAATTTATCAAAATATAGTCAACCAACAAAGTAATTAGGTATTTTTTATGTTTGTTGTTGACTGACAGCAAATCACTTTTAACCTAAGAATTTATGTGGTTTGCTATATTCAGCTTCTTAAATATCTAAGATAATTTTCATGTTTTCTTAATGTATGATTTACTACGTAATCTTTTGAACTTGATTTTTGGACATAATCTAAAATTTTATTTTTTAAATTGTGGAATGATGCTGCGCTTCCTAGAGTTAACAACAATACAAAAGTTGAATGACAGGCCATTGTAGAAAGACTTATATTTTGATAATCTGTCAGGTAATTTAATGATGCTGCACTACCGTGAATATAAATTGCGAAACAAGACATATTTATTCCAATTTCTTTTAAGAAAATTTTTCTTGATAATTTATTTGCAATTTTTTCTAGATTTTCCACAATGAATAATAAAACTCCATATTAATTAATTTAACCATTAACCTATTCCAAAATTTTATAAATTGTTTTATTTCTCTTTATTATTGAAGCCCCGATCGTCTAGCCCGGTCAAGGATAGAGCCCTCTCGAAACAAGTTTTTTGAAAAATCTTGAGCAAAATGGAGTAAGGCTCTGACGCGAGTTCAAATATTGATGAGTACTTTAAGTTATTCGTCATTGAGAGTCTCGCTCGGGGCATTATATTCTTTATGTAAGTTCCATTTTTGTCTACAATGTAGGTGCGGGCTTTTATAACAGCAAATCAAAACTTTCTTGTAGAAAAAATGTGGAATAAATTTTAGATTCATTAATTGTTATGCTGATTTATAGCAAACCAATAAATTCTTAGGTTAAAAGTGATCTGCTATCAACCAACAACAAATATAAAAATACTTAATTACTTGTTGGTTGACTCTATAAAATTTTTAACCTTAATAGAACTTTCTTTTTATATCATGAATTGGAAATTCTTAGAAGAGAAATAAAAACAGACTATATCATTAATACTAAAAAACAAAATTTATCCATAGCCTATAAGCCAATGTTAAATAATATATTGATTCAAAGCTAATAACTTAATTTGGAACAGAAATGATACAAGTATATATTTTATGTTATTATTCTTAAGTTTAGTTTATCCTAAGAAAAAATAAAAATTTACCTTTTAATTTTCGCGGCGCGTACCCCGAGCCCCGCATCCGAGCCAGTAGGATCCCCGTCGCAGTCCAATCTGGCCCCGCCGGAATTAGCGACGAACCCAGCGACAGCTCCATCTTTTGGATGCCAGTAATATACATTTCCTGAAGAATTATTTTTAGGTGGAAGTCCTTGTTGTGTTGCATGACCTAGCCAATAATCTAAATCTATTCCTGGAAGTTTATTATCTCTTAAACATTCTTGCAATGGTTCTGTAACTTTTTCTAAAGTTCCATCACTTTTTATTTTGTGATAAGTTATATTCCAAGTTTCACGAACTACTGGAATTTCTCCTTTACTAAATTTAGCATCAAGCCATTCTGCTCTGTAAGGACTTCTAACTGTTAAAATATCATCAAGTATTGCTGTAATTTTTCCTGAATCAACCCTTGATCCAGATCCATCATAAACTCTACCGCCTTTCAAATATGCAAGAAAATCAGCATACTGTCTTGGAGTTAACATTAACGAACCTTCTTGAACAACTCCCTGAAAACATTGATCCCAATTTTCATTTAAATGTGTTCTAGAAGTTGGAACTAATAAATCAGGATAAGAATAACTTCCGTGTATTTTTCCTGGCAGTATTAAGTAAGTATTAGGATTTTTAATTCTAGCAGGTGAGGGTTTTCTATCATCAGTTCCTGGAATTGTTTCTCCTTTCAACAGAGCATCTGCTACATCATCTAATCCTTTTGGATCTATTGGTATAATTGGTTTTGTCATTGTGTTCCATTTATTCTACTATTGTATTCTGCAGCTACATGACTGGCTAACATTATTGCATATGGCTTATCTACATCTCCTAATTTTCTTATTGCATTTTTAGCTACAGTTCTAAGTTGATCAGGATCTAAATTTTTCCCTTTATGTTTTCCAGTTCTTAAAATACCTAATGCTGCTCCATAAATATTCTTAGCTTCACTGCCCATCATTTCCGCATGTTCAGCTTCTACTTTTCCAATTAAATCCCTAACAAAATCAATCCTATCATTAGCATATACAGAATTTTCAGCTAAAGCTTTAGAAGTTGGTTGTAGTTTATGCCATAACAGATATGGTGCTACTGCTTTTACATCTTCTAATTCAACTTGATCTTTTCCATTTAGCCATGCATAAGCCCTTGCATATCTTTGCAATGCTTTTGCTGTTCTTACACTAAGTTCATTTACTGTATAATTAAATGGTGAATCTGTAAAGTGCCCAGCTGGAGCATTGTCTTGATCTACTTGCCATGCATTTCCTTTTGTTGCTCTTACAAGACTGTGACTTGCTGCTTCAGAATATCTTAAAGAAGCATACAAGAAATCTGCAAAAGAACCAACTTCATCTACTTCATGTTTAACTTCAGGATTCATTGCTTTGATTTCTTTTCTTATTTTATCAGTGTCAAGTTTTAAATCTGAAGGAACTTCTAATAATCTTTCTAAACTCTTTCCGTTTCCGTTTAACTTTTCATCTCCTCTTTCTCTGATTCTTGTTAAATCCCAAGGTTGAGGGCTTGTTACCATTACAGCAACATCAAATCTATCTAAAAATGGAGGCGTGAAATGGAATGTTCCTTCATCTGCATAGTTTGCAGTTACGAATAATGGTCCAGGATTTGCTGTTAATAATTGCCCACCATAAACTGCTTTTCCTGTATCTACTAATCTCATTATAATACTTAAAACATCTGGGGGCGTTCTATTTCCTTCATCTAATATTTTAACTGGACATTCTAAAAATCTATTTGGAATTACTACTCTTTCTCCACTACTAACTAATTTTCCTAAATCAAAAGAAGCAACCATTTTTTCTTCTGTAAGTTGTGGATGTCCTTGTATTTCTGCTGCTAAAATTTCATCTAAAGGAGTATTGCTGAAAAAATGTCCTGCAAATTCTGCACCAGTTGTTTTACCAATACCTGGAGCCCCAGTTATTAACATAGTTCCATGATGTAATAATGATGTCAAAGTTGCAAATAATAAAGGTGAAGCATAAACTTTTGAATCAAGTTGAGCCAAATGAATTTTATATCCTGCTCCAGCAGCTAAAGAAACTTCTTCAGGTTGTTTTGTGAAAACATCAAAATTTGAACTAACGTAAAAACCTCTATCTCCAATAATCTTATATAAAGTTTGCACTTTTTGCTGTTCAGTTAAATTACTCATTTTCAACTCCTTCAACAATGTTAATTTTAACTTCTACGATAGTTTTTGGTTTTAATTCTTTGCTTAAGAAACCAGGTATAACTATTACAGCCTGATTTCCATGTTTTGCAATTTTCTTAGTTATAGTATATGTTTTAGTCATGTTTTATACATAAATTATATCTAGTTACTACTTAAAAGTAAGCAAATATTTATAAGGTTATCTATTCCTTTATGGAAGTTTGAAAATACATAAAATATTAAAATGGTTATTAAAGAGCCAAACTACCCTAGAGAGCCGACTCTCATGGTACTACAAGGTATGTAAACGGAGAAGCAGACTAGGGCTACACGCAGACACATTACTGCATGGACGATTTAAGTCTATATGCAATAAAATACAATAACGATAGTTAGTAGTAATGAAAAACCTTGGGAAAGTTTGAGCGAATATTAAAGTTATGGTGAATATTTGATGGGTCTGCTACAGCTGTCGCTAGGTTCAACGCTAATTCCGGCAGGGCCAGATTGAACTGCAACAGGAATCCTACTAACTCGAAATCTTAAAAAAAGACGAGATTGCGGGGCTCGGAATAACCTTAGTCAAGTTCTCTAGGGCTCACAATGAAAACTTACAAAAATATTTACAAAAAAGTCTGTTCTTTAGAGAATCTAAAATTAGCATATGAAAAAGCGAGAAGAGGAAAAAGCCATAAAGATTATGTCATAAGTTTTGAAGAAAATTTAGAAAAAGAACTTAATAAGTTAAAAGAAGAACTGGAAAACTTCACATATGAACCGCATGAACTAAAAAGATTCGTTGTAAGAGATCCAAAAACAAGAACAATACACGCTTCTGCATTCAGAGACAGAGTAGTTTATCATGCATTAGTAAATGTTATAGAACCAATATTTGAAAAAATATTTATTTACGATTCTTATGCAAGCAGAAAAAACAAAGGAACACATAACGCAGTATTAAGATTTGATAAATTTATAAGAAAAGTTTCCTTTAATGGAAAATTAGTAAATAGCGCCGTAGATAATAATATGGTTATTGGTTATATCCTAAAGGCAGATATTAAGAAATATTTTGAAAATGTAAATCATGAAATATTATTACACATAATAAAAAAGAAAATAAAAGATGAAAATATAATTTGGTTAATTAATAAAATATTAAATAATTACGAAATGAAAAAACAAGGTATAGGGATGCCTTTAGGAAACTTAACGTCACAATTCTTTGCAAATGTTTATTTAAATGAATTAGACTATTTTGTAAAACACGAATTAAAAGCAAAATATTACATAAGATATGTTGACGATTTTGTAATTTTATCTAAATATAAGGAAATTCTTAAAGATTATATGGACAAGATAAATAATTATCTTAGAAATAATTTAGGTTTAGAACTTCATCCAGATAAGTCAAAAATTATGCCTTTAAAACATAGAATAACTTTCTTAGGATATAGAATATTCTATCACTATAAATTATTAAGAAAAAGTAATAAAAGAAAATTCTACAAATCACTAGATTGGAAGATTGAACTATATCAAGAAGGCCTTATTTCTTACGAAGAGCTTTTTGCTATATTGAAAGGCTGGACTGGTTACTCTGTATGGGCAAATACATATAAAATTAGAAAGAACTTATTTAATAAAGTAGAAGATATTAAAAAATAATTATTTCTCTGCATTCCAATAGCGGAAGCTTAGAAGCTAAATAGATAATAACTGGGAAAACCAAACACAAAAGATATAAAAAAACGAAGATTAAAATAAATCTATTCGTTAAAATAATCGGGAGTTCCAATATAATAAATAATATAAATAAGTTTAGTTATAAAATATTAGTTTGGTTTAAAAAGTTAAACAAGGTAACACAAAACTATTTTCTCTAATAAATTTAACCCACGCTCGGGCATATTCTTATCTTAAATTAGAACATAATTATCAAGTTATTAAATCTTCTTCTAGATTTTCAAAATGTCCAAAACTATATGCTTTACGGAAAGCTATAATTACTGCTTCAATTTGGTCTTTTGTATATTTTTTTCTCTTTTTCTTTATAATATTAGCAAGAAGTCCATTATTTTTTATTAGATCTTCTAATTTCCTTATATTATCTGCAGTATCTTCTCCTTCTTTTAGATCTTCATTAATAATTTTTACTAATTCATCAAAAATATATTCTCCTAAAACTCTAAATTTATGATCTGATTCTACTTGGGACATTTTTTTAAATAATTCTCTTGCAAATTCCTCAGTGACTGACTCAACTGCTTCTTCTAGTTTTTCTTCCAATAATATTGCTTTTGTAATCTCTTTTATTCTATTTGCTTCTTTTTCTTTGTCTGCAGAGAAAAACTGGCCAACAAATAATTTATAGAGGTGGGCTTCGTTAAAAAATATTAATCTAAATAATTTTTGTAAAATTTCCTTTCTGCTATTTGTATTTTTTCTTACAAACCTTATTATTTTTAATTCAACAACAAGGGTATTGTGTGTTTCTTTAAATATTTCTATTAAAGTTTCCTGTTTTTTAGCTTCATTTAAAAATTTACTATTTAAGGTTTCTATTTGGTGATTCTCACGTAATTTTGTTATATCAGCTAATATTTCTTTATCAGTTTTTTCTTCTTCATTAACAATTACAATTTCTGAAGAAATTAAATTTTCTAATTTATTAAGAACGTCTTGTAGTTTTGTTTCATCATTCAAAGTATTATCAAGGTTTTTTGGGCTAAATTCTTTTACTAGTTGTTCACGTTCTGGGAAATTTTCAACATGTTTTTCCCATAATTTAATACGTTTTTCAGCATCAAATGTCAATTCTCTTTTTATTTCACTTTTATCCCTAAAAATATGGTTCAATAAAGACATAAAATTTACATATTATTTATTAATATAAATATTTCTTTATCTTGATTAAAATAATTTAATGTTTAATTGCAAGTCAGATTATAAATGCATAATATTTTTAATTCTAATTTTAATTCTTCTAAACTTCCAGGCTTAAAAGTTTTATTTTGTATAATGTTTCCAAATAGATCTATGTTAAACATATAATATCCTGGTATAAGTTCATCAGTTTTCAGTATTATTGTTGAATAATTTAATAACTTATTTATCTTTAACATTATAGGAATACCGAATTCAGGCCTTATATAATCTATTGAGTTTGTATTTCTTGAAGATTTTACTAATCTAAATTCTAATTTGTCATTGTAAACATTGTTAATTTCAATTATTTCTGAAAAATCTGAATCAATTTTCTCTTTGAATTGTTTGTCTTCTTCTATAAATTTATAAAATTCAGCAGCCATTAATCTTAGATCATTTAAGCTAAGTTTTCTTGTTAATCCCATAAGACAAATATAATAGAAGATTTTAAAAGATTTGCCATTCACTTAATTAAACATATCCAAATGGCAAGCATATATATTGAAAATTATGGATGCACAGCAAATTATGATGATGGTGCAATAATAGCAGGAATATTAACTGAATCAGGGCATATAATTGTAAAAGATATAGAAGAAAGTGATATTGTAATAATCAATTCATGTGCTGTAAAAAATGTTACTGTTAATACAATATTTCGGCAAATAGAAAATGTAAATGAAACAAATAAAAAATTAATTATAACTGGGTGCATGCCAATTGCTGAAAAATCTAAACTTGATAAATTGTTAAAAAAAGGAATGGGTTTAGTAAGTACACAAAACATTTCAAAAATAAGCAACGTTGTAGAAAGTGTAATTGCAAATGAACAAGTTGTATTAACAAATAAAAATAAGGAAACTAAACTTGGATTGCCAAAGATTATTTCTGACAAACGCATTGCTTCAATACAGATATCACATGGATGTTTATCAACATGCACTTTTTGTTCTACTAAACTAGCAAAGGGAAATTTAATTTCTTATCCAAAAGAGCAGATAACTGAAGAAGTAAAAAAATATGCTGATTTAGGATATAAAAGAATAAATTTGACAAGTACTGATAATGCGTGTTATGGATTTGATTTAGGATATAATTTAGTAGATTTGCTTAAAGAAGTTGTAAGTATAGAAGGAGATTTTATTATAAGAGTTGGAATGGGAAATCCAGAACATACAAGGAAGTATATCTATGAATTAATTGAGATTTATAAAAACCCAAAAATTATGAAATTTGCTCACTTTCCTGTTCAAAGCGGTAGTAATAATATCTTAAAAGAAATGAAAAGAAACCATACTATAGAAGAATTTGAAGAGATTGTCAATCAATTCAGAAAAGAAATTCCAGGAATATCAATAAGCACAGATATAATAGTTGGTTATCCTACTGAAACAGAAGATGATTTTAGGCAAACTGTAGAAATGGTTAAAAGATTAAAATTTGAAGTTATGAATATAAGTAAATTTGCTTCAAGAACAGGAACAAGGGCAAGCAAATTGAAACAATTAAAGACTCATGACATAAAAAGAAGGAGTATTGAACTAACTAATGTTTATAATGAAATAAAACAAGAGAACAAAGAAATAAAGAAAAGGCTTGTTGTACTGAACTAATTTCTATATAAATTATTTATCTTCCAATCTTTCAATTATTTTTCTGATTATATTTGGTGTAAATTCTAAGCTATCATGACCAAAAACCCAATCAAACCCCACTGTCTGAATTAATCCCAATGTGTCACTTAAGGTTATTCCTTTTCCATTATAGATCATACATGGTTTTATAGGAAAATCTCTTCTTTCTTTGTATGATTCAATATTGTAATCTAATAATTGTTCAGGAGAAAGTCTTTTTAGCCTCTTAAGTATAGGATCATTTTTATAAGTGGTGCCATCGTGTATAAATAGTCTTGGCGTTTTGCCTTCACAAAGAATTTCAAGACTTTCTCTAGACATTATAGGTGAGACAATCTCTTTTAATTCTGCTCCAAGAATATGTGCAATTTCATTATATAACACTATATTTGATTGATTGTCTGGATTATATGATACGATTAATATATTGCTCTTTGCCATGTTATTCTCCATTTTGTATTTATACTTTTTATTTTCATAATAATCAAATAGTAGTAAAATATATAAATCTAAGCGGTGTTTTAAAACCCCACAAAGCATAGTTTTATAAAGTTTAACCCAAATTAAATTTTATGTACCAAGAGATATTAGAGAATTTAGGACTTAGCACTAATGAAGCTAAAGTATATGAGTCATTGTTATTTTTAGGAGTTACAACAGCAAATAATATTGCTTTATATTCAAAAATACAGAGAAGAAATGTTTATGATACAATAAAGAAATTAAAAGAAATTGGGTTATGTTCAGAATATTCAGAAGATGGAGTCAAGAAATTCAAAGCAATACACCCACAAAGACTTCTTGATATGTTAAAAGAAAAAGAAGAAACAGTGCAAAATATTATCCCTGAAATGATAAAAAATTATGAATCAACTTCAAGAAAAGAAGAAACGATTGTTTACAGGGGCATGGATGCAATAAAAAATTTGTATTGGGATGTAGTAAGGGAGGGCAAAGATTATTACACAATAGGTGCAAGGGGAAACTGGCTTGATCCAAAATTCAGAAATTTCTTAAAAAAGTTTGATAAAGAAAGATTAAAGAAAGGAATAAAATTTAAACATATATTTTATAATGAACTGAAAGATCCAAAAAATCCAAGACACGAAATAACAAAAATATTAAAAAATAGTAAATATAGATTTCTTCCTAAAGGTTTTACCTCTTCATGTTCTATAATAATCTACAGCAATCGCGTTGGTTCAATGACCTGGGGCGAAGAACCAATGGTTGTAGTGACTATAAGTGATAAAATAGCAGAAGGCTACAAGAAATATTTCGAATTTATGTGGAATAATTGTGAAAAGTAAAACTAATTTTTATAAAATAAATAATAAGTGTATAAATTATTAGGATTACCAGAAACAATTATTTCATTTCCTTTTAATGGATATAGATTATAATTTATTAAAACATTTGCAGCTTTTTTCATGCTTTCTAAATCATACCCAGAGACTAAAAGCATAGAATATTTTTCTTTATTTATTAATTTCAAAAATCCTTCACCTTCTTTTAAATTAAAAGTGCAGCTTAATTTAGAACTGTATTTCATTAGTGGATTAGTGCAAGAATCACCTATTAATATCAAATTATTATTCATACCAGGCAATTCACTTAACTTTACAATTTTTGGGTATAATGGCTTTGTTGATTTTAAGGATTCTGCCAAATTGTTTGCTATTTCCTCTTCTTTTAATGTTGAATGATCTGGAATTACTATGTATAATGAATTGTAATTTGAATATTTTAAAAATGGATATGGATAAAGATTTAATGATATCTCTGAATTTTCTAATGTTGCGTATCCTGTCCAATAAGAACCTATTGTAGATAAAAATAAAGTCCCTAAGAATAATGAAACAACAATTACAAATAGTTTATGTTTCTCCATAAGAGATTTTATGTTAATATTGTTATTTAAACCTTACGAAATACTAGAATTTAAAAATTTAAAAAAAAGAAAAATTAAAGCTTAAGCTTTTTAGAAGCGGGCTCTAAGTCTTTCCAAGCAAGATTGAACATATTTTCCAATGCACTTGCAAAGAAAGGAGTATTTACCCAAACACCTACATCGTATGTTGGATGAACTTCTTCGTCATGCATAAGCATAAACATCAAGTCTTTTCCATCAACTACGCAGAATCTTGCATTTAAGTCTCCAGAATCCTTTACTTCAGCTACACTTTTTAATTCTTTAACTGCATTAAGTGATTCTTTGCTTAATGGGGCTGCAACTCTTATTGTAACTCCTTTTTTATTTAGCTTCTGCAATACAGGTTTCAATGCTTCTACTTTTCTTATTAATCCTTTTTCAGTTGTCACCAGAGTAACTGATTTTTCAGCATTTTTAATTAAAGTCTCCAAATGTGCATATAAATTGTGCTTGCCTTTTATTGCTCCAGACAAATCAGATGCATCTATAAATTCAATGCCATTTTTATGAAGCTGATCAAGTTCAGTTATAACTTCATTGTTATTCAATTCCTTTAATTTATCAATATTTTGATTTGCTTCAACCTGGATTGACTTTTTTACTCTTTCAACAACTTCCTTAGGATCTACTGCAATGTATTTAATAGGCTTACCAAGCTTCATAACTACATATCCTTTCTTTTCTAAGCTTTCAAGAACATCGTATGCTCTAGATCTTGGAACATGACCAATGTCGCTTAATTCACCTGCAGTTGATACACCACGAGAAAGAAGTGCTGTCCATATACGCGCCTCGTATAGGTTCAAACTAAAATATCTTCTTAATTTACTTAAAAGTTCTTCTTTAACAATCATTAAAAACCCTCCCCTATGTCACCCTCTTTTTAAAAACGGTGTTTTTAATCATTAGTAGTGATAAACTTATATTTAAATTTTATTGTTACTAGAAGTAGCTAATTTTGGCTAATGTTACTACAATCCTGGATACAAGTGACGTATTTCTGTTAAGAAGTATCTTTATTATTGATATTGCAATAAATCTAAGTTAGTGACGCTAAATCAATTATAATTCTTATTTATTTCATCTTATTTATATTCTTTTTTAACAGTATATTCACTACATTATAGACAATAGAAATATTTAATATCCTATTTTTTTGCAATTTTCCAAAAAGCATTGAAATATGCAGTAAAACTTTTAACTGATTCATCATTTATCATTAAAAACCCTATTGGTTCTTCTGTTAAAAAGAAGATAAATGATTTATTTTTATAGAATATTATAGTCATATCTGTTATTAAGTATTGTGGTAGAAATCTTACTTCTGAATTTAATCTTGTTGCAGATACTAATTTATCTTTATCATTGTAATTTACTAATAATTTAACTTTAATTCCTTTTTCTGCTCTTTGGGTGTGGAAATTTTGAAAGAATTCTCTAAATCCAGGTTTATCATGGCCATATGTTGCACCAATTACATAATAAAAATCATTTTTTGATAATTCACTTAGTATATTTAAATAAAAATTTTTAATTGCTATAAATCCTTCATAAATTAC